>OMGL01000717.1_pt1 | contig 24226 bp, 23 predicted proteins | sample 1645831 | NCBI WGS metagenome assembly OMGL01 (sample SAMN00849301, study PRJEB25192) | human gut metagenome | reverse complement strand
CTGCGTCTGGCCGTTACCTGATAAGAAAGAAGCGAAGGCCCTGTTGACCCACAGAGGCCCAAAGCAGTACCCCGTTTAGACGACACCCTCACTGTCGTCTTTTTTTTGCGCTCAGCGTAAAATACTGTAATTCTGTACAGGTTAAGCGTGCACAGCGGAGTACCCCGATGATCAAAAATTTGCATATTCAGAACTACCGCTCAATTCGCGATATGTCGCTTGAGCTGGAACAGCTCAATATCGTGTTCGGCCCCAACGGCACCGGAAAATCTAATATTTATAAAGCGATTTACCTGATGCACAGCGCGGCGCAGGGGCAATTCTCCCAGGCGCTGGCGAACGAGGGGGGAATTTTGAAAGTGTTCTGGGCGGGAAAAACCCGCAGCGACCAGCTGCGACGCATGAACCTGGCGGTGGAAACGGAAACCTATGAATATGAGCTTCAGGTCGGGTTCGTGGAAAAGCTGCCCTACCCCTCACAGTTTCAGCTCGATCCGGTGATCAAGGAGGAATCTATCTGGCTCGGCGGACAGCACCGTCGCCCGTCGTCACAGCTGATGAAGCGTAAGAATCAGGCGGTATTCCTGAACAACGTGCATCACGAAAAAGTGACCCACAGCGGTACGCTGTATGAGAACGAGTCGGTGTTCGGTCAGCTCGGTGAACCGCACCTCTACCCCGAAGTGTCGCAGATGCGCGAGTCCCTGCGTAACTGGCGATTTTATCACGAGTTTTCCGTCTCATCCGGCTCGGCGATCCGTGCCCCGCAGGTGGGCTTTCGTTCCCAGCGACGGCGCGAACCTGGCCGCCGCGTTTCAGACCATTGTCGAAATTGGCGACGAGCTGCTGCTGATGCGCATTCTCGACCAGGCCTTCCCCGGCTGCGTGTTTTACAGCGACAACACCGGCGGGCGCTTCCGCATGATGATGCAGCGCGAGGGGCTGAGCAGACCGCTGGAACCGGCAGAGTTCTCCGACGGCACGCTGCGTTTTTTGTGCCTGGCGGTGGCGCTGTTAAGCCCGCGCCCTCCCGCATTCATCGCCCTCAACGAACCGGAAAACAGCCTGCATCCGCAGATGCTGCCCGCCCTGGCAAGCCTCATTGCCGAGGCCAGCCGCTATTCGCAGATCTGGCTCACCAGCCATTCGCCGGAGCTGGCGCAGTTGATTGAGAAGCACCGATCGTTTTCGCTGTATCAGCTGTCGATGGCGGAGGGGGAGACGAGGATGGAGAGGCTGGGGTAATTGTCATCCTCACCAGTAGTGCTGAGAGAAGCGGTTTTAACGCGATGCTTTTTTAAAAGCTTCATGGGTTTACTCTTTCTTGTGGTTAAAATTTGCCTGGTCAATGTCTTAAAAGGACATCGATTGAGCGTAAACATGATCCAGTTTCACCTTCCATGCGGGCAGCGGGCATACGCTGGAGCGAATTGACATACTTGATGGAAGGATGTGACCCAATGCCGAACATCGAATCGAAAGGTGAGAGGAAAGGCTGGTAAATATGGCTTTGAATGGAACGTTGATACTTAACGGAGCAGACTATGCGCCATTTAACCTCTATGGGGTGGGTGTGTTTATGGCCCACTCCGGGCAGGGCACCTATAGAAATAATGCCAGTTGCGCAGCCATCCCCACCCTAGGCCCATTGCCACCCGGCAAATACTGGATTATTGAGCGTGGAAGCGGCGGACTTTTCTCATGGGTGAAAGCGAAATCACAAGACCTCGTCAATCGTTTTTTTTACGGTGCAGAGTTTAACCGCGATGAGTGGTTTGCTTTATACAAGGATGACTTGGGTATAGACGATGGAACATGGGTCGATCACGTTCATCGAGGTCTATTCAGGCTTCACCCGGGAACAATCTCCGAGGGCTGCATCACAATCGCTCATAACTCTGATTACGGGATAATCAGAAATGCTTTGATGAACACAACGCCAATGCAAGTCCCCTGCATGCGTTCTCTTATGGCCAGGGGATGGATCGAGGTGATTGACGGTGGCTTTACAAAAACTTGTGCGTAGAGTTGTGAAGACGATTTACTTCGTCGCGTTGTCCTTCCCCGTCGGACGCACTTTGGGCCCAGCTGAATTTTGGTTTGACTATGAAATAGCACATCGGATTGGTGAAGTGTTTTATGGCCCGGGCGAGATAGGTCAGGACGCTCTTTATGAGATTTATACCTATATTGGGCTGATAGCCATCCTTTTTATTACAACGATCCTCTACCAATTAACAATGAAGTTATTCAATAAAATAAGGAACAAATAATATGCCAATCCCTCCCTATATGTGGCTCAAAGATGACGGCGGCGCGGATATCAAAGGCTCAGTAGATGTCCAGGACCGCGAAGGAAGCATTGAGATAATCGGTTTAAGTCACGGTATCAATCTTCCGGTTAACAGCGCAAATGGAGCGATTACCGGTACACGACAGCACTCTTCTATGAGGATCGAAAAGGAGGTGGATAGCTCTACCCCGTATCTTTATAAAGCTGCCGCCACCGGCCAGGCGCTGAATAGCGCAGAAATTAAGTTCTATCATATTAACGATGCCGGTCAGGAAGTGTGCTATTACACCGTGTTCATGGAGAACGTGAAGGTGACCGGGGTTAACTGTAGCGTGCCTAACGTTAAAATCGCGGCCAATGATAAAATTAATCACGTCGAAAGCGTCAGCTTGCAGTATGAGAAGATCACCTGGCGCATTGTTGACGGGAACATCCAGCACAGTGATGCGTGGAACGAGCGTGCGACCGCGTAAATTTAATAGTGATACCTGTACGCAGCTATGAGGATCGCTTGTTCTGTTATGGCATAGTCCATGCGATCCTCAGTGGTGATTCGGCGAGACCAGAAGCCTGCAAGTTATGCTTTAATGGCTCTGGCTTGCCGATCCCCTCGGACAGCGCTTCACTGTAATTAATAATGCCGTTAAGAATGTGGGCTAAAGGGCGATGATCGATGAAATCGGGTCAATCGATAAACCGCTTGCGTACCCTTTCCAGCGGCGCAATCAGCAGATTGATAAGCGGCTTACGATCGATAACGATATCGGCGTTCACCGTCATTCCGCCCATCAGCATGCGCTTTTTCTTGTCCGGGTCGGTAAACCAGGAGGGGACGCGCACTTTAGCCAGGTAGTAGTTCTGCCCCTCCTGGAGCGGGATCAGCGCCGAATGGACATCAATGTTTACCTCATAGAAATCGGACAACGTCGCTTCCACGGAACCGTATTTGTCTACGGGCCAGGAGTCGAAGCGCAGCTTGACCTTATCGCCTTTCGCCACGCGCCCCACCCCCGTTGCCGGAACATACAGGTACCCCTCCATCGTCGCCGCGGTATTTTTACGGATCACCACCACCACCTCGCTATTTTGCGTAATGGCCCGGCCAGGCGGGAAGTTAATCGCCACCACGTAACCGTCGGAAGGGGCCAGCATCGCCATGGTGGAACTTCCCCGGCTGGACAGGTTGCGGTCAATTTCGCTGATGCGGTTTTTCACATACAGCTGCTCTTCGCTCAGAGAGTCAATTTGCGACTGGGTGCTGTCGGTCAGGCTGGTTTTTCGTGCCTCAAGCTCAAGAATAGTGCTCTCCTCCAGCGTCAGGTTGAGCTGCGCATTGAGCACATCGTTGTGGCTTTTATCGAGATCCACTTTGGAGACATAGCCCTTCCCGGAGACGGATTTCCACGCCTCGTAGGTGTCGGTGCTGTTTTTTAACAACGCGCGCAGCTTCTTCACCTTATCGCGGGAAACGGCGATCTGCTTGTCAGTGAGAGCCAGCTGCTGCGCCAGATTTTTGCGATACGACGCAATCGAGTCCTCAATGGCCTGGATGCGCTGCTCGCTGCGCTTCTTCTCCGCTTCCATCTGCTGGCGGTCAAACTGCCCCACCGAGCCCTGCTTGCCGCCATAGTCCTGCGACACGGTGAACAGCGGATCGTTTTCCTTCACGTACTGACCTGGCCGTACGGCAAAATCCACAAGCGTACCGGACTCCCGGGCGCGGACTTCCACATCGCCCTGCGCCGGGATCAGCACCCCGCGTGCCAGCGTGGTTTCCGAAAAGTTAAAGACAATCGCAAAGACCAGCAGGCAGAGAAAAAAGGTGATGAACAAGGTCAGCACGGCTTTCAGCCGTGGCGCGTTGATGTGATAGCTTTTTGAGAAATGATGCGGGATCAGCGCCCGCCGCTGTCGGCTTCGGTTTTTTAATTTCACGATATGTCATCCATGATAAATCACTGAAAGATCGTCCCATGCACTCCAGAGCGTGGGGGTTTTACGCAGCGCGTTCAGCGTGTCGGCGGCGGCCTGACGGTAATCCTCTGGCGCATACGCCTGACTCTCCAGCCCAAACTCCGCCGTGTGCAGCGAACAGATCGGCAGCAGCGTTCGGACGCTGTAGCCATAGCGCGATAAAAACCGCGTTGAGACGTCCGTTAACCACGCCTTTTGATCCCCAGCCTGGGTGGAGAACAGCGGCGCATCCGGCAGGCGTTCGTCCATCAGCAGCACCGTCACCAGGCGGTGAGGGGCGAAAAACGAGCTGGCGCGTCGGCCTTCGTGCGCGGCCATCAGCTTATGCAGCGCAGGGTGACGGGTAATAAACTGAAAGCGCACATCGGCTGGCGCGGTGGCGAGCAGCGCATCCACGATCAGACCAAAGCCCGCCCAGCGCATTCCCAGAAGCAGGGTGCGAGATGAACTGTAAAACGCCTGCTCCTGCGTCCACTGCGCCACGTACGCGTGCAGATCGAAGCGGACGTTGCGCGCCCAAAGCGCGGGCGGGAAGATCTGCTCCACGAAGTTAAACCCGCTCACCTCATGGGCGTTCTGATGCAGAAAATCAGCCGGGACATCGGCCTCCGGGCAGCGCATAAACTGGCTGTAGTTTTGCGTGATCCGGTTTGCCAGCAGCGTGCGCCCGGCCTGGCGCGCGCAGAGGCGCGCATAGAGACGCGGCAGAAACATCATTGCTCATTCTCCCGCAGGGTGCCATTTTCCATGGTATAGAGACGCCCCTGACAGCCCACCACGTCCGGCGAGTGGGTAACAAACACCAGGCCAATCCCCAGGCTACGCAGGTTCGCCAGCACTTTCTGCGCGGTCGTTTTATCCAGGTTCGCCGTCACTTCGTCACAGAGCAGAAGCTTAGGCTGGCTGTACAGGGCGCGCGCCAGAACCAGACGCTGCATCTCCCCGGCAGAGAAAAAGGTGTTCCCCGGCAGCATCTCCGTTTCGTAGCCGTGCGGCAGCCTGGCGACGACGTGGTCCACCTCCGCCAGCCGACACGCGGCAATGACCTGCTCTTTATCCGGTGCGCTGTCAAAGCAGGCGATGTTGTCCAGAATCGAGCCGGTGAAGAGAATATCGTCCGCATGGACGATGCGGATGTGCTGACGCAGCGAGGAAAGATCGCACTCCTCAATGGGGATCTTATTGATCCGCAGCGTGCCAGACGATGACAGCAACATGCCGGAGATCAGACGCAGCAGCGTGGTTTTTCCCGACCCGCTCTGGCCCACAATCACCGCTTCTTCGCCCTGCTTCAGGGTCATATTGATATGCTGTAGCGTGGCCTCCCGGCCAGGATAGGCAAATGAGACATCCTCAAATTGCAGACAGACCGGCGAGGTGACAATCCGCTTCCCAAACTGGCTGGTTTCAGAGGGGGCAAACAGCAGGTCGCCCACGCGATCCAGCGGCCCCTTGAGGGCATTTTTGTCCAGCAGCTTCTGCGCCACCTGCACCATGGCATCGGAAAAATAGCGCTTATAGCTGATATAGGCGTAAAGCATCCCGATGCTCATCTGCCCTTCCAGGATCAGCCACGCGCCAAAGCAGACCACCAGCAGCTGCTCGGCATTGATCACCAGCAGCGAAGCCACGTCAAAGCGGGCCAGCAGCCGCTCTTTACGCATCAGCCCGGCGATGTGTTCGCGCTGGGATTTATCCATCACCGCATCCCGGGCCTGCTCCATATTGTTCGCTTTGAGCGTAATGATCCCTTTCTGCGTCTCCACCAGCAGGGATTCATACTGGGCGGTGCGCTCGATGGAGTCATCCACCGCGCGTTGATAGGGGCCGATCAGCGAAAAGCGGATCAGGAAAAACACGCCCATCAGCAGCATCGTCAGCAGCGCAATTTTGACGTTATACAGCAGCATAAACAGCAGGCTGGTGACGGCGATCAGGCTGGAAAAGATAATTTGCACGTAACCATTGCTGATGAACTCTGCGCAGGCGTGGAGCGATTTTTCAATGGCCAGCACGATGCCCGGCGGGCGCGAGCGGAACCAGCTGGTCTGGGTGCGCAGCATGTAGTGGCGCACGGACTGGCTTAAATCGTCATAGGCAATGTTACGCATCAGGATCTCAAGCAGCTGCTTGAGGAATTTACCGATGACTTCAAAGATAAAGACAATAGCGAAGATCGCGGTGAGCAGGATCACCAGATCGCTGTCGCTGCGGGAAATGGCCTCATCCATAATCAGCTGCACGTAGGTGGGGCTTGCCAGCATGGTGATGAGGGTAAAAATACAGAGCACAAACAGCAGCAGCTGGCGCTGGAACAGGCTCGGGGATTTATTGGCTAACCGGCCAAGCGTGAGCTTTTCATCCGGGGATTTCTTTTTGAAGCACGGCGTGGGCTTAAGCTCAAGAACATAGCCGGAAAAGAGTTTTTCCGCCTCTTTCAGACGGTAACGACGCACGCCGCTGGCGGGGTCGTGAACGGTCACGCTGCGGCTGTCGATCTTCACGATGACCACGAAATGGTTGCCGCGCCAGAAGGCGATGAGCGGCAGCTCAGACGTTTCTATTTCAGTGATTTCGCCTTTAAGCACCCGGCCAGACATATTTTTATCGCTGGCAAGGGTCATCAATTCCGCCATTGAGGTTCCCGCATCGGCGGAAACGGAAATCTCCCGGCGCAGCTGGCTGACGGAGACATGGTGGTCGTAGTGCCCCAACACCATCGCCAGGCAGGCCAGTCCACATTCGGTAAATTCATGCTGGCGAATAACAGGGGTCTTACCCTGTTTTTTATACTGAAAGAGCGAAAACATAATGATCCGTGGCTGAAATAAAAAAATGGCCCGGCAATGCGGGCCATGCGTACAACGTGCTTCTCGCTTAGGCGCTGAAGAAACCGCCGATGAAGCCGCCCACCAGGCCGAACACGCCGCCGATGGTGCCGCCCAGCGCGCCTAACATCTGGCTGCCCGCGTTATAGCCCGCGCTTGCGCCCTGAATAGCGGCAGCAAACGGATCCCAACCACCGATGATGGCCTGTGCTTTTTTGAAATCGATAACTTGCATGAGTCTTTTCCTGTTAACGTGAATTAGTTGTAGCTACCAACCAGCGCACCCAGGAAGCCCATTGCGCCACCCAGAATTCCGCCAACCACACCGCCAACCATGCCCATGATGCTTGCGCCGGTGTCGTAACCCAGCTGTGCACCTTTAACCAGACCAGCGAACGGGTTTAACGCGCCACCAATAATGTCTTTCGCTTCTGTGAATGAAATCGCTTTCATTTTTATCTCCTGTAGTGATGGATCTTTAGCATGATGCTAAAGGCTAATTTCCTTTTATGAAGGAAAGCGGTTGCTACGGGCAGGTGGTAAGCGGAATGATTTTATTGCCATAAATAATCATCCGCCTTGCAGCCTGCCCGGCATTATCTATTTCCAGCCGTTGCCCCGGCGGAATATATTTTGAATTGTTGTATTGCGTACTGCACCCGACCGAGGAAACATATTTAAAATAGGTATTCCCGGTATTACTCACCACCCCGTTGCTAAACGCATAATCAAAATGTCGTGTCCATGGACGGACAATCAAAATAGCCTCAAGCGAGACCACCACATCCGACTGGATGCGCTGGCCTTTGCGCGTGATAACCTTTGCCTGGAGCGGCGTCTCGGTGAATTTTACGCGATAGTATCGCTCTTTGTTGTCATGCGGGCCGGTATAATAAAATTTAAAACCCGCGCGTTCACCGCTCCCCAGCGTTAATTGCTTAGGCGAATACATGACTTCGCCGTCTTTTATTTCGGTTTCTTTTCCCTTCTCTTTAGGAACGTCTACCTGAATAAGCGAAACGGTATAATTCTGACGTTCGCTGGTATCGTTTTTTATCGGATGAAAAACAACTTCTCTTTCGGGAAGAAAATCAATATTCAGACTTTCGATAATTAAAGCATTTGCCCCTGTGGAAATGAAGCAATTTATTGCAAAAATAGCCAGGAATTTTCCAGTCATGGTTGATTAATTCCAGGATGCGCTAACATCTATTCTTCCCTGCGCGGTCACTTCGCCAAACCAGCTATTTCCGTCATAGGTGGTTTTCGATACCGGATTATCCATAACGAACTGGAGGATCAGCGGTGTTTTCCAGAGCCACATATCGGTCACGCCGGAACTCATTTTGTCCCACTCTTCCGCATGGGTGGCCGGTGCCGGGATCGACAGTACTTCGCCTTTACAGTTGTGCGCCATCAGCGTCTGGCTTTTCCCCACCAGCACGTTGCCCGGAATGGGAACCGTAAAGCCGTTGCCGCTGAAGGCGCAGTAGTCCACCCCATTAAGGCTTTGGGTAGGCCCGGTTACTTTTACCGTGACCGCAATCGCCGCATCTTTTTGCGCCCCGCTGTAGGTGATGGTGTAGGGGATCTCAATGGGCGCTTCGCCGATAATACCTTTCCCGGAGCCGCCCAGACCGTCAGGATCGAGGGTGTAATCCGGGTTGTCTGGCACAATCTCCAGCCCGGGCTCGATAGGGTTAATCACCAGGCCGCCCCCCGGCTGGAAGCAGAAATCCGCCGCCAGCGAGCTGTTGCCGGGCGTCAGACACAGGCTGACGATATTGCCAATATTGCTGCCGTCCCCCGCCTGCGCCACGCTCAGAATTAACGCTTTCGGCAAAAAGATTTTAAGGGACGCTTTGCCGCCGTTTTTCTGCGGCGCTGCAAGGAAGGTGTTCGCCAGGACACGCGTATCGCTCAGGATACCGCCGGAGATACTGTACCAGGTGTTTTCATCGAAGGTCAGCTCGGCGGCAAGCCCGGTGCCGCCGCTCATGTGCGATTGCAGCACGCTGTTGACGCGGGAAGAGGTGAGCGCCAGCCCCCCGTTGTAACCGGAGATATCTTCCCCAACAAACGTGTATTCGAGCAGGTCGCACAGGACGCCAGAGACCGTGTTGCGGGTGTATTTGGTGCAGGTGGCCCCCGTTGATCCATCGACAATCGTCACCTCACCGCTGATCGGGTCAATCCCCAGGTTAAGCGCCCTGGCGTTGGTCATGGTCAGCGTGCCCACCTTGTGAAGCGTATTGGTGGTGGTCACTTTGTTGATGGAGCTGATTTGCGGCGTGGAGGTGATGGTCACTTCATCCCCTGGCGCGGCGTTGAGCAGATAGTTAAAGAACGGATCGCCCAGTACCCAGCGCCCGTATGACGTGCCGGGCTCCATCACCGGCGGCTTAACCACCATCGACGTGTCGGTATAGCTGGTCGTCGGGGTGTACCCCGTGTTGCCGCAGGACGAGGAACACGCCGTCCCTTTGAAGAACGGAGAGGCGCTGGAACCGGTCACCGAAAAGTCGATGGTCAGCGCGCTGCCTGCCGGACCGCTGTAGCTGTTGTCCGGGATGTAAGTGGCGATACCGTTATTCGTTTTCGCACTCAGGGTCGGCCACTCGCGCGAACCGTGTAAAAACGCGGTCGACGTGCTGTTCAGACTAAACAGCCCCGCGCTGTTTCCCGTCCCGTTATTGTCCGGGTTATTAATGGCGAAATAGGGCAGCTCCTGCGCCTGGGCCGCCGCGCTCATCAGCAGTAAATTAAGAGCGAATATCTTTTTCATCGTCACGTTCCTGCGTTCCTTTTGCTTCCTGCCAGACGAAATCGCCTTTGTCGCAGGAGATGTCTCCGAGCCACAGCGCACCGCGGTTAGACTCGATGTCCAGGCGCACTTCGCAGACGCTGTCGTCCGGCGTGGCGATACTCAGGACAGGGTTGTTCTTATCAACGTCGATCACGAAGCGTCCGTCGTTTTCCGTCCGGGTCAGCCCGACATGGTTTTTGATCTGCATGGCGCCAACCGGGGCCCCGTTTGCATCCACAAGACGACCAAACAGGGTGACGATTTTCTTCACCTGCGGCTTCATCACCACGGTATTACCCGGATAAACCGTGATATGGCGACGCGCATTCGCGCCAATCTCATAGCTTTCCGTACCGGTTTCACTGTTCATCACTTCCAGGTCATAAGCCTGGTATGCCGGCAGCGACAGCCAGGTCTTATCCCCTTTGATGCGTTCTGCCCGGCCGTTAAGCTTCAGGGTCAGCGCTTCATCAGATTTGAGACCGGTACTGACAATCACCCCTGCGCTTTCGGTGCCTTTCCCGGCGGCGATGGCCTCTTTGGACCAGCCCACGCTGCCGTCACTGGTCAGCGTGGAGTTCCAGCCTTTACTCATGCCGCTCTGGACGCTGAGGATGTTGCTGTTCCACGGCGTGTCGAAGTTCACGCTGCCGCCGCCGCTTACGCTGCGATCCTGGCGGCTGTTAAAGGCTTTCGAGACGTTGGCGGTGGCCGATTTCAGGTAATCGCCTTCAAACTGGCGGCTGGCGCTGACGTTCAGCGCTGTGCCGGTATCGCGATTGTGGGAAACGCCAACCGACACGGTATTGCCGAGCGGTATGGCGAAATCGAGCATCACGTAACGATCTTTCTCTTCGTAATACCCGTCGTATTTGTTGCGCGACATTCCCACCCGCAGGCGCGCCGTGCCGTAGCGACCGGCGTATAACCCCTGGGAGTAGTCCAGCTGATAGCGTTTGTAGTGATAGAGGTCGTCCTCCTGGCGCATCAGGCTCAGGTTGCCCGCCGAGGGCAGGCCGAATGACGGCAGGCTAAAGGAAGCGCCCCAGGTGTTGCCCTTGCTCTCATAGATATCCAGGAATTTGCCGCTGGAGAGCTGTTCATGGGAGTACCAAACCGAACCGATCTGCCACGGCAGGCTGAGATTCGCCCCATAGTTGGCGCGATACGTTCCGTCGGAGGCGGCCATGGTCTGGGTATTCACCGAGAAATAGCCCGTCAGGTTCAGGGAGGCCCACAGCTCGCTGACGATGTGTTCCCGCATCATGTATGTAGAGGCGTTCCAGTCGACCATCCCGCTGCGCTTGCTGAACGAGGCCCCCACCAGCGACATGGTGTCTTTATGTTTGGTGTCGTAATCGTAGTAGTAGGTGTTGTCCTGCTCGTTTTTGCGTTTCGCGTATTTTTTATAATTGACGACGGATTTATCGCGGCTATACATCCCGCCCCACATCTGCCAGCGCAGCGTTTCCGACACGTTGCTGGAGAACGGCTTATTCACGGTGTACATGCTGCGCGACACGGTGCGGCTTCCGCTCACCACTTCAACTTCGACGCTGTAGATCCCGTAGGGCAGGCTGCTGGTGTCAATTTCATGGTTGCCGACGTCAAAGCGCTGAATGCCGATAAGCTGCCCGTCACGGCGAATACGGGCCTCGCCCGCCGTGGGGAAATAGACCACCACCGGCGTCAGAGAGAGCGTGTTGTCGCGCTTGCGGGAGTTGGCCTGGTTGCCCATGGAAACGCCGTAGACTTCCCCGCCGGAAATCCCGCTGACGCTCGCCAGAGACTGCATCGCCCAGCCGTTCAGCATGCCCGCGGCGTAGCGCATCCCCTGATAGTCGCGCTCCCACATAACCGCGTTCATCTGGGTATCGCTGCTGCTCTCGTTGACGTAGCCAGAGCCGTCGATCAGCACATGATCGACGCCCATTGAGATCCAGTTTCTCGCGTTCAGATAGCCCGACGACCAGCTGTCACCGTAGCCGCTCTCGGTGTGATACGCCCCGAGGTTGTAGGAGAACGTGCCGCTCAGGTCGTCAGACTCCGGCGCATCAATGTCCACCTCACGCGGGCGAATATTCACCCCGTAGTCGCTCTGCGACAGATTCAGCAACAGGCGCATTTTTTTCTGATCCAGTTCGAACGCCGAACCCGCGCTAACCGGAATACGCATCTGGTCATCAAACTGCTTATCGTTAATGCTTTGCAGTAACGCCCGCATCTCTTTTGACAGACGAATGCCGTTATCAGACTCCTGGACCTGAACATCCCTCAGCCCCAGCTTCAGATCTTTTGCAAAGAGCGTCACGTCACCGATACGAACATATTCGTTCGCCGTGCCTTCGTGGTTCCCTTGTTGTGCTGAGTGTGGACGCGTATTTACCAGATAGACGGGAATTTTGATCCCCTGCTCCAGCAGTGCATAAAGCGAGTCGGGAAAACGGTAATTAGCGATAACCACGGAGCTTGAGGCTGCATGCGCAAGCGCGGGCAGCGTGCCGGATGCGCAAGCCATCATCACCGGCAACACTAATTTATTTTTCACCATGCATCCTTACTTAACAGGAATGAACTGTTTCAGGTCCCATATTCCGAGATGAAAATGGTTATCCGTAACGTTGATATCCTCGATAGCGCGCGAGGTCTCTGGCATCAGGTAGAAGTTTTTGCTACACGGCGTGCCGGGGGATTCCGGATTCGGCTTCAGGCAGGTCCCGGTCGCATTGACGCGAAACGAGGTGTTCCCTTTATTGGTTATTTTTCCCGCCACATAGACGAAATCAATCTTCTTATCCCGGGGCTGAACCACCAGAATGGTGCTCACCACCGCACGCGTCATCCCGGTGCCGTTTTTTGGCGAACCGCTGTCCACCTCTTCGCTTACCCCTTCATCCGTGAAGGTAATGCGGTAGTAACGCTCTTTGTTATCGGCGTTCCCGTGATAGTAAAATTTGACGATATTGCTGGTACCGGCGGGCATTACCATGCGCGTGGGCGTCAGCAACAGTTCGTCCACTTTCTCCGGATTAATGACGATCCCTTCATCCATTGGGCTGCTGATCCGCTGTGCGCGAACAGAAACAATACGCACGCTGTCTGCTTCGTTTTTTATTTCCTTGGCGGTGGAGTCAGCATCCGCAGAAATAATGGTGGTGACTTTTCCCACATTAATGGCCAGCGCGGAGGAAGAGATAAATAATAAAAATAAGAAGGCGGATTTGAGGTTAAACATGCTATTTCCCTAAACAGGGGCTTGCGCCCCTGGATCGATCAGGCCTTAGCCCCAGGTTGCGCGGAACGCAACAGACACGGTCCCTTCCCACAGGCTGTTGGTCAGGTCTTTGAACTCTTTCGCAGTACCCGCGTTGTCCTGAGCGGAGTCAACGTAGAAGACGAATTTGTCCTGGCCGGTAATTTCGGTATCTGCCGCCGCGCCTGCGCTGGTGGTCAGGTTCCACAGGCCAGAAGAGACGCCGGTGTTAGAAGAAGAATCAACCAGCGTGGTCCATGCGGTCGATTTCGCCCCCACGGTGCCACCGATAGAGCCCAGGTCGTTACCGCCCCAACGCGCACCCACTTTCAGCTTGGTCGCTTCACCACCCACGCTGAACAGCGTGTTGTTTGAATCGTCGAGGATAGCTTCGAGTTTGAAGCTGGTCGCCGTAGAGTGATCGCCACGGATAGCCACATCAAACAGACCGGTATCGGTGTTGAAAGATTTGGTATTGGCGCTGTAAACGAAGTTCAAAGCACGCGTTGGCGTAACAACCAGATCGGATTCGCTGTCTTTGGTCGCGGTTGCCTGCCAGGTGGCAGAAGCCGTCGTTTCAGCTGCATTAACTGCGCTCAGGGCAGAAACAGACAGCAGGGAGCCCAGAACGATAGCGTTCAGTTTGTTCATTTATTTAGTCCTTCAAAAAAGAATCCACGTGTATAAAAAGGGGAGCCCCTTTTTCGAGGCGGAGTATAGACAGCCGCAAAATAACGAGGCAATACAGAAAAATTCACTCGACGGAGAGTAACAATAAAAATATAAATAAATTTCTCGTATCTTATTGTTACGTATTGAGTAAATTACTCAATTTCCCGAGTAATAGATAAATATCGATTTTTCAATAAAGAGAAATATCAGGACGTCGGGACAGCCACACACATCATTACAGGCAACACCAGCCCCTTAATTAACCACGCATGTTTTTTTACGCTGGTAATATAGAAGAAGTTGATATTATCAAGTAACATTTCGTTTACAACGCCATCCGGCGCCGCATCATCTTCAGATTTATTCAGCTTTTTATCCTTAATATAAAAGATATTGCTGCCGTCGACCTTTTCCACGCTGAGCGTGTAATTTCTGTCAATCAGGTAGCTTTTGCCCTCTTTCTTGAGTACGCCTTTATGAATAACCGTCACAACATCTTTGTTGTTAAACAGGAAAAGCGTGGTTAGCGACATATCGGTTGACTCACCCGTGGAATAGGTTTTCCAGGAAATGGTATCTGACTGGCAGCCAAACCCCTCATCCTGCGTTCTGGTAAAATAGACCCATAACAACGCGATGACAGACAGCGCCAGTACGATACTGAACAGTACACTCATTTTAGTCCTTGACATATTTTAACTCCCGGTCAGGCTTCTGTAAGAAATGCAGTTCTTATAATCGTCGATACTGTCCTGCTGATAACAGATGGCCAGGAAATAATTTTCTATCTGCGACTTTTTAAACCTGGAATAGTAAGCATCTGCAACCTGATGTTGACAGTCGATATGTTGACTGGCGATGACCTCTTTTACGTGATTAAAGTAGTGCTGTCGCGGCTGATACATATTCTTATCGATCAGGTATATCGTACACCTGTCCACTTTACCGAGCAGATGCATATCAGAATCTTTCAGGCTCTCGGCATAGGAATCCCGCTGGTGCAACAGTAAAACAGCGGTGCCGGTAACAATAATCAGTAATAACGTGCAGAGAGAAATAAAGAGTCTGTGCAGCGATATTATTTGTTTAGGCGGATCGGCATCTTTCTTATGCGCTAGCGTATCGAATGCTTCAGAGGCAGATTCTTCGCTAAGCGTTGAAATAACCGGCGGCCTGACCGTGTGGTGTTCAATATGCGCGGCAAGGCTAAATCCCTTGCCACGTATCGTTTTTATCAGTAAAGGGTCGCAGCCTAATGTACGAAATGCTTTTCTGATTTCACTTATGGCAACATTCAGACTCACCGAAGAACCAGAGAAACCATGATCCTCCCAGACCTTCTTTATCAGGTCGTCTCTGTCGAGTGTTTTACCATTATTGATGATAAGTTCATAAAGCAGACGACCCGCCTGGTTAGATAACTTAATGGATGACTCTTCCTCTCCATTAATCATGATCATACCGGTGTCGACTTCATAAAGCATTGTAAGATCAATGAGATACTTCATATTATTATTACGCCATTGTTAAATTTTTGTGCATTTGCCAGGCAATAATAAGTCTAAAGTTTGTGTGGTCAAGTCGCGTGATATTAATTGAGAGATGAATTCATAAAGCTTCATTAATTAACGATTATTAAAGCATTAATAAAAATCTTCGAACCAACGCATTTAGGTTAAAACATTAAAAAAAACATACTGACAAGATTATAATCTTAAACTTTAGAAGTTGTTGGAATAATGTTTTGTTATGTACTTTTTTAGTGCAACATAATATCGTCAAAGCATTCTCCCGAGTCGCCATGCGTCTAGCCGGTACATCAGGGACATGTGTAGCCGATTAACATTCATTTTAAATAACACAAATCTTCATGGAGTTTATCATGTTCAAATCGATCATGACCGTATCACTGCTGGCCGCCGCTATTGCCTCTACCAGCGCAGTGGCCGCAGACAATTCGGCGGGTGGTATCATTAACTTTACCGGCGCTATTACCGATACAACCTGTACCATTAACGGCGGTAAAAGCGCGGACTTTACCGTTGCGCTTTCCCCTATTTCGGTAAAAGATGCGGGCACCACGGTTGGCCTGATCACCCGAAATAAAAAATCTATTGCGCTGACATTCTCTGGTTGCTCACCAGCAGCCGGAACGACCGGTACCCCGCTGAAAGTTTATTTCTCCAGCGCGGATAATATTTCCACTGACGGTAAATACCTGCTGAATAACAGCGTGAACGAAAGCGATGCCAGCGTGGCACGTAATGTCGGCTTTGCGTTAGTGGAGCCAGGTTCGTCTACGCCTATTACCCTGAACCAGCCTTACACGACAAATATTATGGGTACAGCGACCGCGCCAGATTCCGAAACGCTGACGCTGGACGTTTATTACTATAAAACAAACGCCGCTGCCGCCACCGTGGGCGAGTTAAGCTCCAACGTAACGTATACCATTTCCTACCTGTAATAGTGATTATTCAGGCTCTGTTTTCGCAGAGCCTGTATTTAAGGTTGCAATCATGCGCAAGGCAATTTTGCTGGCAGGCTTACTGCTAAGCACGGGTCACTCATGGGCCAATATTGTCATTAATGGCACCCGTGTCCTTTATCCTGAAAATAACAAAGAGGTGATCGTCCAGTTAATGAATACGGGCGATGCGCCGGCTCTGGTACAATCCTGGATAGATGACGGTGATATTAATTCCACGCCGGAAACAGCCAATGTGCCGTTTCTGTTGTCGCCGCCGGTGATAAAGGTTAACGAACATAATGGTCAACAGCTTCGTATTAAAAAGCTGCCGTCCAGCTTGCCTGCGGATCGCGAATCCGTCTTTTTCCTGAATGTCCTCGACATTCCGCCCAGACCTGAAAATCTGCAAAACCAGAATACCGTTCAGCTGGCGATTAAATCCCGTATCAAACTTTTTTATCGGCCCGCTGCGCTGAAAGGCACGCTGGATGACGCGGTGGCGAAACTGACGCTCGCCGCCGACGGCGATCGCTTTCGCATTACAAATAACAGTCCGTTCCATATTACGGTCGCCAATATTTCGCTGGGTAAAACGAAATTGCTCCAGGAGTCCCCGATGGTTTCCCCGTTTGGGCAGCTGACGGTCGCCGCCAAAAATACGGTTAAGCGCGGACAGACCTTCCAGCTGATGTATGTGGACGATCTTGGCGCGTATAAAACCCGCACTTTCACCAGTCAGTGATCGGAAAGACTCACCATGAAAATGAAACAAAACAGACTCTGTCTGCTGGCAGTCTGCACGCTTCTGCTTTCGCATAAATCAGGGGCCGTCTCGTTTGATCCCTCCCTGCTTGCTGGCGCATCCGGTGAGTCCGATCTGTCTCGCTTTTCCGAAAACAACGCCATGCCTGCCGGCAGTCAGGAGATGGATATCTACGTAAACGGCAGCTGGAAGGGACGTTATACCGTCATCTACGGCGAGCAGCGTGACGACATCCGCCTTGCCTGGAAAGATGCCCGGTCGCTGGGCATCAACACCACGTCCGTGCCTGCGCCCGCCATTGCGCACGGGCAGGTCCAGCTGCGCGATCTGGTTCAGGGCGGTGAAGTCAAAACCGATACCAGCACCCTGAGTCTGGCGCTTACCGTTCCGCAGGCGGCCGTGCAGCGTACTGAAGAAGGTTACATTGCCCCCCAGTTCTGGGACGAGGGGATCCCGGCGCTGATGCTCTCGTGGAACACGACCTGGTACAACACCCGCGCGAAAGGCACTGCGAAAGACACAAATGATGATTTTTATGCCGGGCTGGATTCCGGCGCCAACCTGTTCGGCTGGCAGTTTCGCGACAGCAGCGCCTGGCGGAAAACCGCCAGCGGAGAGAGTAGCTGGCAGAATAATACCCGCTACCTGCGCCGTCCCCTGGCCTCGCTGAAATCCAACCTGACGCTGGGTGACTTTTATATTCCTGGCGATCTGTTTGATTCCCTGCGCGTGCGCGGCGTGTCGCTGGCGTCGGATATGAAGATGCGCCCAAATTCACAGCAGGGTTTTTCACCGGTGGTTCACGGCGTGGCACGGACGAACGCCCTGGTGAAAGTTATCCAGAATGGCAACGTGATCTATCAGGAGAACGTGCCGCCGGGCCAGTTTACCCTCGACAGCATTCAGCCTACCGGCTCCGCGGGCGATTTGCTGGTGGTGGTGCGTGAAGCGGACGGTTCACAGCAGTCCTTCACGGTGCCGTTTTCCGCCGTGCCCGGGATGCTAAAAGAAGGGGTGAGTCAGTACAGCGTAGTGGCGGGTAAAGTGCATCAGAACACGCTCGATGCCGAACCCGCATTCATGCAGGCCACGCTGCGCTACGGGTTTAATAACCTCATCACCGGGTATACCGGGACGATTATTAGCGATAACTACCAGGCCGGGCTTATCGGTACCGGGTGGAACCTTCCCTTTGGCGCGGTCTCGTTTGATGTCACCCACGCCAAAACCACCCTACAGGATCGCACCAGCAGCGGTCAGAGTTATCGCGTGTCGTACAGCAAATTTATCGATACCACCGCCACCAACTTCACCCTGGCGGCCTATCGCTATTCCACTAAAGGCTATTACAGCTTCAGCGACGCGCTCTATTCGCGCGAAGGGTATCAGCGCCTGAGAGCGCAGTACGACGACTATGAAGATCGGTTTGGCGTTGCGCCCGACATGTCGCTAAGCACCTGGGACGCCCTGCGCGCGGCGCAGCCCAAGAATACCTTTACGCTTAACCTTAATCAGCGCCTGCTCAATAACTGGGGCACGGTGTTTGTCTCCGGCACACAGCGCGATTACTGGAACTCACAGCAAACCACGCGCGAATATCAGATGGGCTATTCCAACGCCATCGGCCGCGCCAGCTATACCCTGTCGGCCAGCCGGGTACGGAACAGGGACAGTGAAGAAGAGACGCGCCTTTACCTCTCCCTCAGCCTGCCGTTCTCGCTGTTTGATAATAATGCGTGGATCACCTCCAGCCTGACGGCCAGCGATTCGCATTACGAACAGAGCAATATCAGCATGAGCGGGAACGCGCTGACGTCGAACCGCCTGAGCTATACCCTCTCCGGCAGTAATGCGCGGGGGGGTAAAAATGCGGCAAGCGTTAACGCCGCGTACCGTTCGAACTTCGCGACACTCGGTGGCTCTTACAGCGAATCCTCCGACTACCGCCAGACCGGGCTCAGCGGACGCGGAAGCCTGGTGGCCTACCCGTGGCACGTTCTCGCCTCAAACGAAACCGGCACAACCATGACTATCGTCGATGCGCCAAAGGCGGAGGGACTGATGGTGAACGGCGATGAAAGCATTATGACGAACCGCGATGGCGTGGCGCTGGTCCCTTACGCCACCCCGTATCGCAAAAACGCCATTACGTTAACCGAAACGGAAAACAGCGCTGGCGCGGAGGTGATCGGCAATATGGCTAACGTGGCGCCTTATGACGGGGCGGTGAGTTATATCCGCTTCGAAACCGATAAGCGCCAGTCATGGGTACTTCATGCGACGCGCACCGACGGCAAACCGCTGCCGTTTGGCACTGAAGTGCTGGATGAACACGGTGGATCTGTCGGGTATGTCGGCCAGGCCAGCGTACTGTATATCCGTGCTGAACAGCCGCCACGCGCGCTCAACGTGCATCTCCGCGGCGGAAAGTGCGAAATCTCCTCCCCGGCCTGGGGGCTGAACAGCCCCTCATCGGTTTGCCATTAATTACGGATTATCAAAATGTTACGATCATTCATGTTCCTGCTCCTCACCAGCATTAGCGGGATGAGCTATGCCACCTGCTCCGGCAGCAGCATCGTTTATGGCACACCGATTACCATTGATTTATCGGATAAGCTGAGCCCGGCCACGCCCACATGGACCGGCAGCTTCAGCACCCAGTACAGCGGCTCGTTCAACTGTACGACGGGTAACAGTGAATTTTCTTACACGCCGATCCTCTCGACCGACAGCAAATACGCGACCATCCTCGGGTTCAGCAATAACAAGTATATGGTGCGGGCGGAGATCACCGATCCCCCGGCCAATAAAACCCTGTCTGCCAGCGGTAGCCATACGGCGTCTGAGCTGAACACACCGTTTACGGTTCGCTTCACCCTCGTTAACCAGAGCGGCACCACCCTGACGGGGGATACGGCGAACATGAGCGACGTTCTGTTCGTCAGCGACATGAGCGGGTTATCCATCTGGGAAATCATCACCTGGCCAATCAATCAGGTCATCAAGATAGCGCAGTGGTTATTCAGCGGGTTCAAGTGGCCTTACGACAACCGCGATATGTTTGGTCAGCCGATGATCATCAAATACGCGCCGAAACTGACTACCTGTTCCTTTGATAATGCGGGGCTGACCGTGGCGCTGCCGACGCTCGGCATTCCCCAGCTCAGTGCATCCTCACAGCCGGGGCTGACGCCTTTTTCACTGAACATGAGCTGTCAGAACGTCGGGGTTAATGGCAATTCCGATCGGGCAATTGAGATGTTTCTGTCCAGCACGCAGCTGCTCTCAACCGACAGCTCGGTGCTGATCGACAGCAGCAGTAGCGCGGCGCAGGGCGTGGGGCTCCGCCTGATAAAACGTGACGCCCCGCAAACGCCGGTGACCTTCTCTACCTCAACCACCAGCCGTGGCAACGCCACGATGATTTTCAGCGTGGCGGCTGGCGCGGCGCTGGACGAACATTTCACCCTTCCGATGGCGGCGTACTATTACGTGTGGGCGCCCGCCCAGGTGAGCCAGGGTAAGATCAATACATCGGCTACGCTGAATATTATCTATCCCTGATGTGAACTATTCCTCCATCTTTCCAACCGCTTGCACATACTTAATCAGTTCGCTGTGGTTGGAAAGATTCAGCTTTTTCATTGCATTGTGTTTCTGTGTCGCAATGGTACTGACCGAACGGTTTCGATGACGGGCAATCTCCGTCGTTGAAAATCCTTCCACGATAAGATGAAGCACCTCCCACTCTCTGGCCGAGAGGATGGAACGCGCCCGGGAGCCGGACCGCATTACCCGCCTGAGCCACGAAGAGATCGACGGTTTTTGCCCGTCCGCCATGAGCAACGCGGGTAATTCCTTTTTCAGTTCAGTCAATTCATCCTGCTGACTGATGGTTAATTCAAATTTCATCTCCAGAACTTTTTTTAACAGCCCGTAAGGCAGCTCGGGCACCAACAGAACACGCCTGACGTGATGGGTTTTACATAAAGATGTAAAACGGCTGCTGACCTCCGCACTCCACTCTTTATGATTAAGCAGATAATTAAATTCAGTGAAGAAAACATCCACGTTATTATCCGCCACCGCCGCCAGCGCCTGTTCTGTGGAATCGACCTGAGTAATGTTCAGTATGTAATCGGGTAAAAGATCCTGGAGCGCCCGGAATATTATCTCTTTAAATATATTTATTTTGTAAAACACCATTACCCTTACGATACGTTCAGTATTATTCATGTCTTTTCTAAATTCTCGTGACCGGAGGAAAATGATAATAGTTTATGTACTCACCACTCACAACCTCTTCGCGCCAGGATTTTATCCTTCTCAGGCTTAAAAATCTGAACAAGGACATTAAATTCATAGAAAAAATTCTATTTTATTCTGCACGCCGTTTCCCCTCGCAGATAAAGCCCTGTCGATAACCCTGCCACGATCACAACTTTTCTTACAGAAACAGCAGTAAATCACTGAAAAGGAGGTGGATTAACCCCATTAATCAATCTTCTGATGCTTATTAACCGCCCATTTACAGAATAAAAATCTGGTATGAATATTATTAGAAGATTAAAACAATTGCATATACCATTAAAACCATTTTTCAATTTTATCTTCCGCTAATAATTGGCATCAGCTTTACTCGACGGTTTGTATTGGCTTACATTGATGCCATCGCATCGCGTTATTTAAAAAAGTGCTCGCTATTCTTTTAATAAGAGAGTGCGAACCGCCATTTTCTCTTATATGGACTGTTTACTCAGCGAAAGGAGAATGCCAATGCAAAATAAAAAAACAATTCACGTTGCCGTTGTTGACAGCTGCGAATTCACGATGATTGGCCTGCAATCGCTTGGAAAGCGTGAGCCTGATGAAAAACACGACGTTATTTTCCATGGATTTACCCATATCGAAGAACTTGCTATGAGTGAACAACTCTTTGATATCATCATTTATGATCCGTTGAATACGCGTCATTTCCGGGTGACGACGAATGACGACATTCTCTGTATTAAACAGAAACAAGTGACGGCGAAGATCTATATCTATTCGTTATCCGCCGGCTATTTGAAATTCAAACATGTTGATGGAGTCATCAGCAAAAGAGTCTCCCTGGGGGATATCAAAGCGCTGTGGCAAATACTGATGAGCCAGACGCCGCAAGAGTCTGGCCGTTACAACGTAGGCATGACGACCCGCTTACGCCCCCCGGCGAGGTTGTCCAGCGAGGAGGCCAGCGTATTGCGCGGCTATTCCTGTAATCTCAAAACCAAGCAAATCGCCCGTCAGCTGGGGTGTAACGTCAGGCTGGTTTACTTTTATAAGAACAACGCCATGAACAAGCTTAAGGCCGTGCGTGGCCCGTCGTTTTACCAGAGCATTCGCTGGATCCTGAATTAAGAATTTGACCGTGTGTCGTTTGCCTTTTGTTCCCGTGTCCGCGGGAACCTTTTTTCATTTCCTGAAGGCTGTTCCATGTATACCGCTCTTCCCTCTCCCCTGTTGCAACGTATCTCAGGGCTGCGATTCCAGCCGCTTGTCGATCTTCATTCGGGCCAGGTGTTCGCGCATGAAGTTCTCGTGGAGATCCATAACGTCAATCTTGAGGTGCTGTTTGCCTCGCTGCCCTCGCGCAGCGCGCTGCAAATCTTCTTCTGGCAGGCCAACACCCTGTTACAGATACCCGCCCGGGACGCTTACTGGCTAAACCTTCCGGCAGAACACCTTCTCAACGAACGCGCTATCCGGTTGTTGCTGGCGTTACGCCATCAGCAGCGGTTAACGATTGAAATTCAGGATCCCCTCACCATCACACGGCTGAGCGAGGATGAGCAACGTCGCCTTCATGCCACGCTTGTTCGGTTAAAAGAGGCGGGATGGCAAATCTGGCTGGACGATTTAACCCGGGAGTTGGCGGAGGCGTTCGCGCGGCTTGCGCTGCCGCTGGATGGGGTGAAAATTGACCGATCAGCGCTGCGCGAGCGCGCGCCGCTTGCCCCGTTTGTACAGGAGGTCAGGGCAGGTATCGCGCAATCAATTCTTATAGAAGGCATCGAAAACTCGCGGGATCTGGCGCGCGCCCGCGCGTCCGGCGCACAGTCTGGTCAGGGTTTTCTGTGGCCCGAAAGCCGAACCGATGCCCGCGTAACGCTTTGACGGCCAGCGGAGCGCTGGCCTTTTTACCGGGGCTTACCAGCCCGGCACCGCGCCACCGTTAAAAATGGTCTCCGCCGCTTTCGCCACTTCCGGCGACTGATAGGACTGGATAAATTCCTTCACGTTTTCGGCGTCTTTGTTCTCTTCACGCGTGACCACAATATTCACGTAGGGTGAGTTTTTGTCTTCGATAAAGACGCTGTCGTGTACCGGAGAAAGCCCCGTTTGCTGGAGATAGGTGGTACTGATGATGGCCACATCCACTTTCGGATCGTCCAGCACGCGCGGCAGCTGCGCCCCTTCCAGCTCCATAATCTGTAAGTTTTTCGGGTTCGCGGTAATATCCAGCGCCGTTGGCAGCAGCCCAACATCCGGTTTAAGGGTAATCAGCTTCTCTTTTTGCAGCAGCAACAGCGCGCGGCCAAGGTTGGTGGGATCGTTTGGAATCGCAATGGTTGCGCCGTCCTTCAGCTCAGAGACCGATTTAATCTTTCGGGAGTAACCCGCCATCGGGAAGACGAAGGTATTGGCCACGGCGACCAGCTTGTAATTGTGCGCCTTGTTATCTTCTGCGAGGAACGGGCGATGCTGGAAGACGTTGGCGTCCAGTTCGCCCTGGTTGGTGGCATCGTTGGGCAGCAGCGAGCCGCTAAAGCCCACCAGCTCAACATCCAGACCGTATTTCTCCTTTGCCACCTTTTTGGCGACTTCCGCCACGTCCTGCTCAGCGCCATTGATCACGCCGACTTTAATGTGTCTGGCATCATTGCCGCCCTGATCACAGCCCGCGAGCAGCAGGCCAGTCAGGAGAAGCGCACCCAATCGAAGTTTCACGAGACAGTTCCTTTTGATAGACGTTTTGAAGACTATATCGACAACGAGACGGCAGGCTAAAAAACGAAAAGGAATCAGTAAGACGGTTAAGTTATATGCGGCCTGTTGCCGGGTGGCGCTGCGCTTACCCGGCCTACGTAACGGGCGAAGTGTAGGCCCGGTAAGCGTAGCGCCACC
>OMGL01000708.1_pt1 | contig 24494 bp, 37 predicted proteins | sample 1645831 | NCBI WGS metagenome assembly OMGL01 (sample SAMN00849301, study PRJEB25192) | human gut metagenome | reverse complement strand
GCACTCTGTCTTACATAATCTGTATTACTCATTTGCAATCTCCTTTACATATTTGTTAAACATTTCTTCAAACTGCTTTCCCATTCGCTTGATAAATCCACTCATTAGTTCATTAGATTTTTCAAGTTCTTTTGTTTGCATATCATAATTACGTAATCTGTCATAAGTATCTATGTCTATAATTCTTCTCATTTCGCTTTTAGTACAACAATGCGGTTCGCAATATTCTTCATAAACCATTTTATTATCTATAAAAATCTGTTCCCACATTTTAATATCAAAGCATTCATCGCTTACATACCAAACCATGTAATACTCTAATGCTTTTTCAAAGCTGTCAAAATCTCTATTTGTATATAACTCCCAAGGTGCATCGCTATGTGGAGCATTAAGACTTTCCGTTGCTTTTACAAATTTATCCCATGTTTTTGCATCATTGATAATTTCAATGTGATAGTTAATTCGTAAATTACTTTTATTCATTTCGCATCCTCCTTCCATTACAAAAGGCAGACACAATTATTTGCATCTGCCTCTATTTATTCTCTGTTTTACTTGTCAACTTCTTTTACTTCAAAGATTTCGTATTCAACATCGCCATTGTCAAGTCCGTAAATTCGCTTACATTCTTCAACAGATGATACTATACAACTTTGCGTTCTCCATTCCCAATTACTCATTGCATCTTTATATTTGAATGTTATATTAAGCATCTGCATTCTCCTCCTTTGATGTAATAAGCTTTGTAATCTTCTCTCTGAAAAATTCACAATATCCGTTAATACTTCCGTCATTGTAAACCCAGAACCAATCCTCATCACAACTCCAGAAAATCATTACTTCATGACCTGCTGTAACACTGTCAAATACATGCTTGTTTCTCGTCCCGTCTTTTGATGTGAAGCATTTCTTTACACTATCCTCACTTGCTCCATTTTTACTCATTTTTAGATATAAATATCTTCTAAGATTTTTTAAATCCCTTTCTGTCTGTATATCAAAGATTTCAACCATATCATCATATGACAAATCATCGTTAATATCATTCTGAGGAACACAATCTTTTTTTGTCAGTCTCTTTAACTCTTCACTAATTGCAAACAGTGCTGATTCTTCATATTTCTTACACTCTTCTTCACTTCTAAATACAATCCCATCCTCTGCAATGTACTCTGTTCTTACTACTACTTCTTTTGTTTCTCTTACTTCGTTTGTTCTCATAATTTTAATCTCCTTTTCTTATACTATATATTGTTTTTTTATACGTTTTGCTTACTACTATATCTTGTAATTATCGTGCCAAGAAATTACAATTTCATTACCAACCACTAATATGTAATCCTTTATCAGTATAAATCCTAACCCATTTGTATTTATTGTCTAAATCATTATCTATACAATATTGAACTGCATCGTCTTCCGTTGGAAATTCTTTTGATATCTGTATAAAATCTTCACTAATATCATTTCTAACTCTTACATTAAAAGATTTTGCTGTCCTCTTTGCAATAGAGCTAAGACTTTCTATATGCTCTCCCTCCATAGCAAATAACATTGGCTGATAATCTTTATCATGATTATGTCCGTTTGTTCTTTTCATCATTTTTTCATATGACATGTTTTCCTCCTTATGGTTGCTGATAAATCCAGTTTCCATGCCTTACCTTATTGCTATCTTTGTTCCAAAAGCCTAATTTAACCATACCTTTAACGCTCCCTGTTACATGAATGCATGAACATTTGTCTGTAAATCTTTTACCAGTTGCGTTTTCATACTTTCGTGGACTACTGTAATATGCCATATAATCACGCTCCTATCTGCTAATTTTCATACCACTGAAATGCACAATCATACATCATTTTGCCTGTTATCTGGTCTTTAAATGTAGGACAATGCCAAGCCATTCTATAATCATGTGCCTTACACCATTCTTCAATTACCTTTGTTGTAAGCGGTGTTACATATACATATAAGTCAGATCCATACGAAGGATGATACATTTCTTCTTTTGGATAACCTGCTTCAATTAACATTTCCATTAATGTTTTCTGCATAATTCTTCACCTCCATTTCTCATATCAGACAATTATCATAATCATAAATATCTGGATATGTCTGCCTGATTGTGTATTTATTGCCTCTGTTACTTGCAAATACAATTCCTTCTGTTTCCTTGTTGATGAATTTGCAAAGATAATCAACATCTTTTCTGTGATAATTTCTGTTAATAAGAACATCTGCCATATCGGAATATGACTTTTCATAACAGCAATCACAATTGTAAAATTCATTTCCAGTTTTCTTTTTTACATAAAGCAACTTATCCCATTTATTTTTCATAGGGAACTTTTTAATAAGTGCTGCAACCACCTTTTCTCTTGCCGATCTCTGGTCGTACATCGTTCCATAAGTCTTGTCATCAAACCAATTTCCGAGATACATATAAGACTGAATCCATGCTCTATCATTTACCCAAGGTGTATCCCGCATTACATAAGGTGAATCAGTACATACAAACTCGTACCACTCAATACCACAATATTCATGTTTATGTTTTACCTTTGTGAATTGATATTTATGACCTAAATACTCAAACTCTGTATCTGGAATAGGTTCATATCCAATTTCCTTTTCTGCCCAACATCCTGTCCAATTTTCGTCATAATCATTTGCCTTTTCAGGATATAAGTCTGGATCTTTATAAGATAACAACCACTGATTTATTTTCATTGTGGTATCTCCGTTCCAACATTCAGCCCAAAAGTTCTTAGTCAAGTCTTCCGTATTATGCTGAAGCTTTTCCTTTGCCTTATTCCACTCTCTTTTAATTACTGTTTCAAATTTTGGAAGTTTATTTCCATTCGCATTTGAATATCTGATTGCTTCATTTCCATTTTCATCACAACAGATAAACATTACATCATCTGCCATTGGTGCATTCAATTCACAGTAACCAAGCGGATCACATACCGAATACCAAGTTCCCTCATTCCCATATGTATATCTTCCGTAATATCTATGCTTCCCTTCAATTTTTTCAACTGTTTTCCAAAGCTCGACATAATTATCATCTTCGCCTCTATATAACTGAACTTTAATTTCTCTCATATTAATCAACCTACCTTCCTATCTCACATATGGAATATCTTTTCCATGCATATAATTTTCACCTCTAAAACAATCACCACAGTATTCCCAAATTCCTTCATCTACCTTTTTAAATGTGGAATATGTTGTTCTACCTTCTCCATTTTCATCAATTCTGCTTGAACATGGCTCACCAATCTGTGAGCAATCACTTCTCATACAAGCTGGTGGTAATAAATCCATGAAGAAGTTAATCATATCTTCTGTGAAATACTCACCAACTTCATGTGCATCAAGTCCAAAATAGTGTTCTTTATCTACAATTTCCTTTCCCTTGTACATTTTCGGTTCGCTTAATGGAACACCATCATATTCGACTTCTTCAATCACTAAATCTTCATTGAACCATGTATATGATTCATAATGCTTTTTATAAACTTCTGCTGTTTTGCGTGTTGGGAATACCTGTGGATTACCTGCTGATAATCTATGTTCTCCGTTGTAATACACAACTTCATATCCCTTTAGTCCTTTTGTCCATCCTGGAATATCAGTTTCGATTACATAACCTTTATCAACTGACCATTCAGTTGCTTCATAATCATATTTGTCTACAGGTTCACCAACTGTTTTATGCTTGTAGCTTGCACACTCTTCCTTGCCTTTTTCTGTTAATACAAAATGTTTTCCCTTGTCCGCTTTGTACCAATTGTTCCGTAATTCCATAATTCATTTCCTCCTTGTAATCTTGTAATAAAATAGGCAGCTAGATATTTATTCTCCTGACTGCCTTTACGGTTACTTGTTATTCTGTTCTTCCTTTTTCATTCCTCTTTCTCTAATATGTTCACACATTTCATCCGAAACGCCATGCTGTTTTAACTGTTTTGCAAAGCGTTCATAAAATGGTAAGTCTTTCCACCGTGGTTTATTTTTAGCCATCCTATCTCTCCTCAAAAACAATTTGATTCATTCTTTCTTGTTTTTCTTTTTCTTGTGTTTTTTCAAGATTTTCATAGGTTATAATTCTCGAATTGCAACCTATGCTTCTATAATATTTTGCGTATTTATTTGCATTTTCTCTATCACAACTTGTACACGTTTTTATAAATCCAGTATTTTTATCTGTTGCAATTACACATACAATATTTTCTTCCATAAATTCTCCAATCATACCAAAAAATCTTAGTTTCATAAGTTTTCAATGTCATTCTTTACATTAGCAATATCATCCATCAGATTGTTCATATCGTCATCTTCTCCGTATTCCATATTCTCATGCATATATTTTGTGAGTTCATAGAACATTCTAATTTTCTGTTCATCATTCATTTCATTGAAACATTTCTGCATTTTCTCATTCATTTCTACCATAATTGTTTTCCTCCATTTTTTCTATGAAACACCTAATTCTAACTAATTAGTGCTTTTTTATGAAATTTTAGTTTATTTGCCTGTTGCATCGTGATAATCTTCTTCGTCAATTTCTTCTACATAATCAACATACTTTTCATCTCCATCTTCCTCAAACAGATGATTATCAATGGCATATTGTAACACTTCATCTTCACTACTTACATTTGCCTTAACAAATATAGAATAACCTGCTCCGTCTTTTGTTCCGTCATAATTTATGTGAATATCATAATATCTCATAATATCTACCATCCTTTCTAAAGAAACACACATTTATTATGCTTCTTTAAACTCCTCTTTTGGATCAACAAACTCTATCTTCTGAACCCAGATTGTACACCCGTATTCCTCTTTCAGATGTTTGTATGCAAGTTTCGCACTCTCTTTATTATCTACAGTGCGAAGATGCTCTAAACTTCCATCTGTGTTATAACAACCTAATCTGTACTTCATGATTATTTCCTCCAATATTCTAATGAAATGCGAATTTAGTCTGACTCTAAATCTGCATTCGTTAATCCGTTATTTCTTTCAATTTCCTGCACCTGTTTATCAGTTAATCCAAACACTTCAATCAACACATAGCTCATTTCAAGTAATGCTCCGTGATTATCAGTATTAAATTCATTATCTGTTACCTTTTTATACATTTTTGCATATCTAATCTGATATGCAATTCTCATTTTTTCCCATTCTTCCTGTACAGCGTTCATGGTTACACCTCCATAATTCTATCCAATGTATAGGTACAATTTGCAATTCTGAACCCATTTTCAAAGTATTCAATTTCACTTTCCGTTCTTATGTCTACTTGTAAATACACTGGCTGCTTTCCATCAAAGAAAACTAACTCATGTGGTTTTACCTGGTGTAACACTCTATAAAATGTTCCATCGTTCATGCTATTAACACGTTCTAATTTAAAAACTGCCTTGCCTTGTATCTGCCGTAACTGCTTCTTTAGTTCTTTCCAATTCGTTGCGTTAAGCATAATTAATCACTCCATTCTTCCAAGGAAACACGCATTTATTACGACATTTTCTCAATCTTTTTCCAATCAATCTGTGCAAACATTTGACGGTTAAACTCTTCAAGTTCATCTGCCTTTTCACACTGTTCACAGTAATCATCCACATCATCAAAGTAATCATCTTCTGTTTCCATATACCAATCTTCCCAGTCATGAGAATCTTCATCCCATCTCTGAACTCCACCACAATTACAATAATCAGGCTTAATTCTATTCTGTCTTTGATATGCATCATATGCTGCTAACATATCCATTACTTTTTTGCCTTCTTCAACTGTTTCTACAGGAATATAAAATGAATCCTCTGTTGCACCTGCTTGTGAAATCCACCATACTCTTAATTTATCCATTCTTTTTTACCTACCTTTCACTATGAAATATCCATTTACTCTTGCCACTATTCCTCATCTTCTATTCCAAAATATGTTTTTTCTTCATCTGTCATTTCACAGACTTCATCAAAATATTCCATTGCACTTTCTCTATCATTAGAGATAAGCTCGTCTTTAAATAATGTTGCAAGTTCTTCTAATCTGCAACGTGGAATATAATCTGATTCTGTTCTACTTCTGAAACAATCAAGTGCTGCTTGTAAACAACTTGCCTTTCTTGCTTCATCCCAATAAGTAAAATATATTCCACTTGACCACTTCTGATCTTCTGGCTGCATTGGATCGTAACCGGATGCAACTACATACTGTGTATCACTTTCACTCTGCAATAACGCATAGTTGCCTTTCCGTAAAATTTCAATCCATTTCATTTTCTCTTTCCTCCTTGAAATAATATAAATCTTCGATTCTCAAAACATCTCCATCCCAATCAATCTCTTCACTGTCAACTTGGAAACCATCATAAATTCCATATTCATTTGCCTTATAAGCTACAAATCTTAACTCTTCAATTCTTAATACTGAATAAAGAATTTTATCTGTTTCATAATCTCTCACATTATATGGTTTACATCCAATATCAACTGAATACTGTAAACCATTACTTTCACTCACAACTGTAATAGCAAATAAAGTCGTTTCTGTTCTTCTTATTTCGCTATTTGCTTTTTTGAGAGTTTTCTGTACTACATCCTCTGGAAGTCCAATTTCTGCTAAAATTCCCGGATCGATGAATACAGTAAGTTTCTTTTTACCTGTGAATTCTTTATGCTCTAAAAAATCCGAATGAGATTTTCTAAAATCTGCAATAGATTTACAAATATAATTTGCTTTTGTATTTTTCATTACTTTTCCCTCTCTAGTAACTCAACCAGTTTCAATGCTTCATCTTTAGTGAATGTGATTCCTTTACCCATCTTGGAATGATCTTCATTCCAATCTCTCATATCATATTTCGCTTCTTTGTCGTTCCACGAAATAAGGTTTAACTCTTTCTTCCAACCTTTCTTTCCTTCAGAAATAATACCGATTGTCTTTTTGATTTCGTATTTAACATCAGCCATAATCTCAACTCTCCCTTCTAAATTCCTAAATTATACTTTTTGCTTAATCCATAAGCCAATGCTCCATTAATTTCTCCGTGTGCTGGTACAGCGATCGTCTGCGTTCGCTTGTAGATAACGTGTCCACCCTTTGAACGCTCTTCTCTGAAGCCATTGTCTTGCAACTTCCGTTTAAAATCTTTGTATGGAATATTATTCATACATATATTCTCCTTTCCATTTTATTTGTGAAATAATCACATTGATGTTCCTGATTTGAAAATCAGGAACATTGTCTAATTACTTCCATTCTGCCCGTCTTGCCGTTAGCACAGCTATGTATTTGTATTTCGCTTATGTAACTTTTATCTTCTCATCTTGCGCTCAAGTAAATCATAAAGTTCCCCGTTGCTCTTAATCGGATAAATGATACTCTCGTAATAAGTAGCTCCCTTACAATACTTCGTAAGTTTCTCTTTCACCGCATCTTCTCCATAATGAGCATATAACTTTTTTAATACATAAAAGATTCTAAGAGTTAATGCATTTTTACTTGATCCGCTCCATCCAAGTGCTCGAATTAATCTAACCGAATATGAAAGCATTTCTTTATCATTTGTTGCATATCTAAGTATTGATCGAGATGGCTTAATTACGCCAATTGGATTTTCCAATCTGTTATCTTCTGATGTAATCTGAATGTTTCTTTCTTCGCAGAAATATTTCAAATTTACATACTCTGGTAAATTTGCCTTGATACCAGCTCTATACATATCTTCAACAGTCATAGGTTTTCTGTTAATTGCCTGACTTAAAAATGTAAAAATAGCCTCTTCTTTTGTACAATTAAGAACCTCTACAATAATTTTCATAATTCCCTTTTCAAGTCCTTCGTTATAGAGGATGAAAGCAACGACTCTATGCGCTCCATCAGCTACATACAACTTTCCGTTATCTACATAAACTTTAATCGGATCGAATTTACTTTCATTAAAATCCTCGGCGATTCCCATACATTTACCCATCTTCGTATCTCGCTGCCATTCTGGAATGTGAATTAATCTAGCATCAATCACAATATATTTTTTGTTTCCAACTGTTTGCGGATACTGCATTGCAACCTCAACTTCTTCTTTCTCTTCTGTTTCAGATAACACTCGTTTGCTTTCGATCCAATTTTCCGTTTCTTCTGGTGTCATTATTCTAACAACATCTTTTAGACTTTCAATTTTTCTAGCTGATTTACTCTTTGCATTTAAAAAGTTAAATCCAATGTTTTGAATTTCAATATCATCTTTATGTACCTTCAGAATCATGCACAGCTTATCAACTACTTCATCAGAAGGATTGCTCTTTCCACTCTCATAATTATTTATGGTGCTGGCAGTCACACCCAATTCTTGTGCAAGTGCTTTCTGTGACATTTTAGCAGCCTTTCTAATCATCTCTAATTTCAGTCCATTAATTCTACACATAATATATTCTCCTTTTCTCTTCTCAAATTTTGTTTTCACTTAATTTTGTGTACTAAAAAAGCACTCATAATTTCATGAGTGCTTAATTACATATCAATTTCTTTTTCGTTTCCGTATTCATCCAGTCCCACAATAAGAACCGATTTACCTTGTAAACGTAACGCATCTACTTTTAATTTTGCCTTGTCATAATCCAGATAATCAAATGATTGCAACGGATTATTTGTATTTACAATCGTATATTCTACAATCATACCATCAATCTCCTTTTTAATCCTGCATATCAAAGAAATCAATCGAGAACTCATTATAAAGTAAATCAGCGAATCCTGTATCTCTCTTTACATACTCTCTCAGAAATTCTTTCTTCGTACATGGTGCAAGTAAACTATGTATATCTTCACGGATATCATCATCCATAAGATTAACGATTGCATCCCAATCTCTCTCTACTTTTCTCATCTGCGTTTCTTCTCTCTATTTCGCTTTATTTATTGATTTCAAAATAGTAACCTGTCCCATCTTCAAAGTAAAGATACAAACCTGTTTCCGTTGATTCCCAACTAACTACTTTCTCTGCATCAATCCAGTCACTTGCGTATGCTGTAGTAGTAAATACTAAACACATTGTTGTAATAACTGATAATAATTTAACTAATTTTTTCACAGTTTTCTCTTTTCCTTTCTGTTTGATTCTAAGCTGGCTTGTAATACGTCTTCATAGAAAATGAATAACCCTCATTCTCAATTTTATACTTCTCTATTTTCTCTTTTGCTTCGTCCAGTGATTGAGCAATGTCAATTTCCATCCATTTACCATTATCATTTTCTTGTAAGATTATATATTTAAGAATCTTACTTTCAAATTTCTTCCTGGATTCTGCTTGTGCCATGTGTTTCGCTTTAAAATATGTTGTACGTTTAAATTTCTCAAATTCTGCCTCATCAGATACACCAACATACAAACAACGACCTTGTAAAATCGTTCTATGCGGATCATATACTCTGACATAGTCCTCAATACGTTGTAACATAAAAATTTCTCTTTCCGTATTGAGTGCAATGATTCTTACACATTTACCTCTGTAAGCAATTTTCACTTTTCATATACCTCCATAACTTCATCATCATAGATATAATTTTCGGTTCCGTTATCATTCATAACAAGCACATACTGCCCGTCAATATCATATTCGCTGTCATGCTCTATATTTTTCTCTGGAATTGTATCAACTACCCACTGATTTCCGTCTGTAGTTTCAAAAGTTCCATTTCCTATATAGGTTGCATCCTCTTCTCTGATATTCACCCATACAGACTTACCTTTTGAATCTGCCTTGTAAAATCCATCAACAGATGCAAGTGAAGAAAACATAGATCCAGCAATAGCGACAACAGTTCCAGCGATTGCAGCAATACCTAAAAGTTTCATAACTAAACCTCCTGATTTGCGTTTTATTTTGTATTGCATATACAATTATATACTTTGCATACTAGATATAACTAAATCTGTTTTAACTTGCTGATGCCAGTTAAGCCTAACTGACGCGCATTTGACTTCTTCAGTTCGTCGATTATCTCATCGGCAATAACTGATGCTGTTTTATACGTGTCAATTATTTTATTTGCCGTGTAAATCTGTGATTGTAATAACTCATTTTCAATCTGAAGCTTTTTATTTTCGCTTTTCAAATGCTCATTCCTTTTAAACATTACATCAAGCATTTCTTTTCTGTTATCACGAGATTTATTAGATGCATTGAGCTGCGCTTGTAAACATCTCTGTTTTGCAAGAGATTCTTCAAATTTCTCTTTCACACACATAAGACTTGCTTTGTATGAGTTAGCAAAATCATTATCAATGTTACTTTCTGCTATATCACAACATCCTTCAAAAGCTGTGTTTACATATCCAGCCGGATCTAATTCTGCAAGAATATTTCTAATGAGTTCCAGAGCTGCACGTTCATCTGCCTTTGTTGTTTTAAATTCTTTTTTCGTCATGATTTTATTCTCCTTTTTAATTTTTAATTGATTGAAAAGTTATGCATTAATAACCTGATAAAAGGTTTAACTTTCCGTTTTCAAATTTCCATGCTGTAGGATTCAATCCAAATTTTTCATAGATGAATAATTCTCTATAACGAGCATCCATTTCCGTTTTAGTTGCGAAAAACTCCTCATGATCTATTAAACCAGATGATTTATAGATACGCAATATGAATGGTTTTGTACGTTCTGGATCTCCGCATACCATAAAATATTTACAGTATGAGCATGGATTTTCTGTTTTCTTTTTGATGGTCAGCTTCTTTTCCAATTTGCGTTGCCTCCTGTGGTTATATTTTGTACTTATATATTCGCTGTGTTTCTGTTTGTTTTGGTGAATTTTGGGTATAAAAATAGCACCTATCTTTTGATAGATGCTTTAGTGGTTAGTGGGCTGCGTTATTTAGTTTTCTTTTTGAAGTTCTGCAAGTTGTTGCTGAAGTATTTCAATTTGAGTTTGAATAGATTTCTTTTTTAATTCTTTCTCACTTTTGACAACTTCCATCATATCCGATGGTTGAATATTAAGAAATATACAAACTTTATCTATATTATCAGTATTCATAGTTTTATTTTGAGAAAATTTTGTGAGAGTATTAATACTAATATCTGCCTTGAGTAAATCTTTTAATTGCATATTTCTTTCTTGTAAAATTTTCATCAATTTGTTATATACAATCATATTTTAACCTCCTTTTTATCACCTCCAATGGTATCACATCAATTTGTGAATGTCAATCAATTCCAACACCGTCTAAAATCATGAAACGGATCTTTCCTACATTCATAATCTGTAATACTTCCGTTGAAAATTCGCGTACCACCTCCACCACCTTTATGTCTACGATCATGTTTCATATATTCTTCGAAGTTCGCTTTCGACTTCCGTTTTCGAATGTGAGCGCAGAAATAGTTATACATAGCTTCAGAATAATTATTTCTGATTTTAGTTCTAACCCATTTTTTAGGCGTTGGAAGCCAAACATAAACTTCTAATTTCTTTTCTCTATCAAACTTAAATTCCTTACAGACCACCTTTACATGATGATCCAGACTTAGAATTACAGAGTTCATAGGAAATGCGTGATCATGAATCACTTCTCCGTTCATCATCGTATGATAAATTTTCATGATAACCTCTCTTTCCGTTCAAATTTCATAAATTACAAAATACGTGCTGGAGGAGTCGAACTTCCTTATGTGAGTAAGTGTTTATACCTACTATAAAAAGCCCGTCCGAATTAGACAGGCTTTCAAACTAGATACAAACTATTTTATTTTCACAGAATCAACCTCACTTCCTTATTTGAAATAATGTCTGATGACGATCTTGGAGATTGTACTACCAAGTTTCGAATAATCATAGCGCATTTCGTTTGTCTTTTTGTCCTTAGTTGCACGTACAAGCGTAGTATAAGAACGAGACTTAAAACTAATCGTTCCTTTCTCTTCGTCCGCGTCCCATTTATCTTTGAAGTTGGATACATAAACCTCATTCAGAAGTTTCTTATCTTCTGCCGTCATCTTAACGCGTGTTTTCGCCGTGTATTCAGTTTCAAACGGTAAACTGAATGTAGTCTTGATAATAGTTTCAAGTTCCTGTGAAGCCTGTTTATACGCTTCCTTGACTTCCTTGGACATGATAATATTTCCATCGTCCCCAGCTTTAGAAGTCACATGAATAGTTTCCAGTGCCTCATACAGAGCCGGAGAACTAAACGCCGGAATAATCGCGTACTTCGTCAGCTTGGAATTATTCCAAGTAGCAAGAACACGCAGAACGGTTCTAACGACATCTTTCTTGTTACCAAAACCGTCTTTGTTCTTCTGACTCATAGCATTTACAACCTTGTTGTAAGTCTCATTAAGTGCCGCGTTCTCATCCTCTAACTTTTTCTTGAGATCTTCGGATGCTTGTAACTGAACTTTAAACGCTGCGACTTCCTCTTTTGAGTAAGTATCTTTTTCATTAGAGATCTTTTTTTCCAGCTTCTCAATCTGCTCATCCAGCATCTGAATATTCATACTGTTAGCTTCGAATGTTACTGCCTGCATGAACTCATTCTTGAGTTCGTCCGTGATCTTCTCATTCCAGAAATTAATAGATAATGTCATAGTAGCTTTTTTCATAGTGTTACCTCCTAAAATTTATTTGATTTATTAATAGTTTCGTGTTTACACACTATCGCAGAGCCGACAAAAAACAGTCCGCTCTGCTAACTGTGTACAATCCATATAAGAGGCTGAATTTAACAAGAAAAAACACCTATTACAAGCATTACCTTGTCAATAAGTGTTTCGGCAGTGTTACCTGTTGATCCGTCAAGTCAAATTAAGTATTATACTTTTTATTTTTTCTTTCAAGTAAGTATGGTTATGAACCTTGAAAGAATCAACCGTGATTGTATCGGTTGAGAATTTATAAATTAGAGACATGGGTTTACAAATCACTTAGATTTGAGTCTCGCCGTTGTTCTTGTTCTTTGTATCGCCCACGCCTAGAATATAGACTAGAACTTGAACCCGTTCGCGTAAGGTCTTCCGACCTTTTCCCGTGAATAGAATGTACTATCCGCCAGATAGGGACAATAGATTTTAGATCTATCAATGACTTATCATCATAGGACTATTCAGATATTTCAATCTGAAGTCAATGCCGTTCCCTAGGTTTATTCTGGAAAACCTTATAACCATCGCTAACATAGAATTACTGCGTATGAAATTTGTATAGAGGCAAAATTTAAAAAACCTCTACACGTTTGCCAATACTCAATTTTTCTGTAAAATGTCTAGGACGTTTCACTGGATAGTTTTTTTTCACTATCGCTGTAGACCGTTTGAGCGGAAAACAATCGTGTTTTAAAGAAGAATTTTGTTGTCAGACTTGACAATTTTATGAAAGATATGCTAGACTCTAGATCGGGTGGACTTTCGAGTCTAGCAAGGTGTTATTATGTAATTACTTTAAACGGGATATAATACAGTGAACAATAGCGCTAACTATTGCCACTTTACCCAAAAAGAGTATAAGCATTTTAACACCTTCTTTCATTGTGTACTAGGCGTAACCGTTCTAGCCGGATTGTTTAGAAGATATGAACCTTCTACCAGTAATACACAACTATTCAACTTTCAATGTGCTATGGTGTTTCGTTCTCTGTAATTGTATCTTATCACAAGAACTTGTGAATGTCAATACATTTTTTGAAATTTCAGAATGAAATTTTTTTAGGGCTGAATGCCCGTGTGATTTAACTGTTATTTAATTTATGCCTAAAGTATAGATCAAGTTTTTGTGATTGTCAATATGTTTTTTTAAATTTTTTTGATCTTTTTGCTGGAATAGTAACTTGTAATTATCTGATAATATAACATATAATTCTTATTTTACGATAAATTCATAATTATATAAAATAGTATCACAATTCATATAAACTGTCTGACATTTTATTCTTCCCGTCAATGAGTCCTGCTCAGTCTATATAGAATGTGTGTTCTAGATTTTCGTAGTGGTATAGTATAGTATACTACCCTGTTTTCATGATCCGGCGGTACTTAAAACTAAAATATCTGTTCGATTTCGCTGCAGCCCCGTAAGCTGGTTCACCCACATACTCTGTCAAAAATCCACTTCCCACTTCACGCTCACTTCACCTCAATCCCCCAATTCTCCAATAAAATCAACCTACAATAAAATTATCACTTCATTTAGCACAATTCTTTAAATTATCTCACAATATGCCTAAATTTTCACAACCTTTTTACCCCATTTTTATCCCAAATCTCCTATCTCAACTGCCCTCTCTCAATCCGTCCTAATCATCCTCTCACTCAACAAAATAAACCTCTCCATCCTCTCTCACTCCAAAATACCTTATCGACACTCTTATCGAGAAAACCCAATATCCAAAAGAATTTTCTGAATTATCTATCTCAAATTTACAACTCAACTCAATTCAAACCTCATCACCCCATTTCATCCAGACCAAATAAACTCACTAAAAATCTCGATACCAATTCGAACAATTCAAAACTATTCTGAAAACTTAATTTCTCCTTTCACTTTCAAAAAATCCTTAAATAGGTTTCTATACATAAATTGTTACACAATATAATGTTCAATCACAAGAACGCGTGATATACATTAAAATCACTTGATTTCAAACGAGAATCTACCTATTGAATACATCATCTCATCCACTCACTACATCCCTCAACATAGGGGGTATGTTAAAACTAAAACAAAATCACTTCATATAATTACTACTCTAGCAGTAAAAATAAGCGAATATAAATATGAAACTCTAAAATATAAATTTCAACACAAGGAGAATTATTATGAAATCAGAAGAAATAACAATGAATACTTACTTAGTGCCTGTTTCAAGCCCATACTACTATGATTTTGATTACTTCATTCCAATTTACGCACATACTCAGGAAGAAGCATATCAACGTACTTTGTCCTTAAAAGATAATAATTATCATTTTGAGGGTAGATTAGTTAAAAAACCAACCTATACTTATTATCCTAGTAAACTCAAAGTGAAACTTCGTGTATACCATAATTTTGAAATTAATGATATAATTAACATTGCATTTAAAAATAAAGACTCTACACAAAATTCATCATCAGAGAAAGGTTTTGCACAAATGGGATACTTTAATGTAAACTGGAACAAATATACTACTCAACTAGCCGCAATAGCTAACAAAGAAAATTGGTCTAATTCTACTTATCCTAATAATGGGATACTTGCAAACTATATAGTCAAGACATATGAGAAATTATCATCAGAAAAGAAAATTGCTATTGGAAAAGATTATGCTCTGTTCAATACAGGATTATTTAATGAATATTATGATACCCTATACGCCTACCAGACAGCTTCAGATATATCTTTTCTGACTGGATATGAATTAGGTAGACTTGGAGTAAAAGAACGTCCTGCACGGGCAAATTACTTTAAGGAACCAGAACTGTTATTATTTGACTGGCATTATCCCATCGACGTTCACTATACTCATATTCTAAATGATGAGAAGAACAAAAAACGTTTACCAAAAGAATTTCTGAATAGCAATAACAAAATCAGTATAATGAATGGTTCACTAGACATTATGAAGAAAAGAGTATCAGCAAATTATAAGTTAGCTGTACCACAATATTATGAAGGTAAAATTCAGTTATTATTACCACTCTGTTTAATGTCAGATGACAAACCAGATGTAGCTATTGCAGTAACTAAGAAAGATAATTCCTATCAAGGTCATACTTGTATTACATTAGATATGGCATATAACAATGCTCGTCTGATTGCAAAACCAGAATCTAATTGGTTATCTCAAAACTAAATACCATCTATATAAGACAGGGGAGTTCATCTCCTGTCTCATTTTTATCTTATGGGTTAAAACGCATCAGAATCGTCAAAAATCGATTTTTATTTCATACCCTAAGAAGTATCCATCCAATACCATAGAATCGTTTCTAAGCTCTATTTGGTTCATTTTAGTCCACAGATCCCACATTGTAATCATCACACTTCATTCTCTCATCGGTAGAGAATATTATATTGAAAGTCATTCAGACTAAAATCAAAAAGAAAAGAGGTATGTTATCACATGAAAGAAAAATTCGACTGGAAACTGTACAAAAAGATTGCATTTGAATATCTCCACGCTGATTCAGATCTTGATACATATTTAATTCCAATTACATTCCTACCACTGTCTCGTCCAACGCATTATTTAGCCGTTTACGCTCATTCTGAAGAAGAAGCTTATGATTTATCCGTTGAGTATTGTTCTCACCGTTATATGGCTTCTCAGAGTTTTCTAGTAAGTCCTTATCAATGCTTTAAAGGTATTCTTGAAATTAACTACAGGCTCTTCAGAATGAAAGATGAAATTGAGATTATTAGTAAAGCTCTGGAAGAATCTCATCTGGCAAGAGAATATCCAGAGATGGAATAATATTTATCATTTTCAGAACGTTCATTCAGTTGTATTATCCATTATCGTTTGATATAATAGCCTTGTCCATAACACACTTCAAAATTAGAAGTCGTAGGAATGCTGCTATACTTTTCTCCTTTGTAATTCCACACAGGTATAGTAGCAAATAAGAGGTATTGAGTTTCCTATTCTCAATACCTTTTATTTTTGTCTAAAATCATCATATTTCCAATAATATTAATTCAAATCTCTCATGTAGGAGAATATATATGTAGAAAACAGAGACAATAAAACAAACTACATATATTAAGGAGATTTTACATGAGCAATCCAGATTTTAAACTTATTAAATTCAATTTTTATGAAGATACATTACCGATTTTGAAAGATACTATTTCAGATCGAACATATGTTGCATTACCATATATTTTTAATTCTGTTGGATTTAGTTCAAAACAATCTGAGTATCAAATGAAGAAAATTGAGAAAGATCCTCTTCTAAATGAACACTTATTAAAATTTAATCCATTAGACTATAATCTCTCATACTCAAAAGATATTACCTGTATCTCATTAAGTAGACTACAGTTAGCATTATCAAAATTATCTGCTCCTAGAAGTAATCAGAATAATAAAAAGATTGGAAACAAACTCTTTATCTATCAAGATGAATTGAGTGATGCTTTGATGGACGAATTTTCTAGTCCTGCAAAAGATGATCATGTGAGTAACCCAGAGACATTAGAAGCGATTAAACTTCTAGCTGAATCAATTAATATAGCATTCTGTTCTATTGATGAAAGATTATCCTCATTAGAGAAGAAATTTATGGAAACAGAACTTATTTATAATTCTAATGAAAATGATCTTGATAATATTGCAACCTCTGAATGGACAGGTATGATTCTTCAAAAGTATAAAATCATTGCTGAATCTCTTGGAGTATCATATAGGGTAGTTCAGAAAGAAACCATCAGACAGTTGGAGAAAAATAATCGTAATATTAAAATGAATGAAGTGATTTGTTCATATTGTAATAAGCATAATGTAAAAACATGTTATCCGTTAGATGCTATTGAAGAAAATGATACTGTAAAAGCTGCATATGAGAAAACAATAGATAGAATGATTGGAGCATTTGGAGTAGATCAGAATCAGAATAAAAGAAATAATAGTCAGATGAAAAATTAAATATGTTCATAATGTTAATTCTATTATTTTGAGTGATCTATACTTTTTATGCACGGAACGGGCATAAAAAGTTAGGCAATTCTAATAGCTGAAAGATGGATGCGATAGCAGACATCTTGAAGATCTTAGAATTGGCACTAAAGATACTGATGAAGATGCATATGAACGTGAAAAATTAAAATGTAATAATAAAAATAATACTCAGGGAAAATATATAAGTGAAGAAGCAGTGGAATTATAACGGTTGCACGATGCAGTGGCATCGCACAACCTTCGCCCTGGAGGGCGAATGATTATGGGAATTTTAAAATCGACCATTAAAAATACGTTGATTTTATTGAGAAAATTGGACAAAAAAAGTTACCGCAGTTTTTCACTATAATATATATATATAGTGAACTTTTGCGGTAACTTTTACCCCTCAAATTTCCTTTAAAATCAACGTATTTTAAGACCACCCTTTAAAAAGCTATATTTTTCAACGGTTTTTTGCACTATATTCAAAATTCTAATAAACTAAAGGAGATTTTACACTATGGATAAAAATAGTATTAAAACGGGATTTATTACAGAAGCTAAATTGGTAGAATTATATGGATCACCTGCTCAAAAGAAATCATATAAAGAGAAGGGGCATTTCGTTAGTTCGTATAAATCTAATCTTTTAAAAAAGGTTTCAAAATATTGCAAAATTGAAGAAACTAATGAAAAAAAAGATGGAACTAATTTATATAATATCACTCAGGTATATAATATTCCTCTTCCATCGAACTTTGACAAAATGAATAAATCCCTATATCAATATATTGTTCCTCTCATTCTAAACAGTTTAATCAATGGTCATGATAAGAATAATAGTATTGAGATCACTGTTGGTAAATGGGCTAGGGAAATTAATATGGTCAATCAGAATTACAATTTGGTTAAGTTCAATAGAGAGGATACCAGTACAGAGACTCAGATTCAGTTAGATACAATTAACGAATTTTATGATAAGGCAGATCATGCAATCAACTATTACATCTCAAATGCTCTCGACTATCTGAAGTCTGCTGGACTCATCATCTGGCGCGAAGTCAACCGTATTACTGTCGAAGAATCAGATGGAACCACAATTATTGATCATGATGGAAAGGTTTCTCTAAACATCAATCTCACTACTCATCAGGCTTCCAAAGAAGAAATGGACTACTACTCTCAGTGTATCGCCATTGCAGATAAAGAAGCTAAGATTGATAGTGCTGGAGAAAGATATTACAGTAAGAAAGCACCTATCTTCCAGAACGCTTTGAAGAGAGAATTATATAAAAGAAAGATTAAATTTGTATATTCTACATATGAAGCATATTATGTTCATTTGGATCGCTGCCAAGCTCTTTTAGATCATTTTGAAGGATTTAATGCTAAGAAATTCCTAGATAAATTTAATCAAGAGTTTTCAGATATGCTTATTGAGAACGCTGGTAATAGATTTGACAAAAATACAAAAGCCACTTTAAGAAGTCTATATAAAAATCGTGGAGAGTATGAATTAGCTTTTGGTTCGCTTTGTGATATTACTATTAACAATGAGACTGAATATCTTGGGAAAAGAATCCAGAAGAAAACCAACGATGATAACTATACCCTTCAGATTACTCACAATCTCGAAGAGTAATTTATAGATCATTCTGGATAGGCAGCATAAATCTGTTTGTTCTAAGATCTTTTAGGCGAATATATAAATGGGACAAGAAATCACACCAAACGAAAGGATACATAAAATATGAATTTTAATACAGCTCAGAAAGAAGCTATCAATTCTATACATGGTAACTATGCTGTTATTGCTACTGCTGGTAGTGGTAAAACAACCGTGCTCACTAAAAGAATTGAAAACTTAGTAAAAAAACATAGTATTTCACCGATTAATATTCTTGCTATTACATTTAGCAAGAAAGCAAAAGAGAGTATTCAGGATAAATTAAATAAACTTGGTATCTCAAATGTTAATGTAGAAACATTCCACTCTCTTGCTCTCAAGATTATTATTCAAAAATATGGTTCAGATAAATACAAAGTCTGGACTGCTCAGTGGGAGAAAGAAAAAATCATTCAAGATACCTGTGTAAATATGCGACTTTGTTCAAAAGATAAGGTTCCATACAATGAGATTGTACGATTCATTGCTAATCAGAAAGTTAATATGATATCTGATGTGAATAATCTTGTATATGGCGCGGATGAGCCGTTTGATAAAACCAAAATGAAAGAAATTTACTCACGATTTGAAGAATATAGAAAAGCCAGATCATATATTGAATTCGATGACTTTTTAAATATAGCAAATGATATTCTGGATAATAATGAATCACTGAAATCACAGTTTCAAAAGAAATATAAATTTATCTTATCTGATGAGTTTCAAGATATTTCAATGTCTCAATCTCTTCTTCTCAAGAAATTAAATTTCACAAATACAATGATTGTAGGAGATCCACTTCAGGCTATTTATTCATTCCGAGGTGGTGATAGTAAATATATTTTAAATTTTGATGAGAACTATGCTGAGTCTAAGATTATTAATCTAAATACAAATTATAGATGCAGTAAGGATATTGTTACTACTGCTAATGCTCTAGCTAGGGATATTCCAGATTCAAAACATAAATATTATGTAGAAAGCATTGCATCGAATGATAGTTATAAAGTTCCAGAGTACAGGAATTTTCCAAATGAATATGCTGAAGCTAAATGGATTGCTGAGAAAATCAAAGAAATGAGTTCCGATTATAAATATCATGATTTTGCTGTTCTGGCGCGGACAAACGCACAGTTGACTAAGGTACAGTCTATTTTACATGATAATAGTATTCCTTTTACTGTTGTAGATGGTAAAGTATTTACGGATTTGCCGGAGATCAAGCTATTACTCTCCTATCTCAAACTATCAGTAAATAAAGATGATAACGAAGCATTCTCATATGTATATAACAAACCTAATCGTTGGTTAGACAAGAAATTCTTCGAGGAAGTAGAACAAATGGCGCTGGATAAGGGGATGTCCTATTATGATTCTATGTTTATTATTGCCCGGAGAAATTGGAAATTTAAGAATGGTATCAATGAGATTCATTCTGTTGTAGAACATGTAAAGAAAATCAAAAGTATTGTTGAGAAAATTAAATATATCAGAAACTCATTGAATATTGACATGTTTGTTTCTAAGGGTAAAGCTACGGATGATGGTAGCTCTACTGAACAAATTGAAAACATGAATGCTTTTGAGAATATTGCTGAGAAGTTTGATTCTCTGGAGAAATTCATTTTTTATCTGAGTAATCTTAATAATACCAATAAGAACAATAGTAAGAACAAGGTAAATCTCACTACTATTCATCGTGCAAAAGGTTTGGAATACCCAGTAGTTTTCATTATTGGATGCAATGAGGGATTATTACCTCATGCTAAGAATGATAGCATTAATGATGAAAAACGATTATTTTATGTTGCTATTACTAGAGCTGAAAAAGAACTCTACATATCTTCTACTGATTCTTACAATTCTAAGGATAATATCCCAAGTAAATTTATTGATGTAATCAAACCAACGATTTATGTCGTAAAAAAGAGTGAATATATAAGTGAGAGAACTGATGAGGAATAGAAAGTGGGTTACTCTTCTATTCTTCTGAGATGATTGGAAATTAAAAATCGAGTTAAAAGGAGACATAATACATAAAATGCAGACAACAAAAACTATTACATATTTAGATCATAGAACGTATGGAGGAATTATTTTAGAATCAGATTTTTACACTTGTCACCCAACTAGTAAGTACGAAATCAGAAGTCGTAGAGCTGACAGAATATCCCGTGACCACTCTTTCGATTCATGGTGTCAAAATTATAAAAAGGTTACTACGAAATTTAAAGAGAGATTAATCAGGACGAATGCATAATGTTATATAATTCAGATTATAAGTTTTTTAAGAAAGCTAGGGATGTTGCAAATATATCTGATTATAAAAATCCTCATATAGGATGTGTAGCTGTCTATCAGGGACAAATAATTGGTTTAGGATGCAATTCTAATAAAACCCATCCTACGCAGCAGTTCTATAATAAATATCGTACACATTCTGATTCAATGCTTCCAAAACTTCATGCAGAAATCAATTGTCTTAATCAAATCCGAAATCTAAATATCAATTTTTCCAAAGTAAAACTTTATATCTACAGAATGAGAAATGATCAACCATTTGGTATTGGTAGACCTTGTGTATCATGCATGACTGCAATTAAAGATTTAGGGATAAAAGACATTTATTATACAACTAATGACGGTTTTGTTTACGAATGTGTAGGGAATATATAAGTAAGAATATTAAATAGGTGGTGATATGATAATTCATGAGTGAATTTGGTATTAAAATTAAGAATATTGAAGCAGCAACTTTATATGAATATAACAAAGGTTTAAGAGATCGCTATGATTATAAAGATGCTATGTTTGTAAACAGCTTATTTAAAGATTTTATTTGTGAAAACAAATTAAAATTGAGAAAAGATGGTTCAACAAGGGATTTAATTTGTCTTGAATTTAACTTTGGAACCAGAACATATGAGCAGGAAATTGAACATATTAGAAAAATTGCAAAGAAAGCAAGATTAGACTATAAAAAAGCCATTAGTTTTAAAAGTGAAAAACTAATAGAAACGCAGAAAAACAAAAAACATAAAATTATGGAATTATATAATTTTGCAAAAGAACACAAATATCTCTACTCTTCTATTTCTGCTGATGAAATACGTAAAGAATTTTACATGAATGGGGTAGATGTTGAATATGTTACTAGAAAACATTCTGGTGAAATATTAAAAAAAGAAGTTATTCATTACAAAATGCTTTATAGGAGTACAGGGAAAGCTAAAAAAGGTACATGTACGTTCATCAGAGATAAATTATATGATAAAGCACTTAATTTTCTTAGAATGGGAATTAAATTACCTGATGAGAATCCGGATATTGTAGGAATTAGCGCATATTCTTCGCTTATTTGTAGTGGTATCGTAGGTAGAGTAAGAATAAATCCTAAAAATATTTTAATTTTAAAAGATATAGATAGGTATTTTAATACAAAGATTATTTCTGTTGAAACTACCGATGAAAAGCAATGTATAGCAAAATTAATTGAAAACTATAAACTAAAAAATACATTGTTTGATGGTCAAGCTCTTATTGATTCTAATATTTTTCCAGAATGGGCTGATGGGTATATTTTATTAAGACATCATTTCTGTAAAATGGCTGCATTTGCAACTAATATTCAATTATTTTTCCGCGAATATTTTGGAGATGATTACTATGCTGCTACTGTAAAAGACATGTGGGGCAATGAACATTATGTAAAAGATATTGAATTAATTACAACTGATAATGCTATGAAATGGATTAAATATGACATTTCTTATGATTATTGGTGTAAATGGGTTTATAAAAATGATTGTATGTTCGGAATTGTAAAAACAGCACATCCAAGTAAATTAGGTAATTATCAAAGAATGAGTTATCAAATGGTAAACTCATTAGATATTGATACTATGGAAGATGTTTGTAAAGAAAGCATTGAATATATCAATAAATTAAAATCTGATAATGATTTCTTTTTGGAATATTTGAGAAAGAATTCAAATTTTTCTAATGACTATGATGCTCTAATTGCTCTATGTGAAAGAAATAGAGATTTTGTTAGAAGTTCATATTTTAGAGAAAGAAAAAAATCAATTATTATGACATATGTACTTAATTTTAAAAGTGGAAAAGTAATTCAGAATGCAGATAATTTAGTAATTGTTGGTTCTCCATATGCTATGTTATTGTATGGCGCAACTGGTAATCCTGATTCAATAGATAATGATGATACTTTTTCCGTAGAAGAAATTGCCACTCAATGTTATACTACTAGATTTTCAGATAATGAGTATTTAGCTGAATTTAGAAGTCCTTTTAATGGAAAATATAATCTTGGATATTTACATAATGTGTATGATGATAGATTTGTTAAATATTTTAAATTTTGTGACAATATCATTGCCATTAATATGAATGGTACTGATTTTCAAGACAGAAATAACGGATCGGATCAAGATTCAGATTCTTTATACGTAACAAATCAACCTCAAATTGTTTCTCATGCAAGAAATTGCTGTCTTAATTATCCAACTATAGTAAACAATATACCAAAAGATTCTAATGTATATAACAACACTATGGAAGATTTTGCTAATTTGGACAATAAACTGGCTGCTTCTCAATTAGATATAGGAGGGTCTAGTAATCTTGCTCAATTAGCGCAGACATATGATTATACATTTGGAGATCAAAAATATAAAGATTATGTTTGTATTTTAAGTGTATTAGCTCAGATAGTAATTGACAGTGCAAAGAGACTTTTTGATGTAAATGTTGGAGATGAAATAAAACGTATAAAAAAAGATATGGATGTTAAAAGAAATAAATATCCTGTTTTTTGGAAGGTTATTCATAGAGATTTCAAAGATAAAAATATTAATAGGGATCTTATTTGTCCTATGAACTATTTATACAATTTAAAATTAGATCAGTTTAGATCTTCTGAATCAACTCTTACAATGGAAGAATTTATTATTAATTATCCTTTGGAATTAGATAAAAGAGTTTGTAAAAGAACCGAAAAGTTACTTTATGATTTTTCTTTGCAGAATTATCAACAAAAAGATGATAAAGAAAATTATTTTTTATTACGTGTTGATTTTGATAAATTAATAGAAAATATTCAATCTTCTTCTATATCAAAAAACTATAAAGGTTTTATGAGTTGGTTATTAAAT
>OMGL01000706.1_pt1 | contig 24507 bp, 20 predicted proteins | sample 1645831 | NCBI WGS metagenome assembly OMGL01 (sample SAMN00849301, study PRJEB25192) | human gut metagenome | reverse complement strand
TCTTGAAAACTTTATGTTTAGGCATAACAGTAGCCGCTTTACAAAATTTGCCAATGACAACGGCTTTTGCAGACAGTGCAATCAGTAAAACAAAAATTATTTCTAAAAGCGACCGTGAAAATTTGGTGGCTACTGTTGCAAGAACTGTGCAAGTGTCCTACAAAATAGATAAAAATACGATCATTGAAGTAACTCGCTTTACTGATATTGATGGACAAAATGTTACCTTGAACCGGAGCGTTAAAGAAGATGGTACAGGTGAACTTGTCTATACGAAAGCCCAAAAAACGAAAAAAAGCAAATTGACCAATCAAAGCTATGATGTCTTTTTGAAATTAGCAACTTCAAAATCTATGCCTCAAACAAGGGGAGCCACTGTTGGAAGTGATGTTACAGGATCACAGTATAAGCATATATTTGTATCAAATCTCAGCTATACAATTGACAATACGGCGATTGCGCAAATTGAGATTGGTGGAGTTGAAACTGCAGCAAGCCTTTTAATTACTGGGTTGCACTTGCCGGGAAGCACTGCTGTTACGGTTGGATCCTTTTTGGTTAGTGTGGTTCTAGCTACTTCTCCATCGAAAGTTGTTATAAATCAATCGCTGTATGAAGTCCATTTCGCATATGATAATAGCTACTATACCCATTGCTATCATGATATTTTGTATTCGTATGATTCCGGTGGACACCTTATGGATACTACAAAATCGTACCATCAAGCTGTGGGAGGCTAAGAATGAAAAAAGGCAAAAGCAACTTTTTTCTTATTGCTCCTTTTGCCCTTTGGGGCTGCATTTCAGTATGGACTAGTAATCTTGTCCGATTGACAGATAAAAGCGCAGTACCTTATGCTTGGGCTTCTTTGTTTTTCTCATATGGAATCGTAGCAGTGCATTATATCCAAGTGGCAGTATCCTCCAAAGGCTGTAACAATGCCGAAAACGAAAAAATTGCATGGGTTCAGCTTGGGCTTTCAACTTTGTTCTTGATAGTAGCTGTTGTTCTAGCTATTCAATGAAGGAAAGCAAAGTAATCACCCAAAGCAGTGTAAGGTCACAATATTTTCTATTCCAGCAGTATTCTAGTAGTTTCAGCATTTGTATGGTTCACATTTATTTGCCGAGGAGTATACACCTGAAGGGGAAAATTTAATGAAGGTGATTCCAATGGAGCTTTAGTGTATTGAGTGAAGAAAAAAAAATAAATTAGGAGGCAGTATACTATGACTAACAAAATCAAACGGCTGATTTCCATTCTATTGGTCACGGTTTTATTTCTCCTGACCATTCAGCCAGCATTTGCAACTGGAAATAAGAGAAAGATCGATGATTATTCGATAGAAGAACTTCTCAATCTTTCTGTGCAAGAACAAGAGAATCTCGGATTTTATGTTTTGGCCGAGGTTCCAATGCGCATTCCTGTTTCTAATACAGACGGCTCAAGAGTTGTATCGTATATTGATGGAACATGGAGAGTTCTTTATACAAAGGCCAATGGATTGGGCTTTTATATGAGTGGAACTACCGTCGGTATTGGCCCGGATTTAATAAAAAATGTTTCAGGAACGGATTACTACACGAGCTATTCCGATAACATCGAACGAAGCTGCCCATTTTCAACGACAGCACTAGTTCCAGAACAAAGTATATATAATACAACCTATACATATGACTTCTATGATGTTGGAACTTATCTTGATTGCAGCGTTGGGTGTTATTTTGGAGTGGTTGGCTCAAGCAAACCAATCTATTGGAGTGCAACTACACAAGTTACCATCCCGAAATTATGATTTTGACCAGCTATGGATGAAATTGTTTTTGAACCCAGTGATGTCAATATGTTAGCAGCTTTAGGCATCGTCGAAAGTGTAAAGTTGTTTCCGTTTATGTTATCAATGGGAGAACTTCAATATGCTTGCGATTCAGAATATCGTTGCAAACAATTCGTGAATTGCCTTTCAGAATATTATCCTGACAGCCAAATTGAAGCTAGACAACTGTGGTCGAAATATCATGGTACAGCGAATGCGGTTCAATGTGATATGATAAATCATAAGCCACTGCGTGTTTGGGTCAGGAGTTCTGCCGATTGTTGGTGCGGCATTTATTATATTTGTTACTATGCAGCAAAGTATGGTACAAATAGAATTTTGCTTGCATCCAGAGAAGGTCTGAAAGAATTTATGGAAGGGAAAACCGATAAGATCTCACAAAAGTATTTGACGGAAGAAACTATTACTGAGTATGCCAAAAGATGGGGAAAGCTATTAAACGAAAACACCTCCATGCGTATTTGGCATGCGAACGATGTTAAAAGCGTTAACATAGATTATTTCGACCAGAGAATTATTAGTTTAGTATCGAGAATTCCTATTTCGGTTGGTGAACTTACCGCAGACGTATTAAAAGCGATTTCTGCTCCGGTAAGTGACTGGTATGTCATGAAACGCATAGAAGCACTTTTGAAAAAGGGTGTTCTTCAAGTCGTTATTCCAAACAAAATCTTTTATAATACCATCGTCCAGCTAAACGAAGAATAAAGGAATCCGAGCAAGTCGGCCCAACAGTCACCTCATTTCAACGAGAGGGGTGGCTGTTGGGTCAATTGTTCAAAAAGAAAAACTGAAGATAATAAAAAGTCTTGATTTCTCCATCAAAACATGGTATATACATTATACGAAACAGTGCTTTGAAAGAACGCTCCACCGTTCAATGACGTGTAAAGAGAGGTGCTTGCCATGACCGCTGTGATCTACGCCCGCTATTCCAGTGATAACCAGCGCGAAGAATCCATCGAAGGCCAGATTCGTGAATGCACGGCCTATGCCGAAAAGAATGACATCACTATCGTCAAGCACTACATTGACCGCGCCATCTCTGCCAAGACGGATAATCGCCCTCAATTCCAACAGATGATAAAGGACAGCGACAAGAAGCTGTTTGATATTGTTCTGGTCTGGAAACTTGACCGCTTTGCCCGGAATCGCTACGACAGTGCCCGGTATAAGACCCAGCTGAAGAAGAACGGTGTCAAGCTCATGTCGGCTACGGAGATCATCTCCGAGGGGCCAGAGGGTATCATTCTGGAATCGGTTCTGGAGGGCTATGCAGAATACTACTCTGCCGACCTTGCCGAAAAGGTTGTCCGTGGACAGACAGAGAACATCCTGAAAGGCCGCTGCAACGGTGGTCGTGGAACGTTTGGATATACGCTGGATTCCGAGCGGAAATTTCACATCGACCCGCTTGCCTCCCCTTTCGTGCTGGAATCGTTCACGAAGTATCGGGATGGCCTCACGATGAAAGAGATTCGGGACTGGCTGAATGAAAACGGCATCAAGAACCCGGTCGGAGGCGAATTTACTTACAACAGCGTGGAGCACATGCTCAAAAACCGGCGTTATATCGGAGAACTGAAATTCCGGGATGTGGTCGTGCCGGATGCGATTCCGCCCATCGTGCCGCTGGAACTGTTCGATGATGTGCAGGAAAAGATTGCCAAAAACAAGAAAGCCCCTGCCCGAAGAAAGGCAGAGGACGATTACCTGCTGACAACCAAGCTGCACTGTGGTTGCTGCGGTGCGCTGATGTTTGGCGAAAGCGGCACAAGCCGGACGGGAGAAGTCCACCGCTACTATAAATGTGCCACGGCCAAAAAGAAGAAGGGCTGCAAGAAGAAAACTGTCCGCAAACAGTGGCTGGAAGATCTGGTGGTGAACCAGACCATGCAGCTTGTCCGGGACGATGCCGCCATGGAATCCATTATCGCCAAGGTCATGGAGCTGCAAGACCGAGAGAACACCAACCTTCCTCTCTATGAGAAACAGCTCCGGGATGCAGAATCGGGTATCCAGAATATGCTGAATGCGATTCAGGCTGGAATCCTGACCAGTTCCACCAAGGAGCGGTTGGAGCAACTGGAAGAAACCAAGCGTGAGCTTGAAGCCCGCATTGCGGAAGAAAAGCTGGCAAAGCCAAAAATCAAAGAGGAATTTATCCGTTTCTGGCTGATGCGCTTCCGTAAACTGGACATGAGCCTGAAAGACCAGAGGCAAGCGTTGGTGGATACGTTCATCAATTCGATTTATCTGTACGATGATAAGGTTTTGATAACCTTTAACTATAAAGAAGGTACACAGACCATCACGTTTGAGGAAGCGGCCCAAGCCGCATCAAAGGAAAATGGTTCGGATTTGGATTGCTTTACTGCACCAGAAAATGCCGTGAAATCGAAAGATTTCATGGCTTTTTTGTTTTGTAAGCCATGGGTGCACGGTTTCTGCACGGTTTTTGCACGGTCGGTGTTATCCATGTCCGATTATGTAGGGCGCTGTATTGCATTGCAATCAGTGCCCTTTTTTGCATCAGGTGAGCAGGGCCAAGCGGAGCTTTGCCTTCATTTCCGGGTCGGCATCCTTGAGCAATTCCAAAAGAGCCGTCATGGAGATGGTGGGTTCGCCTGCGGCGGGTACAGCCTGCGGGCTGGGGGTGTCGGGCTTGACATAGAAGCCGCTTTCAAACTTCTTACCCAGCTCCACACGGGAGGACTGCTGGATATGAGCGTAGGTGTTCACCAGCATATCCGCACTGGCGTGACCAGTGGTCCCCTGCACCGCCTTAATGTCACCGCCGGAGATCATCAACTGGTAGGTGGCACTGGAGTGACGCAGCCCATGAAAGACGATACGGGGGAACTCTGGGTGTGCGTCCTGCCACCTCCCCTTCCCGCAGCGCACCCACCAGCGTCAGGTGCACCGCCAGATGCAGGATGGGGTCCTCCATGCTGTCCAGTGCTGCCCGCATCTCGTCCACCTCCCAGATGCTGCGCTCTTGGGTGGTCTTTTTGGGTGCTTCCACCGGGACGGGGCTTTTGATGAGGATGCCCCACTCCACCGCCAGCAGAAAGGAGTTGTGCAGCAGTTGGTGGACTTCGTGGAGGGTGGTGCCGGAGAGGGTGCGCTTTTGCTGCTTGGGCAGCCAGTCCATCAGGAACTCTGCCACCGTCACCGTGGACGGAGATCGTCAATTGCCACGCCCATCAACTGCGCTGCTCATACTCGGCCAGTGCGCTGATCCGCTTGCCCATGGCCTTGACCAGAGGAACGACAAGCGCATTCCCCATATGGTGAAATAGCGCAGTCGTTCCGGCATCCCGGTTGTCCAATCATCCGGGAAGCCGTTGAGCCGTTCGCATTCGATGGGCGTTAGCGTACGCAGACGTTGCGCCTATGGGACTGAGAAGGTTTTTACAGATGAATATCTTTCGGGTCTACATAGTCCTCAAAGTAATCCAAGCCGTGGGCGGGGACGATACCCAGTATCTGTTCCCGAGCGTTGCGGGCCGCTTCTGCGTCACCATTGATGATGCTCTGGTAGATTGCCTCATGCGAAGCTTCTGTTATTGCATCCATGCTTCCCAGTGAAAGCCCGGCCGCTTTACGGCGATGGACGCGGGTATAAATCAGGTGCCGGATGTGGGAGGAAATGAGCTGCTGCACCATCATGTAAATATCCATATAAAGCTTGTTGTGGCTCATGCAGATGATCTCATAATGGAACGCAAAGTCGGCCTGGACCACATCATGGAGCTTCTGTTGGTTTTCAATGTCGTCGTTGTAGATCGCTTCCAGGCGGTTGTATTCATCCAGACGATCTTTCAGCTTCTGGCGGTCCTCTTCTGTGGAAGAGATAATGGCAATGTTGGTGCACTCCCCTTCCAGCAGGTTGCGCAGCTGCTCCACATCCCGACGGCCTTCCTTGTTGTCGTACAGAGGAGCCAATTCACTGAAAATAGGCTGGACGGAAAAGTGAGCTACAAAGGAGCCTTCGCCCACGCGCGTCTCAATGAGGCCCAGCGTGCTGAGTTTTTGCAAGGCCATCCGCACGCTTAGGCGGTTGACGCCATAATATTCCGCAAGTTCTCCTTCGGACGGAAGCTTGTCTCCCTCTTTCCAGACCTGGTCCAGCAGGCTCTGCTTGATAGAGTCGCTGACCTGGTCCACCACGGACAGCCGCCGGATCTTTGGGCTGCGGAGTTTCTGTAATGCCATGATTATTCTCCATTTCCGCTTCGCGTTTTATGTCCCAAAGAATCCAAAACCATATTCCTCAGGCGAAATAATTCCCGAAACTAATTGCCAGATTTTGTGGATGCAATTTTTTCCATTCACAATCTAAGTATAAGTTTTTTGGGGGTGGACGTCAAGCTAAGAACTTAAAGTGAAATTTGTAAAATGAATAGTTTTTTCATAAATAAAAAATGCTGCACAAGGCAACGCCCTGTGCAGCATTTTCCGTTGTTTAGAGATTATGACCAATGACTGACTTGGTGGATCTGTATTTTATCTTTGCGTTGGGGCGTTAGAGACGGGTTTAGCCTCCAATGACGACCTTGCGGCAGGTTGCCAGGAACTCGTCGGTCATTTCCTGGCCGATACCGGGCAGATCGGGCACGGTGTAGTAACCGTTCTCGGGTTTGTAATAGTACTTGCCGGCCTGGATGAAGATGTTCTTCAGGTTTGCGTTGTGCTCCTCATGGATGGTGAAGTTGGGAATCGCGGCTTCGACCTGCAGAGCAGCGGCGGTAGCGATGGGGCCTCCGCAGACATGGATCTGAACGCCCATATCGTAGACCTGAGCCATATCACAGATCTTCTTGGTTTCGGTGATGCCGCCGGTGTTGCACAGATCGGGCTGGATCACGGACAGGGTGCGGTCCTCGAAGAACTGCCGGAAGCCCCAACGGGTGTAGCTGCGCTCACCCGTTGCCAGAGGCAGGTCGCATTTCTGCTTGATGTGGCGGAAGTTGCTGGGGTTCTCGGGGCTGGTGGGTTCCTCAAAGTACATGATGTGCAGCGGCTCCAAAGCCTTGCCCAGCTCGGCGGCGGTGTTGGCGTCCAGCAGAGAGTGGATCTCAACGATGATGTCCATATCGGGGCCGCCGGCCTCACGGCAGGCTGCAATGCGCTCTACCGAGCGCTGCAGGTCGTGCTGACGATAGCAGCCGCGAATCTGAGTGCCCTGGCTGCCCCAGATCTTTTCGAGCGGGGTGTCGGGATCGGTGGGAGCAAAGACGGGGTCTACCTTGATGGCATCGTAGCCGTCGCGGAGGGCGTTTTTGGTCACTTCGTAGTAATCTTTCGGGTCGAACAGCAGGCCGAGAGCCTCGCCCTTGTTGTCTTTCTGGATCAGGTCGCTCCAGCCGAACTGCAGCTGAGAAGCGTATGCGCGGAGCTTCGGATTGGTCTTGCCGCCCAGCAGCTTGTAGACGGGAACGCCGAGGGCTTTGCCTTTGATATCCCAGCAGGCGGTATCGATGGCAGCCATAGCAGAGGTGATGACAACACCGCCGCCCATGCCCCAGAAAGTGTGGCGATGCAGGTGCTCCCAGATCTTCTCCGTATCAAACGGGTCCATGCCGATGATCAGCTTGGCAAAATCCTGGCACTGACCAAATGCTGCTTCAAAGCTGTTGCCGTATGCCAAACCGGCTTCGCCCCAGCCGTAAATGCCTTCGTCAGTGTTGATCTTCATAGTGATGAACTGGCCCAGATAACACTCAACACTCGTGATTTTCATAATAGATGCTCCTTCCCAAATAATGGATTGTGGTGAGAATGAGGAGAAAGGTTATTCGATTACGACCTTCTTTGCGTTGGCAATGTAGAACTCGCTCATTTCCTGACCGATGCCGGGCAGCTCGGGAACGGTGTAGTAGCCGTCCTTGGGAGCGTAGTAATATTTTCCGCCCTTCACAAAGGCACTGGTCAGATTGGCGTTGTGCTCTTCGTGGATGACAAAGTTGGGAATGGTTGCTTCCAGCTGCAGAGCAGCAGCGGTAGCGATGGGGCCGCCGCAGACATGGATCTGGACGCCGATGTCGTAAACCTGCGCCATATCGCAGATCTTCTTGGTCTCGGTGATGCCGCCGGTGTTGGCCAGATCGGGCTGGATGACGTTGAGAGTGCGATCCTCAAAGAACTGACGGAAGCCCCAGCGGGTGTAGCTGCGCTCGCCCGTTGCCAGCGGCAGGCCGGACTTCTCTTTGATATGCTTGAACATATCGGCGTTGCAGGGCATCGTGGGCTCTTCGTAGTACATGATGCGGTAGGGCTCCAGAGCCTTGCCCAGTTCTGCGGAGGTGTTGGCATCCAGCAGGGAGTGGATCTCAACAATGATGTCCATGTCGGGGCCGCCAGCCTCGCGGGCTGCTGCGATGCGCTCAACAGAACGCTTCAGGTCATGCTCGCGGTAGCAGCCACGGATCTGGGTGCCCTGGGTGGCCATGACATCGCCAATGGGGGCAGGCTCGGTGGGAGCAAAAACCGGGTCAATCTTGACCGCGTCGTAACCCTCGTCAACCGCTTCTTTGACGACACGGTAGTAATCCTTCGGGTCATACAGCAAAGTCAGGCCGTCCTTGGCCTCAATATCCTTTCGCCAGCCGAACTGCAGCTGAGAAGCGTATGCGCGGAGCTTATCGTTGGTCTTGCCGCCCAGCAGCTTGTAAACGGGAACACCGAGAGCCTTACCCTTGATATCCCAGCAGGCGATATCGATCGCAGCCATGGCGGAGGTAATAACGACGCCGCCGCCCATACCCCAGAAGGTGTGGCGATGCAGGTGCTCCCAAATCTCCTCTGTGTTGAACGGATCCATACCGAGGATCAGTTTGCCAAAATCCTGGCACTGGCCAAATGCAGCTTCTGCAGACTTGCCGTAAGCCAGGCCCGCTTCGCCCCAGCCATAAATGCCGGAATCGGTGTTGATCTTCATGGTAACAAAGCCGCCGATCGCGCCAGTGCCCAGATAACATTCGACACTCGTGATTTTCATACGTGGAACCTCCATTCTAATGGTGTTGTGATTTAAACTTATTCCGTCGGAGTTTTGGCTCCGAAGGGTTCTGAATTAAAAGCCTCTTCCACCCCTTATCCGCACCCTCTGTTGTTTGGGAGGGTGCGGATAAGATTTAAGGAAGATGGTATGATGGGAAAAAGTGACAAAGTGTAAAAGAGAAGAACTCAGGATTCTGAGGCTTCCTGGTAATCCTCAGCCCATACGGACGTGTGGATCTCGATGTTGCCCGTCTTGGAGCGCCAGAAGCCGATGAGGCCGGCGATGACGATGACCACAACATTGATAACAGCCAGGCCGATGTTCATGGAGAGCAGGCTCTTCCACAGAACGACCAGGAACAGCGCCAGAGAAACACAGCAGATGGTGTAGTACAAGCCATCGGGCACATGGTAGCGAGACTGCTTCCAGGCATCGGGATATTTTTTGGGCATCTTGATCTCAGCTGTGAAATTCAGGATGGCGAATGCAGAGGTGATCAGCTGGACCATATTGGTGATGGTGGTGATGGACAGACCAAAGACGATGGGGATGATGCCGACGACATACATGAAGGTCAGGATGTAGGGGCGGGCACCGCTCTTGTTTTTCTTGCCGAAGCTCTTGGGCAGCCAGCCATCATCACAGGACTGACCGATGGTGATGGAGTTGTAGGCAAAGCTGGAGTTCAGGGTGGAAAGCAGAGCCATGATGGGGCCGCCGATGATGAAGAAGTAGAACAGCCAAGTGGGGAAGATGCGCTGAGCAGCGAATACCAGGGTAGTGGAGTTGCCGTACTCTTCCACGCTCATTACGCCAACGCCTGCCATGGCAACGCCAACGTACAGGATGCACAGGGTGGGCACGCAGAGCAGCAGGACAAAGGGAATATCCTTGCGGGCATTCTTGGAGTCACGGCCATAAGCAGTGGTCATGTAGTAGCCCTGGGTGGAGTAGACGAACAGCAGGACTGCACCGAGGAAGCCGCCGCTGATCTGGCCGTTGTTGAAAGTGATGCCCCAGCCATTGATGGCAAAGTTGGGGTCGCTGAAATCGAAGATGGGCAGCTTCATCTTGAAGATGCCGACGATCGCAAAGAGGATGAGGGCTGCGATTAGAAGCCAGGTCATCATTTTTTGTGCTTTTGCCATGATGTCAACGCCCATCAGGTTGACGACGTAGAAGAAGGTCAGCAGCGTAACGCCGACAATGACCCTTGCCCAATGGGAGTTTAGCGCCGGGATGATGTCGCCCAGGTAAGCGGCAGCGGATGCACCGAACAGGGAGAGCGACAGGCACTGGGTAAGATACATGTAGGCGAAAACACCGGATGTCCGCGGACTGGACAGATCACACAGCATGGAGTAGTTGCCTCCGCCCAGACGCAGGGTGGAAGAGATGAAAACGAAAGGAAGGATCATGACAAATCCCATCAGGATCGCCACGAAATACGCCAGCCATGCGGAGTAACCAGTCATTTTGATGGCAGGGACGATCAGAGTGATGACGCCTGCACCGATGACCTGACCGATGGCCAGTGCATAGAGTTCGGTTCTACCAAGAGTACCTGGTTTTGGGACGGGTTCTTTTACAACGTGAATCGCCATGGTGACAGCTCCTTTTCTTTTTAGTATGATTGAGCGACCGATTACTCGATCACCTTGTACAGCGTTGCGCGGTCAATGGCTTCCTGCAGGAACTCATTGCCGATGCCGGGCAGATCGGGAACAGTGAAGTAGCCGTTTTCCGGCTGCAGGTTGTACTTGGTCAAGCCCACAGAGGTATCCATGCGGTTGCAGGTATGGTGCTCGTGGATCAGGAAGTTAGGCAGGGTGCACTCAAGATGCAGGGCTGCATTGGTGGTCAGCGGGCTGCCCGCGCAGTGGACCTGGATGCCCACATCGTAAGCATGGGCCATATCGGAGATCTTCTTGACCTCGGTGATGCCGCCGCAGTTGCCGATATCGGGCTGAGCCAGCTGAAGCAGGTTCTTCTTGAAGTACTCTGCATATTGCCAGCGAGAGTACAGACGCTCGCCGTTTGCGATGGGCACGGAGCTGTACTTGGCAATGTATTCAACGGTCTGGGTGGTGGGCGTGTTGGGCTCCTCAAAGGCCATGATGTTATACTTTTCTGCCAGCTTTGCCAGCTGCACAGCTCCCAGTGCATCCGGGTAGGAGTGGTTCTCCATGATGATGTCCACATCGTCGCCGGCGGCTTCACGGGCGGCCTTCATGCGGGATTCTACCATCTTCAGCTGTTTTGGAGTCAGCAGGCCGGTGGTATCCAGGAAGTTGAGGGGCTTGCCTTCTTCATCACGATCAAAGAAATCGATCTTGATCGCGTCAAAGCCTTCGTCCAGTGCCAGCTTGACGTTGTGTGCGTAATCCGCGGGGGTTACAGCCCACAGGTGTTCGGAAACGCCCACCTGGCCCCAGCCAAACTGCAGCTGGCTTGCGTAGGTGCGGAGCTTGTCGCGAACCTTGCCGCCCAGCAGCTGGTAGCAGGGAACATTGAAATACTTGCCTTTGATGTCCCACAGAGCTACATCGATGGCTGCGATGCCGGAGAAGACGACCGGGCCGCCGTTCTGGCCCCAGAACGTCCGCTTGTACATGGTCTCCCAGATGAACTCAGTGCGAAGCGGATCCATACCGATGATCAGCTCTGCCAGATCGCAGACCATGCCAAATGCGCCGGAACCACCAACGCCGTAGGCCATGCCGGCTTCACCGTCACCACAGATGCCGACGTCTGTATGGATCCGGCATCCGATGGGGCTGTTCTGCTTGCTGTTTGCAGTCGGCAGGCGGAACACCTCGACCTTTGTGATCTTCATAGAATTGCCTCCTTTTTCTATCGTCAAGGACAGCTTAAGCGCAGCTGCCTCTTCTTACCAATGTTGATGACCAGCGGGAAAATATCAACTCGATTGTTCAGTTGTTCGCTAAGTGAACTATAGCAAAACTCGACAACTTTGTAAAGAGGTTTTGTGCAATTCTACCTTTTGATGGTTTTTGGGGGAGGCTCTTTGTTCAAAATCACAAAACGAGCGTATGGGGGCGGATTTGTAATGAGGTGACGTTCGAAAGAATTCTCTACGGGCTAGAAGAGATGACTGCGTCATGAGTGCGTTGGATATTTTGGATAAAGGCGACCATCGTGCCAAATCACTTAAATCACTGGTCTTTTGTGATACAATAAAATTAGAGGGCGAGAAAAAGCAGTAAAGCAGGTTGACCATCGACAGTGATAGAACCACGGATGATTTGATATTGGCCCCAACGCGGAGCAGATTATGGGGTGGGTAAGAGCTATAAGCCAAATAGATTTGAGGAATTAAAAGAAAGCTCCTGTTTTAATTTTAAGAAAAAGGAGGCCCCAACCATGACCGAACGAGCACTCCGCAAAATGATTGCTGCCGGGGAAAGCACCCGGCAGGAGTTTAAGTCGTGGGTGAAGTGCAAGGACTACCGGCAGCGGAAAGAGCTTGCGGTGAAAAGTGCGGTTGCGCTGGCAAAGAGCGGTCATCAGACAGGAAAGACAATGGAAGGCGTTGCATCGGCAGCTTTGAATAGCCCGAAATACAGCAGCACGACCAAAACTCTTGCGGGCAGCGTTCTCTCGCAGTCTGACAAGAATCGCTAAATAACCTAAAATGGGGCGTACAGTTTACAACTGTGCGCTCCATTTTTTACAACAGAAATCAAATATAAAGTGATATTACGTCGAATTATTTGAGAAATTGCCGGAAAATCCATGTAGATAAAATTGGAAAATTGTGGTATAATAATACCAACCAGAAAGGAGGGTTGTGCTATGGACAACAACCAACTACAGTACATCAAAATTCAATCGCAATACGCTGATAAGGTAGAACAATTTGAAAAGTGCGTTGTCAAAGCCGCAAAGCTGACACACGCGATTGCTGACACGGCTGAGAAAAAATGCAAGCAGGCGCGGATGGCAATGGAATCTGGCAACATAGATGTCATGCGGAATACGATTCAGCAGTACATCTGCCAGTACGGACGGGATTGGTCGCGTTTCCGGGATGTTCGGATACAGCTTGTAGATGGGAACACCTATGCACAGCTCTCTGCCGTTGATCTTATCCAGCAGCTACATTGTGTTATCACGCTGGTGTACAAGGATACTGCGTTGAAAACGGTGAACAAAGAAGCATTCCGAGAGTGCGTTAAAAGTTTGCTGAAGCAGTCCAAAATGTTTACCGATAAAGAGCTAGATGCAATGTTTGCGTAAAACAGGATAGCTGAAAATAATCAAAGCCCACAAGCTGGATATAAAATCCGGTCTGTGGGATTTACCATAAGGCAGAAGGAACACAAACATGAAGTACGATGCAAGAGCTTGCCATTTCAACATGGACACCGGCTGCGTGGAGCTGCTGCTCCGGGATGGGAGGAGAATTTCCATTGACTGCACTGGGGTCGAGGATGCGCTGGATGTGACCATGGCGCAGAGATCGGAGTTGGATTATTGAAAAAACACCGCCTATCTGCGTAATGAAACGCAGGTGGGCGGTGTTTTGCTCTATTGGCGTAGGACTTGCCTCGGATACGACTTACGCAAGACTTTCAATGATCTCCGCGCACTTTTCAATGCCGATGACCCCGCTATCCAGCGCAATATGATAGTTGGCGGCATCGCCCCATTTCATATCGGTATAGAAGCGGTAATAAGCAGCGCGGCGCTTGTCCTTCTCCTTCAGCCGAGCTTCGGGAGATTTCTCCCGTTCCCCATAGACCTGCACGATGCGGTCTGCCCGGAACTTCATGTCCGCGTGGACAAAGACCTTCAAACAGTCGGTGCGGTCCTGCAGGATAAAATCGGCGCAGCGTCCCACAATGACGCAGGGCTCTTTTTCTGCCAGTTCCCGGATGATCCGGTATTGCAGCTTCCAGAGCAGGTCCTCGTTGGTGGGGCCGAAGCTGCGGTTGGTAAAGGCAGAAGCGAGGAAGCCGCCGGGGGTGTACTCTCCGGCCTCCTTGACGTAGTTTTCGTCAAAGCCGCTTTCGGCAGCCAGTTTCTGAATCAGTTCGGCATCGTAGCACCGGATGCCCAGATGCTCTGCCACCAGCTTGCCGATGGTTCTGCCGCCGCTGCCAAACTCGCGGCTGATGGTGATGATGCGTTTTTCCATTAGACTTCTCCTTTCTGGTTCAGTTCACGGTAGGTTTTGCAGATCAGATAGCCTGCGATCAGGAAGGTGAGGATATCCGACATGGGCATAGAGTACAGCACGCCGTCCAGCCCGAAGAACCGGGGCAGCAACAGGGCAAAGCCCACGCCGAACACCACCTCACGCACCATGGACAGGGCGGTGGATTCCACTGCCTTGCCCATGGCCTGCAAAAAGATGAAGCAGGCCTTGTTGACACAGGCCAGAATGATCATGCATAGGTAGATGCGGAAGGAGCGCACTGCAAAATCCGTGTAGTAGACGCTCTCGTTGGCGGCACCAAACAGGGTGATGAGCTGCCGGGGAAGTAGCTCCACCAGCACCAGTGCAACGGCGCCCACGGTGGCTTCTGCCAGCAGCAGTTTTGTGAACAGCTCCTTCACACGGGCAGGCTTTTTTGCGCCCATGTTGAAACCCACCACGGGGATGCAGCCAGCCGCCATGCCCACCACGATGGAGATGACGATCTGGAAGAACTTCATCACGATGCCCACCACCGCCATGGGAATCTGTGCATACTGCTCCTGCCCGAACACGGTGTCCAGTGCGCCGTATTTGCGGATCATGTTGTTGATGGCTGCCATAGCCGCCACAAGGCTGATTTGGGACAGAAAGCTGGTCATGCCAAGGGTCAGGGTGCGGCCGCAGATGGAGCCCTTCAGCCGGTAGTCGCCCTTTTCAGGACGGATGATCTTCATGTGCAGCAGATACCACACTGCCAGCGCTGCGGTGACCAGCTGACCGATCACAGTAGCCACCGCCGCGCCCATCATGCCCCAGCGCAAGCCGAAAATGAAAACGGGGTCCAGAATAATGTTCAGCACCGCACCCGCAAGGGTGGAGATCATGGCAAAACGGGGGTTGCCATCCGCGCGGATGATGGGATTCATGGCCTGCCCAAACATATAAAAGGGCACGCCCAGCGTGATATAGAAGAAATACTCCTGGGAGTGGTGGTAGGTCTCGGCGTTCACCGTTCCGCCGAACATGGCGAGAATGTTGTCCGCAAAAATCAGATAGAGCGCAGCCAGCACAATGCTGCTGACCAGACACATCACCACCGCATTGCCGACGCTCCGCCTTGCCTTGGGAACTTCGTTCTGTCCAAGGCTGATACTGACGAAGGCGCAGCAGCCGTCACCGATCATCACGGCAATAGCCAGCGCTACCACCGTCAGGGGAAAAACGACCGTATTGGCGGCGTTGCCATAAGAGCCAAGATAGCTGGCGTTTGCAATAAAGATCTGGTCCACGATGTTATACAGTGCGCCGACCAGAAGCGAAATAATGCACGGGATCGCATACTTCTGCATCAGCTTGCTGATGCGTTCCGTGCCGAGGAACTGATTGGAACTTTCCATGGGATTCACCTTACCTTTCCATTTTGGGGCAAATAAAAACAACGGGCAGCTCTCATGCAACCGGTTTTACGCATGAGTGCTACTCGTTGTACGAAATCATTATAGCCTGCCTGTCTGGAATTTGCAAAGGCAGTTTTGCACAAGAATTGTACTGGGCATTCTGCGCAGATTGCACGAGGGAAACTTTGTGGAAGATGCCCTTTGAAGCTCGCCAACCTGCCGTGGTACAATAAAGTAAAGAGTAAAATTACGCTGGAAAGTCTGTTTTTGCAGCCTTTTCATACAAGGGAAAGAGGCAATACCATGTCACGGTTTCAAGCGGGAGCGCTGGTGGTCTACGGAAATCTGGGAGTGCACGAGGTGGAAGGCGTCGGGCTGCGGCAGTTTGGCGATGAGTCCGCCAGAGAGTATTACACCCTCCGGCCCTATTTTTCGGATTCCCACGACCGCAGCTATATCCCCACGGAAAAGGAAGCGGCGCTGCGCCCGGTGACCCCGGCACAGCAGGCGGAAGCCGACCTTGCACGCATCAAAGCGGAGAAGCTGCCTATCCCGGCGGGGGTACAGACAGCGCTGGCAGAACATTATCAGGCACTGCTCCACACCAATGATTTTTACCAGTACCTGACCCTGTTCAAGGAGCTGGGGCAAAAGCAGACCCAGCAGCAAAGCCGCGGCCGAAAGATCAACGCCATGGATGCCTACTTTTACCAGATGGTAGAGCGTGTCCTGCGGGAGGAGCTGGCGGTGGCGTTTGGGGAATCGCAGCAGGAAGCCGGCAGGCGTCTGCTGGAGGTTTTGCGCTAAAGCCGCATGGTGATTTTTACCAATAAATGCAAGGGTGCTTTTTGTGAAGAATCGCCTTTGCATTTATTTTTTGCGTTTTTTATCGTATATTTTAAAAGCCAATCCTATACTTTTTGGTGCGTATATAAATCAGAGCAACTTTGTAGGAATCAACAAAGAAGGGCGGTTTGCTATGTAAAACCTTCGTGAGAGTTTGCCACTTGAAACCCATCGATGCCTTATGATAGCATTTTGTGGCACAACTATCGGAGACAGCCCTGACCGCCGCCTCTCTTGTATATGCCATCCAGTTTTTGATGATCGCCATTGGCGTGGGCACCGCCGTGGGTCTGAACGCCCTGCTCTCCCGGAAGCTGGGGCAGAAAAAGCCGGAGGAAGCCTGCCGTGCCGCCACCACCGGGCTGTTTCTGATGCTGGGTACTTCACTGGTGTTTACGCTGGTGGGGCTGCTGTTCTCGAACCAGATCGCTGCCGCCTTGACCAACGATCCCGAATTGCAGCAGCTATGCCGGGAATACCTCTCGGTGAACCTTGTGTTCAGCTTTGTGTTCAGCAGCATCTCCGTTATGAGCAGCTATGCCTTGCAGGGCTTTTCAAAGGGCGTCCCCAGCCTAGTCATTTCTGCTGCCCGGCAGGTCATTGTCCTCTTGCCGCTGGCCTATGTCCTTGGAAATGCCATCGGCATTTACGGCATCTGGTGGAGCTTCCTCATCAGCGAAACCGTAACCGTGGTGTTTGCACTTCTCCATCTGGCAGGCACGGAAAAGAGAGAGCTGGAGCGTATTGCTTCGGTGCTGTAAGCAATCCGCCCAGGCGGCTTTGCTTATTCTATCAGTGGCACCCGCCCCCGCAGTGGGAGCCGCAGCTGCGGCCCTCGTCGTGGTCGTGGTGGGTGCAGTGGATGTCCGGGTCGAAGACCAGTTTTCCGGCCAGATAGTCGGCCACGGCGGCATCTGCGGCGCCGGAAAGGCCGCCGAACAGCTGGATGCCTGCCTGCATCAGTGCTACCTGCGCACCGGTGCCGATGCCGCCGCAGAGCACAACATCTGCGCCATGCTGTACGAGAAAGCCCGCCAGTGCGCCGTGGCCCTGACCATTCGTCGGGATGACCTCGGTGCGCAGGAGCTGGCCGTTTTCGGCCTCATAGAACTTGAACTGTGCGGAGCGGCCAAAGTGCTGGAACACCTGACCGTCTTCGAACGGGACTGCGATTTTCATGAGAACGTCTCCTTTACTGCTTGTTTTGTACAGCCTCCCGGATGCTCTTTGCTAGCTTTTTGGCGTCCAGAGGCTTGACGAGACGGCCATTCATACCGACCTGATGGCAGGACTGGGCGCACTCGTCGGAGGCCTGTGCCGTCATGGCGAGGATGGGAACGGTGGCGGCGTCGGGCCGGTCGAGGGCGCGGATGGCCCGGGACGCCTCGAAGCCGTCCATCACCGGCATCATCACATCCATGAGGATGGCCTGATACCCGCCCGGCGCACTGGTGGCAAAGCGCTCCACGGCTTCCCTGCCGTTCCATGCCTTGTCCACCGCTGCGCCCTGACTGGTGAGCTGGAACTCGGCCACTTCCATGTTGATGTCGTTGTCCTCCACCAGCAGGATGTGCATCCCGTCCAGCCGCCCGTTGTCGGTGGGCTTGAGCTGGGGCTTTGCGGCGGCATTCTTGTCCAGCAGGAAGGGCAGCTGGAAGGTGAAGGCAGTCCCCTCCCCCAGCTGGCTCTCGGCAGAGATGCTGCCGCCCATCTGGCTGACCAGCTCCTTGACGATGGACATCCCGAGGCCGGTACCCCTGTACTGGGTGCGGGCGTCGGCGGACTCCTGGGTAAAGGGCTTGAACAGCTGGTTCTCCAGGAAATCCCGGCTCATGCCGATGCCGGTGTCCGTGATGCGGAACTCGTACCACACGGTGGTGCCGTCGCAGGAGAGCTCCCTGGCGTAGGTGTCGATGGACCCGCCGGGCTTATTGTACTTGATGGCGTTGCTGAACAGGTTCACCATGATCTGCCGCAGCTTGAGGGAGCTGCCCACGAGGGCGGTGTGCTGGATATTTTCCCGGTGGCGGTGGTGGGTCAGGCCGTCCTTTTCTATCTGTGCCTCCACCAACGACGAGACGTCGTGCAGCAGCACCTCGATGTCAAAGGGCTCCTGTTCTATCACCATCTGCCCGGCTTCCAGTTTGCTCATGTCCAGCACGTCGTTGACCAGTGCCAGAAGATGGTGAGCGGAGAGGTCTATTTTATCAAGGCAGCTGTCCACCTTCCGGGCATCGTCCCGGTTGGAGCGGAGGATGTCCAGCATACCGAGAATGCCGTTGATGGGGGTGCGGATGTCGTGGCTCATCCGGTTCATGAAGGCGGTCTTGGCTTTGCTGGCCGAGTCGGCTTCTTCAAAAGCTTCTTGCAGGCGCTGATTCTCGGCCTGCTCCTGTGCATGGAAGATGGAGGTATCCCGGAAGAGGATGATCCCGTGGATGACCGGCATCTCCCGCCCGGAGGCCGCATCAAAGACGGTATCCTGCGCCAGGAGGACGGTCTTCTGGAGCCAGACCGGCTCGCCGCAGGAGGTCTGCTCCCGGTACTCCACTGTCACGTGCTTGAAGCCCGAGTGGAAGCGCTCCAGCAGTTTTGACGCCGTGTCCACGATGCGGTAGTTTTCCAGCGTCTCAGGAGTGACGAAGTGACGGCGCTGGGCGCAGTAGTCGTCGTAGGAGCAGGGCAGCGTCATCTGCAGATCGAACTGCCGCAGCGCGGTAGTCCGGTAGAAGATCTGCTCGAGCTGGCCGTGGGTCAGGTCCACAGTGAACAGGGCGTCGTTTGCGTCGATGAGGGCATCCACATAGTTGTCGTTTTCCAGCAGGGAGTGCTTCATCTGCTCGTAATACTGGGTCAGGGGCTGGCGCTCGTCGAAGGCGGTGCTCTTGTCCCGGAAATACTCGAAGCCCACGAGGAAGTGGTGCAGCCGCCCATGGAGGTCGGCGTCGCAGAACAGGAGGGTCAGCCGCCCGCGCTGGGTCACGCCGTCGGTCTCAAAATCCAGCTCAAGCTCCTGCTTGGGGTGCTCGGCACTGAGGGCAGCAGACAGCGTGCTCAGCTGCAACGCTTCCCGCATCGTCCTGCGGGTGGCGGAGGCGGCGTACTCGTCCACAATCTGCTCCACTGCACCCGAATAGCTGCCGTTGTCAGCAAGGAAGAAGCCCGATGAGGTGCGCAGGACGCGGTACTGGTCCAGCAGGGCGTCGCAGTAGAGGCAGTTCGAGAACTGATACCCATGGGCGTTGACCCAATGCAGAAGCTGCTGGTTCTGCAGCTTCCGGGCCTCGGCCTCCTCGCGATTTGCACGGTTTTTGTCCACATACATATTCTTGTCGGCGTGACGGAACAGCTCCCGCAGGGTGCTGCCCTCGAAGTCGCTGGCGATGGCGCAGCCTGCCGCATAGCTCAGGGGCATCTCGGGGTGCTGGCGGGAATACTCTGCCGTTTGTGCCCGGATGCTGCGCAGCACATCCTGTGCGCCGTCCCAGTCCACGCCGTAGAGGATAGCGATGAACTCGTCGCCGCCGTCGCGGCCCACGAAGTGCTGGGATGGCACGGCCAGACGCAGCTGTTCGGCAAAGGAGCGGATGTACTCGTCGCCCTTGTCGTGGCCGAGGTTATTGTTGATGGTGCGCAGGTTGTTGAGGTCAAAGACGCAGAGCGCCGTGTTCCCGTCCGGCGGGTCGGGCGCGTCCAGGAGCTCTTCGCACTTGTTCTTGTTGGGCAGGCCGGTGGCCTCATCGAGGTAGACTTTGCGCTGCAGAATGCGGTTCATGGCCGCGTACCGCAGGGCCTTGAAGATCTGATAACCGAACAAAAGCAGCAGCCCCACGATGTCCGCGAGGACGACTTTTTCCAGAAAGTCGAGGGCCGTGGCCCGCTTCTGGGAGTAGACCTCGGCCAGGTTGGTGGCCTCGTCGCAGGTCTGGAAGAAATGCTCGCTCTTGGCGATGATGGCTGTCTCGGTGTAGCCGCGCTGACGGACAAGGATGAGTTCGTTTCTCAGGTCGTCGAATTCGCTGGAAAGAGCGGTCATCTTGGCCTGAAAATCCGCGTCGTCCAGCCGCACCAGGTCCAGCTCGCTGCTGCCGAAGCGGAGGCCTTCGATGTAGGAGGCCACATCGCCGAGAAGATCATCTTCCGGCGTGCCGGAAATTTCGAGCTTGACGATGCGCTGGGTCTTGCCGCGCACGAGGCCGGTGTAGTTGACGACGCGGGCCGTACCCTGTATCTTGCCCACCAGCACGAGGGCAGCGAAAAACAGGCTGATCAGGATGGCTGTGAGAAGGACGGTGAAAAGCTGGATGATATGCCCGAACCGGGAAGAATCATTCTTCATGATGCAAACTCCATTCATAGCGCAGGAAATCAGTCGGTTCCCCACTATTATAATGTATTTCAGAGAGCGCTTCAAGTTTGGAAACGGCTGTGGGAGCAAGCCGAGTTATGACGGGGTTTATTGATATTTGTCAGATGATATGTTGAAATTTCACAAGTGGTGCGGGTCTGCTGCGGCTCATAGTTCTCCGCATTCGAGCTTTCTGCGCACCTCGTGGAGCGAAGCACACTCGCAGGTATAGATCCTGCGCATCTCGTCGGTGGCGGGCGAGAGGTCGGGGACCATCACGGTGACAAAGCCCCCTGCCGCGCCGGCCCGGACGCCGTTGTAGCTGTCCTCGAGCACCATCGTCTTTGCAGGCTCGGTGCCGAGTTTCTGCGCCGCCAGCAGGAAGATGTCCGGCGCGGGCTTGGAGCGGGTCAGGTGCTCGCCCGAGATGACGGCCTTGAAGTAATGGCCGAGGCCCCAGTGTTCCAGATGTCCCTCGATGACGGTCATGGGGCTGGAAGACGCCACCGCCATGGGAATGTGATGTTCGTCCAGCCAGGCCAGAAGCTCATCGAGGCCGGGCATTTTGGGGACAGGCTTGTTGAAGGCTTCATAGGCCAGCCGGTACAGCTCCTCCACGATGCCCATGGCGGGGCAGTCCTCGCCGTAGAAGCGCCGCAGCACATCGCAGCTGCCGGCCTTGGTGGTGCCGCGGGCAGCCTGCGAGAGGCCATCCTTGCAGGGCAGGCCGAATTTTGCCAGTGCCGGCTCCCAGCAGATGTTCCAGATGCGCTCGGTGTCGAACATCAGCCCGTCCATATCAAAAATAACACCCTGTATCATAACGCAAGCTCCTTTTGGCGAAAGATCTACATATATACTCTATTGTACCATGTTTTTTCGCTTTTGAACACCGATAAGGTCATAATTTGTGGCAACTTGACTGCCCCAAAGATGAAACATTTTTCGGTTGCTTGCAAATCCGTTTCACGGCATTATAATAGAAAACAACATTCGGCATATTTGGCGCAGGGCGTGCAGCCCGCGCGGCGCTGTGTGAGATCAGAAAAGAGGGAAATTTATCATGTTGGACATCAAGATCACTCGTACTACCTGCCCGAAGGAAAAGCCGCAGGACGAGTCTAAGCTGGGTTTTGGCAAGAAGTTCACCGACCATATGTTCGTTATGGACTACACCGAGGGCGAGGGCTGGCATGACGCCCGCATTGTCCCCTACGCACCCTTCCCGCTGGACCCTGCTACGGTTGTGTTCCACTATGCACAGGAGATCTTCGAGGGTATGAAGGCTTACCGCACTGCGGATGACACCATCCAGCTGTTCCGCCCCGAGTGCAACGCAAAGCGTATGCAGGACTCTGCTGACCGTCTGTGCATCCCCAAGATCCCTGTTGAGGATTACATCCAGGCCGTCGAGGCTCTGGTGGATGTGGAACGTGACTGGGTGCCTCACTCTGACGGCGCTTCCCTGTATATCCGTCCCTTCGTGTTCGCAAACGATGTGGGTCTGGGCGTCCACGCTTCCAAGCACTACATCTTCTGCATCATCTGCGCTCCGTCGGGCGCTTACTACGCCGAGGGCATCAACCCCGTGCGCATCTACGTCGAAGACGAGTACATCCGTGCCGCTCCCGGTCTGACCGGCTTCACCAAGTGCGGCGGCAACTACGCTGCTTCCATCAAGGCCGGCGAGCTGGCTGAGGAGCAGGGCTACGCTCAGGTGCTGTGGCTGGACGGCGTCGAGAAGAAGTACGTCGAGGAAGTCGGCAGCATGAACATCATGTTCAAAATCGACGGCAAGGTCTACACCGCCGCCACCGTCGGCACCGTCCTGCCCGGCGTCACCCGCCGCAGCTGCATCGAGCTGCTGAAGGACTGGGGCTATGAGGTCGTCGAGGGCAAGCTGGCCATCGCCGACATCATGCAGGCTGCCCGCGACGGCAAGCTGGAAGAGGTCTTCGGCACCGGCACCGCCGCTGTCGTCTCCCCCGTCAAGGAGCTGGTCTGGAAGGGTGAGCACGCCTACATCGGCGACGGCAACATCGGCCCTGTCACCCAGAAGCTCTATGACACCATGACCGGTATGCAGTGGGGCAAGATCCCCGATACCAAGGGCTGGATCGTCCCTGTGGAGAAGAAGTACTAAGAGCTGAAAGGCTTATAAACGCCGCCCGGCTGTACGCCCGGCGGCGTTTGCTGTATCCGGTGCGGATTGCAATTCTCTGCCGCGGGTGATACACTTAAAGTACACCTGAAAAACGAGAGGGAATGAGAAGATGATAAAGAAATGGAGCATCCGCTACCCCGCTGTGGGCGGTGAAGAAGAGCGTCGGGCCTATGTCTATCTGCCCACCATGTACGAGGCTGACCCTGACCGGCGGTATCCGGTGCTGTATATGTTCGACGGGCAGAACGTGTTTTTCGACGAGGACGCCACCTACGGCAAGAGCTGGGGCGTGGCCGACTATCTGGACTACACCGATACGCCCCTCATCGTGGCGGCGGTGGAGTGCAACGCCGGTGCCAATAATGAGCGTCTGGTGGAGTATTCGCCCTACCGCTTCGACGATAAGCAGTACGGCCACTTCGACGGCAAAGGTAAGGACACCCTGAACTGGTTCGTCCACGAGTTCAAGCCCTACATCGACGCCAACTACCGCACAGAGCCCGACCGGGCTCATACCTTCATCGGCGGCAGCTCCATGGGCGGCCTCATGAGCCTGTACGCTCTTTTGCAGTACAGCGATGTGTTTGGCCGTGCGGCGGCGCTCTCGCCCTCGCTGTGGGTGGCTCCGGAGGCGCTGACGGCGCTGGTGGGCCGCTGCAAGCTGGCCCCGGGTACCGTGCTCTACATGGATTACGGCTCCAAAGAGATGGGCAACCACGACGGGATGCGGAAGGGCTTCGGCGAGATGTGTAACAAGATCTTTGCCCGGGGCATCAACCTGACGGCCCGCGTCGTGCCGGGCGGAAACCACAGCGAAGCCAGCTGGGAAAAGCAGCTGCCCTTTGTGTTCCACACCCTGATGTACGAGCTTGACTGAACCAAACTGAGGAGGAAAGCATATGGAGATGCAGTATTTCAAGGAATACAGCCCGGCGCTGGGCCGGGAGATGGAGTGCAAAGTCTACGGACACGGGGGACGGCCCATGCTGTACATCCCCTGTCAGGACGGCCGCTTCTTCGACTTCGAGGACTTCCACATGGCCGACACCCTTGCACCCTGGATCGAGTCGGGCCAGCTCATGGTCATGTCCATCGACACGCTGGACAAGGAGACCTGGTCGGACACCAATGGAGACCCTTACTGGCGCATCCGCCGGTATGAGCAGTGGCTGCATTATATCGTGGATGAGGCTGTCCCCAAGCTGCGCTATCTGTCCAAGGAGCGCAACGGCTGGGATGACCTGCCCGGCGTCATCGCCTTCGGCTGCAGCCTCGGCGCGACCCATGCGGTCAACCTTTACCTCCGCTGGCCCGACATCTTCTGCGGCTGTCTGGCCCTCAGCGGCATCTACACCGCCCACTACGGCTTCGGCGACTACATGGATGAGCTGGTGTATATGAACTCTCCCGTGGACTATATGCGCAACTTCCCGGAGGATCACCCCTATATGGAGCTGTACCGGAACCAGAAGGCTGTCATCTGCTGCGGTCAGGGCGCATGGGAGCAGCCCGACACCACCTGGATGCTCAAGCGCATCTTTGAGGCAAAGAACATCCCTGTCTGGGTGGATCTGTGGGGCCACGACGTCAAGCACGACTGGGATTGGTGGTATAAGCAGACGGTTTATTACATGCCGTATATTTTAGGGTGAAAGAAAACCTCTCCGTCACGCCTACGGCGTGCCACTGCCCGGGTTGCGGCACCCAGCATCCGCAGCGCTTTGCTTGCGTCTTGCTGGCCGCGG
>OMGL01000702.1_pt1 | contig 24610 bp, 20 predicted proteins | sample 1645831 | NCBI WGS metagenome assembly OMGL01 (sample SAMN00849301, study PRJEB25192) | human gut metagenome | reverse complement strand
CGCTTTTTTGTTGTTTAAAATTAAGAAAGCCCCCAGAGTTGCCGCTCTGGGGGCTTTCTTGTTTCATAGGAAATTACGTCCTATGAAACAAAAAACGCTCCGCGAGGATGTGCACTCGCGCGAAGCAGGAACATGTCGCAAGCGACCGCGCGAGACGCCCGGATGTGCCAAGGCACATTCTTTTTTATCAGATGCTATAAAAAACCAGAAAATATACCGCCATCAGGACTGCTAGAAATCCCGCATTTGCAATCGTGAACCAGCGGAAGTAGATTCCTTTTTTCTCTGGGCAGGAGCGGACGATATATTTGTAAGAAATAAGACTCGCCATGGATGCGATCAGGGTGCCGAGACCGCCGAGGTTAGTTCCGATCAGAAGGGAAACTCCTTTTTCGGTAAATCCGGACAACAGGATGGCGGCCGGAACGTTGCTGATTACCTGGCTGGCCAGAACGGAGACTATCACTTCGTGTCCCGTGATCATACTGGAAAGCAGGGAGCTTACCGCAGGAATGTGTTTCAGATTCCCGATGAAGATGAAGAATCCGATAAAAGTCAGGATGAGAGAGTAATCCACCTGACAGAAGATCTTCGGGTCTGCCAGACAGCCAATCGCCAGAATGCAGATAAACAGGATTGGAAGCGGCAGAAGACCGGCTACGGTGCAAAGGCACAGGAAAAACATTCCCAGACAGCAGAAAAGGCAGCGTTTAGGAAAGGTCTCATCGGAGGTTGTATCTCTACCGGCTGTATCTAGTGAGATAGTCTCCCTTGGTGTAAACATTGTGACGAGCAGCAGCAAAACCAATGAAAGCAGCGAAAATGGACCGATGCTCCGGATAAATGTATCAAGTGAAAGCTCAAAGTGGGAATACAGATACAGGTTCTGGGGATTCCCCACCGGAGTTGTCATGCTGCCGAGATTGGCTGCCAGTGTCTGGCAGACGACAACCGGAACGATCCGGTCTTTGCGGTTTACCATCCGCAGTAGTTCCAGAGCAAATGGAACGAAGGTAATTAAGGCCACATCGTTGGTGATCAGCATGCTGGAAAAGAAACACAGAAGAATCAGAAGCTGTTCCAGCTGCCTGAGTGAATGGATTCGAAGCAGCAGTAATTCCCCGAGCTGTCGAAAGAAACCGATGTTTTGGAGGCCTGTGGTTGCTGTCATCAGGCCAAAGAGCAGGATCAGTGTGTGCAGATCCAGATATTTCAGGTATCCGGCGGACGGTGGTATGATAAACATGGAAAGGACAGCCAGAGCCAGGGCGATGGTTAAAACGGTATCCTTTTTGAGAAAAGAACTTACTTTTTGTATCATGGTAAAATACTCCCTTGAAAAGAAAAAGTGTAACTGTGACCAGTAACGAAAATAGCGGAAACCCTCATGAAAATGAAAAGGTTTCCGCTATAAAATAAAAAGAGCGCGAGACGGGACTCGAACCCGCGGCCTCGACCTTGGCAAGGTCGCGCTCCACCAACTGAGCCACTCGCGCATTTCTGAAGCATCGCTTCAACGAGTTATATAATATCATAGGTCGGTTGATTTGGCAAGCGTTTTTTTAAAAAAAATCAAAAAATATAGAAAATTCATTACTGTTCACGGGTAGGCACGTTTGAAACCGGGAGAACCGTATGAAAACGATCAAGTTTCCATATTTTCCACTGGATGTGTTCCCGCGGTCTGCACAAACCCGATGATCTGTCCGGACAGGAGTACCGTGAGGATGGAATATACCATGCGGTTTAACGGAATGTAGCTCAGTGAAAGCACCAGTACAGCAAAATCGGACAGGAGGTAGATCCACTGGATTTTGATGTGCGTCACGTGGGAAAGGCTCATCGCAAGCGCATCGTCCCCGCCCGGGGCACCGCCGATCCGCACGCAGAGCCCGGCACCGACGCCGACGAAGACCGCGCCGAGCAGGGATGCGGTAAGCGGCATATCGGCAAGCTGCGGCCACAGGGGCGGAAACTGCTCACAGATCCGGTAAGACAGGGAGAAGCTGGCGCTGGAAAGAATGGAGTAGGCGATGAACTGCCGCCCCAGAAGTTTCCATCCCATCGCGTAGCAGGCGAGGTTCATGATGAAGCCGGACACGGATGGGGAGATATGGAACCAGTGATCAAGCAGAAGCGTCATTCCTAAGACACCGCCCTCGGTGACACCGGAAAAGGAATGGACATGGTACAGGCCAAATGCCAGAAATGCACTTCCCAACAGTGCAATCAGGCAGGATTTTAGTTTTAAATCGAGGGAATGGAATAATTTCAGCAAAATAACAGGCTCCTTACAAATGATAGTGTTGTTAATGGTTTCTCTATTTTAGTATGGAAACAAATTTGTGTCAAGAATAGACAAAAATGTGGGATGTGCGTATACTGGAAGATAGGAAGACGGAAAGGGGAATGAAAACATGGTAGAAAATCATCCGGACATCCGGAAGCAGGAATACCGCGGAATTGCTTGCCTGGTGCTGTCTGCGTTCTGTTTTGCGCTGATGAGTATGTTTGTACATTTGGCGGGCGATCTGCCGTCGATGCAGAAGAGTTTTTTTCGCAATCTTGTGGCGGCGCTGGCAGCGGTTGTTTTGCTTTTGCGGGCGGGAGAGCCGTTTCGTATCCGCAGGGAAAATCTGCCGTATTTTCTGATGCGGTCAATTTTCGGCACGATGGGAGTGCTGTGTAACTTTTATGCGGTGGATCATCTGGTGCTGGCGGACGCATCGATTCTAAATAAAATGTCGCCGTTTTTTACAGTGCTGTTCAGCTGGCTGATCTTAAAGGAAAAAGTTATGCCAATTCAGCTTTCGCTGATCTTCGGTGCGTTTCTCGGCAGTATATTCGTGGTAAAGCCGACATTCTCCAATCTGGCACTTGTGCCGTCGCTGCTGGGCTTTTTCGGCGGCATCTGCGCGGGCGCGGCGTACACGATGGTGCGGAAACTGGGAGAGGCAGGAGAAAAGGGACCGGTGATCGTGCTGTTTTTCTCGGTATTTTCCTGTGTGGTTGTGCTGCCGTGGCTGATTTTTGACTATCATCCGATGACCTGGCAGCAGATGGGGATCCTGCTTTTGGCGGGCTGCGCGGCGGCGGGCGGACAGTTTGCGATCACGGCGGCATACCGCTATGCCCCGGCGAGCCGTATTTCCATCTACGATTATTCGCAGCTGATCTTCTCGACGATGCTCGGTTTCTTTATCTTCGGGCAGGTGCCGGACGGCTGGAGTTTCCTCGGATATGGAATTATCTGCCTGATGGCAATTTTCATGTTTGTATATAATAACCGGAAAAGAAAGAATACTCAAAAGCAGGCACTTTTGGAATCGAAAGAGCCGTCAGATGTAATAAAAATGTAAGGGAAAGTATCCGCCGATATGGTTTACAAGCGATGCCAAATTATATATACTGAAGATAAAGTCGGAGTGGTTTTCGTGTCCAGAAACGTGAATTTCAGGAACAAAAGCTGGGTTGCCGACACAGTTCGAAAATGGGTTATAGATAGGGCAGAAAGTTATATAGGGAAATACGACATAAGCCCGGCAGCAGACAGGAGGAAACAGGGATGAAAAAATTAGCAACCGCACTTGTGAGTGCAGCAGCCATTATGACGATGTCAACAACCGCATTTGCAGCCGAAAATCCGGCGGAGGTATTTGACCGGGTGATGGAGAAGAACAATACGATTCAGTCCGCGGAGATTCAGAGCGGCGTCCATTCGGTCATACTTGCAAAGGATGTCATTCCGGACGGTCAGATGAAAGTTGATATGGCGATGCATGCAGAGATGGATATGCAGGATACCACCGATCTCAAGTACCTGGCACAGGTCGCTTCCTCGATTCTGGGACAGGACAGCTATTCACAGGTTTTTTATACGGACGGCTACTATTACGTAGATGCCAACGGTGTCAAACTGAAATACCCGATGCCATTAGAGCAGATCATATCCTCCGTCCAGACCGGAGTCAACACCAGCAATATGGAATCCAGCTATATGAAGGGCATTTCCTTAAACGAGGTCAATGGAAAACGTGTGCTGGCATATGAGGCAAATCCAAAGAAGCTAAACAAGAACGTCAAAGAAGCCCTCGGAACCGTGATGAACACACTCGGCACCGATGTCAATCTGGACATGAACATCCAGGAAATGAAAGGCGCTTACGTGCTGGATGACAACGATTACATTATCTATATGACAAACTATATCGTATACAACATGGAAGTCCTCGACCAGCCAATGACCTGCATTACTCTGATGGAGACCGAAGTCCAGAACCCGGGCGAGCCGGTCGTAGTGACCCTTCCATCCACGGATGGCTATGAAGACTTAATTGGTTTATACGATGGAGTCATTGAAAGCGAAGTAGAATAAAAAAACAGACAAAAACAAAAATAGACAATCAAAAGCCAGCGTTCCAATTATCGATTGTACGCATCCCACGCCAGCTGTCCGGCTGGGGCGGACATTTTTGTCCGATCCAGACGAACAGATGTAGCGAAAGCAAGCGAACAATGATAATTGGAGACGCAGGCGGCGCAGATTCCCGGACGCCTCTTTCCGCATCACGACAATCAATCAATCTATCTATTACTGCATCTCATCCTCAATCATCCGATATCCAATCCCGATCTCCGTAAACACATACTGCGGTTCCGCCGGATTCTGCTCCAGTTTCCTTCGAATATGTGCCATATTTACGCGCAGAATACTGTTATCATCGTCCGCATAGGGACCCCAGATATTCGAAATAATCGTATCATACGTCATGACTCTGCCGGAATTCTGCGCCAGCAGGGAGATAATCTTAAACTCGATCTGCGTCAGATGGACATCCCTTCCATCAACCGATACCAGATGTTTTTCAAAATCGATCGTCAGTCCCTTTGCATGGAATGGGCGCTTATAAAGCGGAGAAGCTGTGTTTAAGCGGTTGCTGTGGCGCAGGGCAGTCCGGATGCGCGCGAGAAGCTCGGAGGTGCCGATCGGCTTGGTCAGATAATCATCCGCGCCGAGGTCGAGCGCACGTACCTTTTCCTGTTCCTGCGTGCGGGCGGAGAGGACGATGATCGGGACGCTGGACCAGGTGCGGACCTGGCGGATGATCTCCATGCCGTCCATGTCTGGAAGCCCCAGGTCGAGGAGAATCAGATCCGGGCACTGGGACGTGATGATCGGAAGTGCTTCTTTTCCCGTGTGTGCGGTGGAAATGCGGTAATCCTGTGCGGACAGGGAAGTGGAGATGAAGTCGCAGATGTTTTTTTCATCTTCTACTAATAAAATAGAAAGTTTATGTGTCATGTTATTTGTCCTCCTTTGGAAGGGTAAAGTAAAATTCGGCACCGTGCGTGTGGTTGATTGCCTTGATTTCGCCGCCGTGGGCGAGAATGATCGTTTTACAGATGGAAAGCCCGATTCCCATGCCCTTTCGTCCATCCGGCGAAGTGCTGGTCGTGGAAGAAGAGCCGTCAAAGATGGTTGCCAGCTTCTCCGGCGGGATGCCGACGCCGTAATCGCGCACGTGGAAAATCGCATAGTCGGAAAGTGATTCCACATAGCACTCGATCGGCTCGGTGCTTTCAGCATGGACAACGGCATTTTCCAGCAGGTTGATGAGAACCTGTTCGATGAGGACGGCGTCCATCGGGACCATCAGGAATTCCTCCGGCACGCGCACATGGATATTGGCGTCTGGAAGTCTCTTTTTTAAGCGGATCATCGCCTCGGAGAGAACTTCCTCGACTGGTTCCGAGGTCTTAGTTACCTTTGCCGTCTCATTGTTGATACGCGTGACGGAGAGCAGGTTTTCAACCATGTTTAAGAGCCAGTTGGAATCCTCAAGAATATGGCGCACCAGCGCATTTTTCTCAACCTCCGGGAGGCTGCTGCCATTTTCCAGATATACGGTACTGGAACCGATGATGCTGGTAAGCGGGGTGCGGAGGTCATGGGAGATTGCCCGCAGCAGGTTCGCCCGCATCTTTTCTTTTTCCGCTTCCATCAGCATCTTTTCACGTTCTGCCAGCACGCGCGCCTGTGTTTTCATGTTGCTTGTGATGGCGCTTGTAATGCTGGAAATTGAAAACATTGCCACGAAGGTAATCGGATAGCCGGCCATCGTGAAATCCAGCGCGAAATACGGATACGTGAACAGAAAATTGACGCAGACAACGCCGACAAAGGAGGAGAACAGGCCGAAGCTGTATCCGTCTGTAAAACGCGCTACCAAAAAGACCGCCAGAATGTAGGTTAGCGCGATGTTGGCAGTCGGATTTTTGAGCGCATGAAAAAAGCAGAACGCGATGATCGTGGCGGTACCCATGAAAAACAGGGTAAGTCCCCAGCTCTGTATGTATGTCGGAAGCGCACAGAATTTTTCAACGATCGGGCGGGTCCGGAACCAATTTTTTAAGGCGTCAATTTTGTGTGGATGTGTTTTGCCACCATTGGAAATGCTGGTGTCCGGAGAGTTGGGTTCGGCTGAACCTTGAAGGCTGCTGGCTGATTCTGTTTTCAGGAAAGTTTCATTGGAAGTTCCAGAAACAGAAGATTTACTTGAATGTTTCATTTAAATAAAGAAAGTCTCCTTTCAAAAAATTCATATGGATGCTTCTATTATACAATGTTTCTTCTGAAAAATAGAGAGGAAGACTGTTAAAAAGTTGAAAAAATCGTGAAAATTTGGGATAAAAACAGTAACACAATTATTGAGAATCTGGCTGGATAAGGGTGATTTCATTGCATTTTCAGCGTCAGTGTGTTAAACTCCAAACAGTCTCCCGATTGAGGGAAGCAGGCTGACCCGCCTGTTAGAGAGTGACAAACGGGCTGCCGGAGTGCAGGGCGAAAGGAATGAAAATAAGATGAAAAAATTAGGAAGAAATGATCTGTGCTGGTGTGGAAGTGGAAAGAAGTACAAACATTGCCATGAGGCATTTGATGAGAAGCTGATGGAGGCGGCGGATGCCGGACACCAGATTCCGGATCACGACATGATCAAGACCCCGGAGCAGATCGAGGGGATCCGCGAGAGCTGCAAGATCAATGTGGCAGTTCTGGATTATGTGGCTGAGCATATCAAGGCTGGCGTCACAACCGAGGAGATCGATCAGTGGGTATATAATGAGACGACCCGCATGGGCGGAATCCCGGCGCCGCTTGGCTATGAAGGATTCCCGAAGAGCGTGTGCACATCCATCAATGCTCAGGTCTGCCACGGCATTCCGTCAGCAGATGTCGTATTAAAGGATGGCGATATCATCAACGTGGATGTTTCGACCATTTATCACGGCTATTATGCGGATTCTTCCCGTATGTTCTGCATCGGAAATGTCAGCCCGGAACATAAAAAACTGGTGGATGTTGTCAAAGAGTGCGTGGAATTAGGTCTGGAGCAGGTAAAACCGTGGGGCTTCATGGGCGATATGGCGGAAGCGGTCCAGAAGCATGCGGAAGAAAATGGCTATTCTGTGGTTCGTGAGATCGGCGGTCACGGCGTTGGCATCGAGTTCCATGAGGACCCGTGGGTTGGATATATTGGTCAGAGAGGCACCGGCATGATGTTTGCACCGGGCATGATGTTCACGATCGAGCCGATGATCAACGAGGGAACCGAGGAAGTATTCGTGGACGGCGATGACGACTGGAGTGTATACACGAAGGATGGAAAAGCATCCGCCCAGTGGGAGATTCAGGTGCTGGTAACCGAGGATGGCCATGAGGTGCTTTCCTGGTAGTTTGCAGAGTACATAAAAAGAGACGGCGTCAAACCGTCTCTTTTTTGTACCCAAGGTGGGTGTTCTTCACAGCCGAAGGGGGATAAAAGACTGCGAAGAAATATCTATATAAAGGAAATTGTTGTTAGTCGAGCCAGATAACGATTGCGCGCATCTTGTAGTGTCATCTGCCTCATTGATGTTATGCCATTATAATACTGGATAATTGTGTCCATATTTTGACCAATATCTAAAATAAATCTAAACGAGTATTACATAATTCGAAACTTTTTCGGAACTGTTTATGAGGCTGGCGCGCTTGAATTTTTCTTGTCGATTTCTTGGATGGGGTATATAATAAATCTGGTGATTAAAGGGGTGCGGCCTGACTGGATAGAAACCGCGTCCAGAACAAAGCAATTAAGAAGAAAGTGGCAGGAATTATATGGAAAATTTTTTATTTGCACTTAATACAGTCCTTCCGTTTCTGCTCTATATCGCATTTGGATATGGAGTCAGGATGTCGGGGCTGGCGGATGAGGATTTTATGAAGCGCCTGAATAAAGTGATCTTTCAGGCATTCTTTCCGATTCTGATGTTTAACAACCTGTATTCCATTCCGGAGGGAATGACATTAAATCTGCGTCTGGTGGCAGTCGCCATTATCAGCGTGCTGCTTTTGCAGGCGGTTCTGCTTGCTGTGGTTCCGCGTCTGGTAAAGGAAAATGAGCGGCGCGGCGTTATCATCCAGGCGATTTACCGCAGCAATTTCGTCCTGTTCGGCATTCCGCTGGCAACCAGCGTGTTCGGTGAGGAGGGAACACTGCTGGCGACGATGATGGTGGCGATCGTGATTCCGGTCTACAACATAACGGCGGTCGTGATTCTGGAATTGTTCCGGGGCGGCAAGGTCCCGGTTTCTGTTTTGATTAAGAATATCCTGAAAAATCCGATGATCCGCGGCGCGCTCCTGGGCTTTATCTTCCATATGTTAGGGATTAAACTTCCGGTTTCCGTGGAAGGACCGATCAAGCAGTTTGCCAATCTGACAACGCCGCTGGCACTGTTCGTACTGGGCGGAACGCTGCATTTCAATGCGATCGGCGGCAATCTGAAATATGTGGTTCCGTCGATGACCGTCAAGATGGTGATCCTGCCGGCAGTGATTCTGGCGGTTGCGACGCTGCTCGGCTTTTCCGGTGTGGAACGTTTTGTTTACTTTGAAATGTACGCGACTCCGGTTGCGACGGCGTCCTATGCGATGGCGCAGAACATGGGCGGCGACGGCGAGCTGGCGGGACAGTTTGTCGTGTTGAGCACGGTCGCCTCGGTTGTGACGATCTTTTTGTGGGTCTATTTCCTTAATTCGATCGGGTGGCTCGCATAAAAATAAATATATAATAGGGGACTGCCAGACAGTGGTTTGTGGAAGAGCAACAATTGTCTGGCAGCTTTTTTTGTGGAAACAAACACTGTTTTTCATGAGAACCGAAATTTTTTTTCATAAATTAAGATGTATGTATAATCTTTTCAAAATTAAAACATTTAATAGACAAAACTGATTGAAAAAGTTATAATAGTATACAAATGCGAGAAAACTTATTTATTTTCCATGTGCTTTTGATGCTTCGAATCAGCGAATTGTATGGAATGGGAGGATGTGAAACATAATAAGGATATTGCATTATTGTTGAAAAAAATTAGGGGAAAAGGTGGTGGTTCAATGATCAAGGAGACGATCCAGGCGGTCGAGGACGCAGAGGCGAAGGCATCGGAACTGGTCGCGCAGGCTTCGGAGGATGCACGCCGCGTTAAGGCGGAGGCGGAGGCAGAAGCGGATCGAATGCTCGCAGATGCACAGAAAAGGGGGAAAGAAGCAGCTGTGAAGCAGGAAGAAGAACTGACTCTCAGAGGGGAGGAGTACGTAAAACAGGCACTGGCAGAAGCCGAGGCGGAGTGTCAGACGCTCAGAGAGACGGCGGACAGACGGAAACCGGAGGTGGTTGACCGGCTCATAGCGGAACTGGTCTAGTGAATGGAGGGATGTAGATATGGCAGTATTGCAGATGCAAAAGCTATGTATCTGTGCCCTGAAGAAGGACCGTAAGTCCCTGATGGAGTTTCTGCAGGCTGCCGGAGTGATGGAGCTCTCTGCGGAGGCGGAGCCGGACGAGGTATTTAAGCGGACGGACACGCTGGAGGATCGGCAGAAGTTTGAGCGAAATGCGGCGACGGCGGATCGCGCATTGGAAGTGCTTGCCGCGGTGGTTCCGGAGGAAACATCGATGCTTGCTGGGCTTGCCGGAAAGCCGCTTGCAAAGGCAGGCGCGTACCGGGAGACGGAGGCGAACGCAGAGGCGCTTTTAGGTCAGGCGGAACGCATTTTGAACCTGCAAAAGCAGATCACGGAGGAAAAGACTGCGGCGCTTAGACTGCTGGCGGAGGCGGAAAGCCTGAAACCGTGGCAGAAGCTGGAGATTCCACTTGCGTATCAGGAGACGAAACGGTGTGCTATCTTAGCTGGCGCGGTCGGCGGAGGCGCTTATACGCAGGAAGAAATTTACGCTTCGGTGGCAAAACAGGAGCCGCAGCTTGAAAAATGGGAGCTGGAGGTTGTCGGAAGCGATGCCGACCAGACCTGCATTGCGGTAATTTGCCTGAAAGAGGACGAGGAGAAGCTGGAGACAGCACTCCGGTCGATTGGATTTGCCCGTCCGGCGCGTCCGGTGGAGGAAGTTCCGGCAGCTTACGCTAAGAAACTCAAAGCGCAGGCGGCAGAGCATGAGGGACGCGCGGCAGCGACGGAAGAAGAACTGAAACAGTGCGCTCCGGCGAGGGAAGATTTGAAATTGTTATCCGACTATTACCGCCTGAGGGCACAGAAGTATGAGGCGCTCGGCGAGATCTTACAGTCGGAAAAAACGTGTATGATCACGGGATTTATCCCGAAGCGCGATGCGAAAGGACTGGAGGAGAAGCTGAATAGCCGGTTTGAACTTGCAGTGGAAAGTTCGGATGTGCCGGAGGATGAGGAAGCACCGGTGCTTCTCTCCAACGGAACCTTCGCGGCGTCGGCGGAGGGCGTGACCGCGTCCTTTGGCTTACCGGCGAAGGGGGAGATGGACCCGACCGGCATCATGGCAGCGTGCTATGTATTTTTGTTTGGTCTGATGCTTTCAGATGCGGCATACGGATTTATTGTATTTTTGATGTGCTTCCTGGCACTTAAGAAATTTCCAAGGATGGAAGAAAACCTGCGGAAATCACTGCGGCTCTTTATGTACTGCGGACTTTCGACCCTGTTCTGGGGCGTCATGTTCGGCGGTTATTTCGGAGATGCGGTGGACATCGTGAGCCGGACGTATTTTGGACATACGGTGACGATACCGGCGCTCTGGTTTGTCCCGCTAAATGACCCGATGAAGCTTTTGGTTTATTCGATGTTATTTGGCGTGATTCACTTATTCCTGGGGCTGGGACTGAAAGGATATATGCTCTTAAAGGATGGCAAGGTTGTGGATTTTATCTGCGACGTGGTACTCTGGTACCTCCTGCTTCTGGGGCTGATCCTGATGCTGCTTCCGACGGAACTGTTTGGTTCCATCGCGCAGATGAATATCGTATTCCCGCCGGTGCTTAATTCGCTGGCAAAGGGAATGGCGATCGTGGGCGCGCTGGGAATTCTGGTGATGTCGGCGCGCGACAAGAAGAATCCGATCCTGCGGCTGGCGCTTGGCGCATATGATTTGTATAATATTACCGGATGGGTGTCGGATGTGCTTTCCTATTCGCGCCTTCTGGCGCTCGGACTGGCAACCGGCGTTATCGCATCGGTTATCAACCAGATGGGAAGTATGGTTGGAAATAATGTATTTGGCGTTATTGTATTTATACTGGTATTCTGCTTCGGACACCTGTTTAACCTGGCGATCAACCTGCTCGGCGCGTATGTGCATACCTGCCGTCTGCAGTACGTCGAGTTTTTCGGAAAGTTCTATGAGGGTGGCGGAAAGGCGTTCCGTCCGTTTAAGCAGATAACAAAATACGTGGAAATCAAGGAGGATTAAATATGAGCGGAATTGTATTTGCATTGTTGGGAGTTGCAGTGGCGGTTATTCTTGCAGGTATGGGTTCAGCCTACGGCGTAGGCGTGGCAGGTCAGGCAGCAGCCGGAGTCGTAACCGAGGATCCGGATAAATTCGCGAAGGTGCTTCTGCTCCAGCTGCTTCCGGGTACCCAGGGTATCTACGGTCTGCTGGTTGGTTTCATCGCTCTTTCTAAGATTGGTCTTCTTGGCGGCGGCGCTGACATGAGCATGTCGATCTCCCAGGGACTCTTATATCTGGCAGCATGCCTTCCGATCGGCGTGGTTGGCCTGGTATCGGCGAGACATCAGGGAAGAACGTCGGTTGCTTCCATCGGTATCGTAGCGAAGAAACCGGAACAGTTTGGTAAAGCGATGCTGTTCCCGGCGATGGTTGAGACCTATGCGATTCTGGCACTTCTGGTTTCGATTCTGGCAATCAATGCACTGTAATCTGGCACGGCGGAAAGAATCAAAATCAGTTAAGGAGTGAAGCGTATGAATGGATTAGATAAGATTATTGCTCAGATCCTTGACGATGCAAAGCAGGAATCGCTTGCGATTCAGGAAAAAGCAGCCGGTGAAGCGGAGACGACCCTTGCGGCAGCCGGTGAAAAGGTAAAAAAGCTGGAGGAAGAGCAGGCGAAATCGGCGGCGCAGCGTGAAAAAAGCTATGAGGAACGGCTTCGTTCTTCGGCGGCGCTAAAGAAGCGCCAGGCGATCCTTGCGGCAAAGCAGGCGATCATCGAGGAAATGCTTGCGGCGGCACACAGGGAGCTGCTGGCAAAGCCGGATGAGGCGTATTTTGCATGGATGGAGCAGCTTCTTTCCCGGTTCGTGACGGATCGGGCAGGAGAAATCTATGTTTCAAAACGTGATTTAGAGCGGATGCCGGATGATTTTCCGGCAAAGATAGAGAAGGCGGCGCAGGAAAAAGGCGGAAGCCTGGTACTGAAAAAAGAACCGAGGGAGATCGACGGGGGCTTTGTTCTGGTGTACGGCGGCGTCGAGGAAAATTGTTCTGCCGGGGCGTTGTTTGCGTCGCAGCGGGATGAGCTGGCGGACAAGGTACATGCGATGCTGTTTGGATAACGGCGGGAGAAGGTAAGGAGGGCTTATATGTCTGATACAAAATATGCCTACGCGGTCGCCCGGATCCGGGCACTGGAAAATGGGCTTTTTTCCTCCGCACAGATTGAACAGCTGCTGTCCGTAAAAAGCTACGAGGGGGCGCTGCGTTTCCTGACCGAACACGGCTGGGGGGATGCAGATACACCGCTCAGCGCGGAGGCGATCCTGACCCGGGAGAAGACGAAAACCTGGGAGACGGTCCGCGACCTTTTGAAGGGCGACGACGCGATCCTGGCAGTGCTTTCCTACGGGGATCTCTACCACAATTTAAAGGCGGCGATCAAGGATGCGGCGGCGCCGGGCAGCCACGGCAATGTCTATTTTGACGACTGCGAGGTGGACGGCGTGCGGATGGCGAAGATCGTGGCGGAGAAGGACTGGCAGGCGCTTCCGGCACATATGCGGGAGGCGGCGAAGGAAGCCAGCGAGACATTTCTGCACACGAGCGACGGGCAGCTCTGCGATATCATCGTTGACCGGGCGGCGCTCGCAGCTATCTATGAGTGCGGAAAGAATGCGTCCGACGCGATCATCCGCGATTATGCCGAGACGACGGTCGCGGTGGCGGATATCAAGATAGCGGTGCGATCCCAGAAGACAGGAAAACATCTGGATTTTATGCGGCGCGCGATGACACCGTGCGATAGCTTGAATATCGAGCGCCTGTCACAGGCGGCTCTTGGCGGTGTCGGCGCGATCTGCGAGTATCTGGAAGGAACCCGCTATGCGGGCGGCGCGCAGGCATTAAAGGAATCGCCGTCGGCGTTTGAGCGGTGGTGTGACAATCAGTTGATCGAGACGATCAAGCCGCAGAAATACAACCCGTTTACGGCGGGACCGCTGGTTGCCTATGTGCTGGCGAAGGAAAATGAGATTAAAACGGTCCGTATCATCCTGACCGCCCGTCTGAACGGTCTTGAGGAGGAACAGATTCGAGAAAGGATAAGGGAGATGTATGTATAAGGTTGCAGTAGTCGGAGATTACGACAGCATCTACGGATTTGCGGCGCTGGGACTGGAGACATTTCCGGTGTCCGATGTAAAAGAGACGGAGAAAGTATTTCTGGAACTGGCTTCTGGTTCCTACGCGGTGATCTATATCACCGAGGCGGCGGCTGCCGGGATTGAGACAGCCATCGACCGCTACCGGGAACAGCCGCTTCCGTCCGTGATCCTGATTCCGGGGATTTCCGGGAATACGGGAAAAGGCGTGGAGTCGGTCAAGCATTCGGTGGAACAGGCAGTTGGATCGGATATTCTGTTTGGAGATGCATGATAGAAAGGTGGGTGAAACCTTCCAATGAGCAAAGGAACGATAAAGAAGGTAGCAGGACCGCTGGTTATCGCCAGCGGGATGCGGGATGCCAATATGTTTGACGTCGTCCGCGTTAGCGACGAACGTCTGATTGGCGAGATCATAGAGATTCACGGAGATGAAGCGTCGATTCAGGTATATGAGGAGACTTCCGGTTTAGGACCTGGCGAGCCGGTAGAGTCGATGGATGTGCCGCTTTCGGTTGAACTGGGACCGGGACTCCTGACGAGTATCTACGATGGAATCCAGCGGCCGCTGGACGATATCATGAAGGAGACGGGCAGCAACAACTTAAAGCGCGGCGTTGAGGTTCCGTCTTTAAAGCGTGATAAGAAATGGCAGTTTGTGCCGACCGTGAAAGCGGGCGACAGCGTGGAAGCAGGCGACATCATCGGTACCGTGCAGGAGACGCTGATCATTGAGCATAAGATTATGGTGCCGTATGGTGTAAAAGGTACCGTCAAAGAGATCAAGAGCGGTGAATTTACGGTGGAGGAAACTGTAGCGGTCATTGAGACGGAAAACGGCGAAAAAGAGCTTACAATGATGCAGAAATGGCCGGTTCGGCGCGGACGTCCGTACCAGACGAAGCTGCCGCCGGTAAAACCGCTGATCACCGGACAGCGTGTCGTTGACGCATTCTTCCCGATCGCCAAGGGCGGCGTGGCAGCCGTGCCGGGACCGTTCGGAAGCGGCAAGACCGTCATCCAGCACCAGCTGGCGAAATGGGCGGAAGCGGACATTGTTGTTTACATCGGCTGCGGTGAGCGCGGCAACGAGATGACGGATGTTTTAAATGAGTTTCCGGAGTTAAAGGATCCAAAGACCGGGCACTCCCTGATGCAGCGGACCGTGCTGATTGCCAATACTTCGGATATGCCGGTAGCAGCCCGCGAGGCATCGATTTACACGGGTATCACGATCGCAGAGTATTTCCGCGACATGGGCTATTCGGTGGCACTGATGGCGGATTCCACCTCCCGATGGGCGGAGGCGCTGCGAGAGATGTCGGGACGTCTGGAAGAGATGCCGGGCGAGGAAGGTTATCCGGCCTACTTAGGAAGCCGTCTGGCACAGTTCTATGAGCGTGCCGGTCATGTTATCTGCCTTGGCAGGGACGGACGCGAGGGCGCCCTGTCCGCAATCGGAGCCGTATCCCCGCCAGGCGGCGATATTTCCGAGCCGGTTTCCCAGGCGACGCTGCGTATCGTCAAGGTATTCTGGGGACTCGATTCAGCGCTGGCATACAAGCGCCATTTCCCGGCGATCAACTGGCTGACCAGCTATTCCCTGTATGTGGACAATCTGGGAAAATGGTTTGATGAGAATGTATCGGATGAGTGGATGAGCTGCCGCCAGGGTCTTATGAGCCTTCTGCAGGAAGAGGCAGAGCTGGAGGAGATCGTAAAGATGGTCGGCATGGATGCATTGTCCCCGATCGACCGCCTGAAAATGGAAGCGGCGCGCTCGATCCGTGAGGATTTCCTGCATCAGAACTCCTTCCATGAGATTGACACGTATACACCATTGCAGAAACAGTTCCGCATGATGAAGCTGGTGCTGGCGTTCTATGAGCAGTCGAAGAAAGCGCTGGAAGGCGGCGCTTCCATCCAGAATCTCATCAAGATGCCGGTGCGCGAGCAGATCGGACGTTTTAAATATACGAAAGCAGAAGACGTGGAGAAAGAGTATCAGGCGGTCCTCGATGAACTTGCGAAAGAGGTTGCCGATGCGGCTGGAAAGGGGGCATTCTAAATGCCGAAAGAATATAGAACCATACAGGAGGTTGCAGGTCCTCTGATGCTGGTGCAGGGCGTGGAAAATGTTACCTATGACGAGTTGGGTGAGATCGAGCTGGCGAGCGGCGAAAAGAGACGCTGCAAGGTGCTGGAGATCGACGGCGGCAATGCGCTGGTACAGCTTTTTGAGAGTTCCACGGGTATCAACCTTTCAAATAGTAAGGTGCGTTTTTTAGGCAGAACGATGGAACTTGGCGTATCGGAGGATATGCTGGGACGCGTCTTTGACGGTCTGGGCAATCCAATCGACGGCGGTCCGGAGATCCTGCCGGAGGAACGCCGCGATATCAATGGTCTGCCGATGAACCCGGCGGCGAGAAGCTATCCGCAGGAGTTTATCCAGACGGGTGTTTCCGCGATCGATGGTCTGAATACACTGGTTCGCGGTCAGAAATTGCCGATTTTCTCGGCGTCCGGTCTGCCGCATGCGAATCTGGCAGCCCAGATTGCGAGACAGGCGAAGGTGCGCGGCACGGACGAACCGTTTGCCGTTGTCTTCGCGGCGATGGGTATCACCTTTGAGGAAGCGCATTTCTTTACCGAGAGCTTTAAGGAGACGGGCGCGATCGACCGTACAGTCCTGTTTATCAACCTGGCAAACGATCCGGCGGTTGAGCGTATCGCGACCCCGCGTATGGCGCTGACGGCTGCCGAGTATCTGGCATTTGAGAAAAATATGCACGTTCTCGTTATCCTGACGGATATCACAAACTACGCGGATGCGCTGCGAGAGATTTCGGCTGCCCGCAAGGAAGTTCCGGGACGTCGTGGTTATCCGGGTTATATGTACACGGATCTTGCATCCCTGTATGAGAGAGCCGGACGCCAGAGAGGCAAGAATGGTTCGATCACGATGATTCCGATCTTAACCATGCCGGAGGATGACAAGACGCACCCGATTCCGGACTTAACCGGATATATTACCGAGGGACAGATTATCTTAAGCCGTGATCTGTACCGCAAGGGCATCACACCGCCGATTGACGTACTTCCGTCGCTGTCCCGTCTGAAAGATAAGGGAATTGGCGAGGGCAAGACGCGTGCCGACCATTCGAACACCTTAAACCAGCTCTTTGCGGCGTATGCGCGCGGCAAGGAAGCAAAGGAACTCATGGTGATCCTGGGCGAGGCGGCATTGTCCGATGTTGACTTAATCTATGCAAAATTTGCGGACGCCTTTGAAAAAGAATATGTTTCCCAGGGCTACAATACGGACCGCGATATCGAGGAGACGCTGCGGATTGGCTGGAAACTGCTTTCCATCCTGCCGAGAAGCGAGCTGAAACGTATCGATGAGAAGTATCTGGATCTGTATTATGGGAAAGAGTAAAAATGCCTGTGCATGGCGGATGCGCTTGAAAACGAAAGTGGCGTGTCATAACGCGGCTGCGGGAGCTGGCGGATCTGTCGTGACAAAGTGATTGCAGGAGAGAGGTGGTACGCATGGCATCGACACAGGTCAACCCGACCCGAATGGAGCTTACGAGGCTGAAAAAGAAGCTGGCGACAGCCACGCGGGGACATAAACTGCTGAAGGATAAGCGGGATGAGCTGATGCGCCAGTTCCTGGATCTGGTCCGGGAAAATATGGCGCTGCGCCAGAAAGTGGAGGCGGGCATCCGGAGTGCGAATGTGAATTTCGTCATCGCTAAAGCCGGGATGTCCGAGCAGGCGTTAAATACCGCGCTTGCCGCGCCGAAACAGGCGGTTTATCTGGAAGCAGACAAGAAAAACGTAATGAGCGTCGATATTCCGGTGTTCCATTATAAGACCCGGACGGCGGATGAGAACGATATTTACTCGTATGGATTTGCGTTTACTTCGAGCGATCTGGACGGGGCAGTCAAGTCGCTGGCGGACATTCTGCCGGATATGCTGCGGCTGTCCGAGACAGAGAAAGCCTGCCAGCTCATGGCTGCCGAGATCGAGAAAACGCGCCGGAGAGTCAATGCGCTGGAACACGTAATTATTCCGGAGGCGCGCAAAAATATCAAATATATTACGATGAAGCTGGATGAAAATGAGAGAAGCACGCAGATCCGCCTGATGAAGGTAAAGGATATGATGCTGGAGGAGAAGCATCATTATAAGGAGAAGCGGGAGCTTTGTTCGTGATGATGAAAATGCCTCTTCTGGCGGCTTTAGGGCTGTCAGGGGAGGCTTTTTGCACATAGTTGTGAAAATGACGGGACGAGCCCACGAGGTTCGAACCGCCCTTTCGATATACCTTTGTTCGCTTGCTTTCACTACAGATGTTCGCCCATGACGGACTGCGTCCGTCCTGTTCGGACACCTGTGTTCAAGATGCGTACAAAGATATATGAAAGGCGGTTCGGACCTCGCGGGCTCGTCCCTGTGTATTGGAAAAATAAAAGAGACAGAAAAAAGTAAAGTATTTATTGGAAATATTTGGTAGAATAGGAGGAAATGAGGGGAGGAATTTTGCATGGCAAAGCAGGTACAGAGGGCGATCGGCTGGGTGGCAGCATTTCTTTTGGCGGTGGGGATGTTGTTCCTGCCGGTTTCGAAGGCGTATGCGGGTCCGGTATCGGGCGGCAGTCCTGGAAGTGGAGAGATGAGAGGTGTCTGGGTTTCGTATCTGGACTGGAATGGATGGGCGAAGGATGAGGCTGGATATAAGAAAGCGATGGATCAGACACTGGACCTCTGTGTACAGAAGGGGTTAAATGCGGTTTTCCTACAGGTTCGCCCGGATGGAGATGCGATGTATCCGTCACAGTATTTCCCGTGGTCGAAATTTGCCTCTGGAAAACAGGGAAAGAATCCGGGGTATGATCCGCTGGCATATGCGGTGCAGGCGGCGCATCAGCGGGGCTTGCAGCTTCATGCGTGGATCAATCCGTACCGGATCACGGGGTATCTGAACCGTTATTCGGATCTGTGTGCGTCAAATCCGGCGATCGCGTGGGCGAAGGACGGGGACAGTTCGAATGACCGGTGGGTATTGTGCCAGAATGGTGAGTATTATTACAATCCGGCGATTCCGCAGGTGCGCCAGCTGATTATTGACGGTGTGAAAGAGATCGTGACGAATTATGAGGTGGACGGCATCCATTTTGATGATTATTTCTATCCGAATCTCGATGACAGCAAGGCGGAAACATGGTTTGATTATCCAGAGTACCAGGCGGGCGGCACATCGCTGAGTGTGGCGGCGTGGAGACGGAATAATGTCAATGAGCTGGTAAGGGGCGTTTATAGTGCGGTCAAGTCGATCCGTCCGCAGGCATTGTTCGGTATCAGCCCGGAGGGATATTTACAGAACCTCCGAAAAGATACCCGCCAGTTTACAGATGTGGATGCGTGGATGACCCAGAGCGGCTATGTGGATTACCTGATGCCGCAGATTTACTGGGGATTTGAGGCGAAGCAGAACGGCCAGGCAGCGGGCTATGCGTTTGCAAACTGCCTGAATGAGTGGGTGACGCTGAAAAAGAAGGGCAATGTGAAGCTGTATGTCGGTCTGGCGCTCTATAAGACCGGAACAGATGCAGTGGACGGCAACGAGGTGCCGGAGTGGCAGCGGTATTATGATATCATGAAGCGCGAGGTGCAGGCTGGACGGGCAACCGGACAGGTGAGCGGTTACTGCTTCTATGATTTATCGTCCCTGACGCGTGCGGCGGCAGCGGAGGAAGTGGCGAATGTGACGGCGCTGTTCCATTAAGTGCTCCCAGATAGTTACTGTTCACGCATACGTGCCCAGTAACGGAATTTGCCGTGGCTTCGCATTTAAATACGGCAAATTCCTGCTGCCACCACGTTTTCTTACGGCACTTTCGGTTCCCAAAGTGCCTACCCGTGAACGGTAACCATGATACCTTGTTGGGGAAATGGAAACCCCTGTGGATGATTGCAACCACAGGGGTTCTGTGCTATACTGGACATACGATTGCAGTAAAAATGTTGTTGTTTACATAATGTTCAGATGGCAGCAAATATACGGACGAGGAGAGGGAAGATGAAAAAAACAGCACTTGTCATTATGGCAGCCGGAATCGGAAGCCGTTTTGGCGGAGGGATCAAACAGCTGGAGCCGGTGGGTCCGAATGGGGAGATCATTATGGATTACTCTATCCATGACGCGCTGGAAGCTGGATTTGACCGGATTATCTTTGTGATCCGTCATGATTTGGAGGAGGACTTCAAAGAAGTGATCGGGAACCGGATTGAGAAGATTGCGCCGGTGACATACGCATTCCAGGAGCTTTCGGATGTACCGGAGGGATTCAGTGTCCCGGCAGACCGGAAAAAACCGTGGGGAACTGGACAGGCGATTTTGAGCATCCGCGGACTGGTCGAAGAGCCATTCCTGGTGATCAATGCGGATGATTATTATGGAAAAGAAGTGTTCCGAAAGATTCATACATACATGGTGGAACAGATGGACGTGAACGCACCGGTGTATGATATCTGCATGGGCGGCTTTATTCTGGCAAATACGCTCAGCGAGAACGGCGGCGTGACACGCGGCGTCTGTGAGGTGGGCGAGGGAGAGATTTTAAAACGCGTAACCGAAACCTACAATATCCAGAAGACAGCGGACGGCATGACGGCGACGGACAAAGAGGGGAATCCGGTTTCGGTTCAGGAGAACCAGCATGTATCGATGAATATGTGGGGACTCACACCGGGCTTTGTGGAGGAGCTGGAAAAAGGATTTCCAGAGTTTCTTGCGGGGCTGAAAGAGGGCGACGTGAAGTCGGAGTACCTGCTTCCGACGATCATCGATCAGATGATCCACGACGGGCGCGCAAGGGTGAAACTTCTGGAGACGCACGACTGCTGGTTTGGTGTGACCTACCGTGAGGATAAGGAGAGCGTGACGGAGTCGATCCGGGCGCTGATCCGTGAGGGCGTGTACCCGGAAAAACTGTTTTGATAATTTGAGGAACAGTTGATTCGGCTGTGCAGAGGATAACGTGAAAAACGGTACGTGAGAATAACATGATACGCATAAATCCTGCATAGGATACCATGTAAGCCTTGAATTAAGGGGGAATGGCAGTCCGATGCAGGATTTTGCATATTTTAAGAGTCTTTATCCGGCTGCATGTAAGCAGATGCAGCTTTGCGTGGAAGCGGTCTGTGATGAGCTGGAGTATGAGGGGAGTCCCATCTATGATGAATATCCGGATCGGATCTTTCTGGAAAAACTGACAAAACGGGCACTGGAAAAATGGCAGAAGGTTTATCCGGCTGCAACGGAAAGGACGGATACACTGACGACCTATATAAAGGCGGCGGACGTGGGCACCGTATCCACAGAAGAAGGAACGGCGATGGTGGAAAATTCCCTGAAAATAGATTCTCCTGGTGGAGAAAGAGAAGAGAATCTGGCGGGAACCAGCATACAGCCGCATCTTCCTGGAAATGATGTATGGTATGGACCACTTCGGGGCGAACAGAAGGGCGGAAACGCTGGATATATGGTGTGGGAGGCGGATGAGCCGAATCTGACCGCGCAGGAGCGCCGTCCATGGAGTCCGCCGCCGGGACCGCGCCCGGGAGGACCGGGGAATCCGTGGGGACCGCCGCCCCCGCCGCCGGGATCGCGCCCGGGGAGACCGGGGAATCCGTGGGGAGCGCCGCTTCAGGATTTTCTTCAGGTTTTATTAATGAATGAGCTGCAGGAGCGAAGACGGTGTCGGAAGTGCTGAAATTGCAATTTTCAGGTGTAAATTTTTTGAATTAAAATGCGGTAACATCCAGTTGTGACAACGAATTTTACCGATTTGGAAAAAGAACAATCGGGTTACTGGGCACGTATGTGTGAACAGTAACACAATCGGAGTTCTTACAAATCATAGAAATTCTGGAATTTGGAGCCTGCTTGTGTTATACTGAAACAAAGGCTGCCGCCGGGACAGATGGGTGCCTGCGGCAGTTTTTGGCGTGCATGACAAAACGGAAACAGTTCGGCGGGTAGATTTTCCTGTACCTGTGAAGATACGGAACTGGTATGGTGGAGCGATAAAAGGAATTGATTTGATATATGAAGAAAAACCTGAAAAAGATACTGATTTTACTGATCTTATTTGTGCTGGCAGTAGCCGGTTATTTTACCTGGTCCTGGATGCAGCTGCGGGAGGATGGGGCAGTCTATACTTCGATTGAGGACGCGAACCTTCCAGTCGCTTATGTGAATATTCTGGGGCGGCGGATGAACGAGCTGGACGGTTTCGTGGAGGACAGCCAGAAAGCGGCTGGACGCGGGGATCTGACGCTGCTTCCGGCAGACCGGAAACTGTCGGTGACGATCGACAAGCTGGACTCCCAGATTACGGGGATGCAGTATGAGATCCGCAGTCTGGACGGCGAACGTCTGGTAGAACGGACAACGCTTGACCACTGGGAACAGTCAGGGGAAGAGGTTTCTGCGGAGCTTCCGATCCAGAACCTTCTGACGGAGGAAAGCGAATACCGCTTAACGATTGCGATCACGACGGAAAAGCACCCGGCGATCTATTTTTACACGCGCGTGATGTGGCAGCAGGAGAGCCGTGTGCAGGAGATGGTCGATCTGGCGGTGTCCTTTTCTGAAAAGACGTTTGATTATGATTCAGCGAGGGAGCTGACGACCTATCTGGAGACGGATCCGAATGCGGACAACAGTTCGTTGGGACATGTGACGTTAAAAAGCGATTTCAGCCAGCTGACCTGGAAAGGGCTTTCGATGGAGCGGGTCAGCGAACCGGAAATTCATCTGCGGGAGCTGCAAGGCATCATTGGGACGATCGATTTAAAGTATGTTGTAAGTGAGATGAAGGATGGCAAGGCGGCTGCTTATTACGATGTGATCGAGAGCTTCACGATGAAGCTGGGCGCACAGCGCATCTACATGATGAATTATGACCGCCGCGCGGACCAGATTTTTACGGGGGAGAGCAGCGCCTATTCTGGCGACCGGATTCAGCTGGGGGTTTCGGATGCGGAGGATCTGCAGTCGATGCAGGATGAAGCGGGAAAATACCGTGCCTTTGTGGCAAACCGGGCGCTCTGGATTTATGATACAGGAAAAAAAGAGAGCACAAAGGTATTTGCGTTCCGCAAGAGCGAGAATGATACGAGGGTCAATTATGATACCTACGGAATCAAGATTCTGGATGTGAGCGAGGCAGGCCAGATTGATTTTGCCGTGTACGGCTATATGAGCCGCGGTAACCACGAGGGAACGACGGGAATCGCGCTGTACCGCTATGAGACTGCGGGAAATGCCCTGACAGAGCGGCTGTATCTGCCGGCATCGACCGATTACGGCAACCTGCGCCAGGATATCAACCAGCTGTGCTACTTAAGCGGCGGGCAGACGCTGTATGTGCTGATGAACCATGCGGTTTACAGTGTCGATCTGACGGGAAAAGAGTACATGGTGGTGGCAGATGGCCTGACGGAGGAAAATTTTGCAGTCAGCACGGATGCCTCCCGGATTGCGTGGCAGGATGGGGCGGATATTTACCGTTCGACCAAGCTGCATGTCATGAATCTGGAGACAGGCAAGAAGGATGAGATTTCCTTCCAGGAGCAGACCGTGATCCGGCTGATCGGATTTGTCGGAACCGACTTAGTCTACGGGCTTGCCCATCCGAACGAGCAGCTTACGATGGACGGACGCGTGACGGGGCTTCCGCTGTATGCGGTCGAGATCGTCGGCAGCAATATGGAGATGGAGACCCGCTATGAGAAGCCGGGTGTCAGCCTGGTGGATGTGCGGATTCAGGACAGCCGGGTTCATCTGTCACGGATGCACCAGATAGGAAGCGGCTATCAGCCGATGGACGAGGACACGCTGGTCTGTAATGAGGAAGTGTCGAAAGATCCACTGGATGGAATCGCTACATTAAATGACAGCGCAAAGGGGCGTCTCTACTGCGTCAAGCTGGATGCAGGCAAGACGGCACGGAGCACGAAGGTGCATGTTCCGAAGCAGGTGGCAGCAGAAGAAAATGATGTGATTGTGCTTCAGAACAATGGCGCGGCTGCACAGCGGATTTACAGTGCCTACAGCGAGGGACGCCTGAAAGGCTCGTATGCGGAATTTTCCAGCGCGGTGCAGGCAGCTTACGATGGCATGGGACTCGTAACGGATGAAAATGACCGGGTTGTCTGGGTGAGAGCAAACCGGAGCGACGCGAAGACAATCCGCGACGTACAGAATATGGCGGGAACCGTCAGCCGCTATCTGTCGGATATGGCGGACGGAAAGACGACCTCCTCGGATGGCACAGAGTTAATCGACGCACGCGGGCTGACGCTGAACCAGATTCTCTACTTTGTCTACGCGGGCATGCCAGTGGTGGCATATCTGGGAGACGGAAGCTATGGTTTGATCTGTGGATACGACGCGTACAACATCTCCTGTCTCTGGTATCCGGGCACGGAATTTGCCTACACGGATAAGATGGGACTCAACGATGCAGCAGCATTTTTCGAGGGAAATGGAGGCAATGATTTCATCTGTTTCCTTGCTAATTAAGGAGAAAACGGAAGTTACTGTTCACGGGGAGGCACTTTTGGAACCGAAAGTGCCGTAAGAAAACGTGG
>OMGL01000673.1_pt1 | contig 25236 bp, 10 predicted proteins | sample 1645831 | NCBI WGS metagenome assembly OMGL01 (sample SAMN00849301, study PRJEB25192) | human gut metagenome | reverse complement strand
CGCGCCCGCGCCCGAGGCCACCGAGGCCGCATCGGAGTCCAATGACCGCCTGGCCGCCATGATGCGCCGCAGCGCCCGCCGCGAGGAGGCCTACGTGCCCACCTCGCAGCTCCGCCGCTTCACCCTGCCCGATTCGGCGCCCATCATGCGCCGCGTCATGGGCTTTCTGTCCGACCAGGCCCGCGCGCTCATCCACGCCGGCGTGTCGCGCGACCGCATCTGCATCGATCCTGGCCCGGGCTTTGGTAAGTCGGCTAACGAGGACATCGTCATCCAGCGCGAGACTGCCAAGATGGCGTCACTGGGTTATCCGCTCATGTGCGCCGTATCGCGCAAGCGCTTTGTGGGCGCCGTCTCGGGCGTGACCGAGGCCGCCGAGCGCGATGCCGCTACGTTTGGCGTGTGCCTGGGCGCCATCCAGGCCGGTGCCAACATCGTGCGCGTGCACGACGCCGCGGGTTTTGCGCAGTTCCTGAACGGCTACTGGGCAGTTGCCAAGCCGCAGCCGCGCCGCGCGTTTGTGGCCGTGGGCTCCAACCTGGGGCATCGCTGTGACAACATCCGCGCCGCACGCGACATGATCGCCGAGATTCCACTCACCTGCGTGTCCAACTCCTCCAAGATCTACGAGAGCGAGCCGGCCTACGAGACGCGCCAGGACGCGTTTGCCAACGCCGTCATCGAGATCAAGACCGAGCTGGCGCCGCTGGTACTGCTCGACGAGCTGCAGAAGATCGAGCTCGAGCTGGGCCGCGACCGCTCCAAAAAGGCCAAGGCCAACGGTCCGCGCACCATCGACCTGGACCTGCTGTGGATGGACGGCGAGACCCACGGCGGCAAAAAGCTGCGCCTGCCGCATCCGCTCATTGGCGAGCGCGACTTTGTGCTGGTGCCGCTCGAGGACCTGATGCACGACCCGGCGCGGTTCTTCCGCTATAACGGTGTCGAGGTCAAGGAACCCGAGGATCGCGTGGGCCATATCGTGGGCGAATTGGGGCGTATGTAGATGATCGAGATGAATGCTGTTGTCGCCGGTACCGAGCTCGACGCGGCGCGTGACGCGGGCCGCGAGGGCGTGTCCGCGGGCTGGTGCGCGTGGAGCGTGGGCGATGCTTCGCTGACGTTTTCGCTGGTTGTGCGCCCCGATGTGAACATGCACGCCTTCCACGGCCTGCCGTTTGTGGCCGCGATGGGCATGATGGACGCGCTCGTGGGCACGGCTTCGACGCCGGGGTTGGGCCTTGCCGGTAAAGTGGGTATCCAGTGGCCGAGCGATATCGTGTGCGGTGCGCCTGCGTTTGAGGCGTCGCTCGCGCGTGTTGCCGTGAACGGCGGTGCCGGTGCCGCGGGCATGTTTGCCGCAGTGACGGTTGATATTGAGCGTGCGGCGCTTGGTGAGCTTGGCGTGGATATGGCCGACGTGGTGCTGGTCGAGGCATTGGCCACCGCCGTGCTGACCCGCGTGGACACCTGGGCGGTTGCCGCCAACACACCACAGGGCGCTGCCGGCCCGCTGGCTCCGGTGCTGGGTGAGTACTTCGATATGGTGCCGCTGCTGGGTCGTCAGGTTGCGGCGGTGTCGCCCAACGGTTTGCCGCTTGCGGTCGGTGTGTTTGCGGGCCTGGACATCTGGGGCCGCGCGACCATCAAGACCGATGCCGGCGAGCAGGAGTTTCCGCCCGAGGCCGTACGGATTCGCGGACTGTAACGCGAGGCGCCCGCGCTCAAAGATAACGATGACAACGAAGTCCTCTTCGGCCTGTGCCGGGGAGGGTTTCGCCTATCTGGTGAATGGGTTGCCAGCGCCCTATTCCTCAAAATTGAAAATTTTTCAGTTTTGAGGAATAGGCTTGGCGAACGTTTGCGGGGCTGTGACATCGGGCGTGCTCGACTTATGTCCCTGTTTTACCCCCAGCTTCTGCATGCGGCGGTAGATTTCGCAGATGCCCTTGATGGTGAGCTGCCCGTCGACTATGTCGAAGGCGTCGGTCGAATCGGCGACGATGCTGGCGAGGCCGCCCGTGGCGATAACGGTGGCGTCCTCGCGCCCCAGCTCGCGCTTCATGCGCGCGACCAGGCCCTCGGCCATGGAGGCGGCGCCCATTACGGCACCGACCTTGATGCACTCTTCGGTGTCGCGACCGATGGCGTGCTCGGGCGCCTCGAGCGGAACGCTGGCGAGCTTGGCGGCTCGGGCGGCGAGCGCGTCCATCGAAATGCGGATGCCCGGCGCAATCGCTCCGCCAATGTAATAGCCGTCCACGTCGATGACGTCGATATTGGTCGCGGTGCCAAAGTCCACCACGATCGCCGGGGCGCCGTAGAAGGTCTCGGCAGCGACGGCGTTGGCGATGCGGTCGGCACCAACGGCCTGGGGGCGTGCCGCCCGCAGCTTGGTCACGGCGGCCGTCTGCGGCCCGATGACGATGGCGTCTGCCGCGATGCGGTTGGCCACGGCGTGCCACTCGCGCGAGAGCTGCGGCACCACGCCCGCAAAGGCGATTGCGTCAACCGCATCGAGCGAGAGGCCGTACATCTTAAAGAAACCCATCAGGCGCACGTGGATCTCGTCGGCGGTATAGGAGCGGTCGGTGGGCATACGCCACGACTGCACCAGCTCGTCTCCGTCAAACAGGCCCATGGCCGTCTGCGTATTTCCCATATCGATAGCGAGCAGCATGTCTACTCCCGGTGTTGGCATAAAAGGACGCGCACCATTGTATACGTGCCGTCGACGGCGCTCGGCTGCGATTCGTTTACGGTGATAGGGGCTGAGGGGTTTAAATATGAAGGAATTATGCTCTACGAGATTTTTCTTGCCGTTTACCGAACTCCCGCGTAATATTCTTTCTTGCGCACATGAGGCGCCCAGACATTGCGGGGTGGAGCAGTCTGGTAGCTCGCCGGGCTCATAACCCGGAGGTCGTAGGTTCAAATCCTGCCCCCGCGACCAAGAACTTGCAGCTCGTCGGCCTAGCCGGCGAGCTTTTTTGTTATTCCGGGACCGTGTTTTCGGTCCAATTCTCGGCCTCCCAAACAAAATCTCGATCTGTAACATCTAGACCCGATTTGGCGGCTGGGTGTTACAGATCGAGATTTTCCGGCAGCCGGCCCCCGTTTGTCTAAATCTGTAACACGAGGGACGGATTTTGCCGAGTAGCTGTTACAGATTGAGATTTTCTTGCAGACGGGTCCCGTTTGTCTCGATCTGTAACATCTGGGGCCCATTTTGTCGAGCAACTGTTACAGATTTAGATCTTTCGTCAGGCTAGATTGGTTTGTCTCGATCTGTAACAGGTAGGGGTCAAAAGTGGGTCTAGATGTTACGGATTGAGATGTTTGGTCGGACCGAATTTGTTCGTCTCGATCTGTAACATCTAGGGGCGTTTTTGGTCTGCAAGCGTTACAGATTGAGATTTTCCGACGGAACGCTTCCGTTCGTCTCGATTTGTAACAGGTAGACCCCGGTTTTGCCAAGTAACTGTTACAGATTGAGACAAACCGACGGGTCGCCCCGCCCCATCCACCTGCCGCTACCTGCTGTCCGCCGATTTCCGTTGTGCCGCTGTGCCCCCATGCCATATCCTCTAGACAACTACGCGGCATCATCGCCGCCGCGCCTACAAGAGAGGAATGTCCATGACCGCACCTGCATCCAAGCTGCTCCAGCCCATTACGGTTGGCCCCCTTGAGCTCAAGAACCGCATTATGTTCCCGCCGCTTACCACCGGCTACGAGGAGCGCGACGGTTCCATTGGCGAGCGCAGCCTGGCTTTTTACGAGCGCCTGGCCCGTGGCGGCGTGAGCTACATCGTCATCGGCGACGTCGCTCCCGTTATGACCGCGAGCCCCACGCCCAAGCTGGCGACCGACGCCCAGATCCCCACGTTTAAGGCGCTGGCCGACACCGTTCACAAACACGGCGCCAAGGTCGCGCTGCAGCTGTTCCACCCCGAGTACGACGTGCCCGGTGTCGGCCGCATGGTCATGGGTTCCATGGCTGCCGCCAAGGCCGCACAGGAGGCCAAAGCCGCCGGCGACGAGGAGACCTTTGCCGCCAAGATGGCCGAGTCCAACGAGATTCGCAATCAGGCCTACGCCAAGCTGCACCACGACATGCAGCACTTTGTGAACGAGGCGAGCGTAGAGCAGCTCACCCAGATCAAGGAGGCCATCGCTGCCTCGGCCGCCCGCGCGCAGCAGGCTGGCATCGACGCCATCGAGGTCCACGGCGACCGTCTGGTGGGTTCGCTGTGCTCGGCCATCCTCAACAAGCGCACGGACGAGTACGGTGGCTCGTTCGAGAACCGCGTCCGCTACGCGCTCGAGGTCGTCGCCGCCATTAAGGAAGCCGCACCGCAGCTGATGGTGGAGTACAAGCTCCCCGTGATCATGGAGAACCCCGACGGCACGCCGCGCGGCAAGGGCGGCCTGCAGCCCGACGAGGCCTGCGAGTTTGCCAAGCTGCTCGAGGGTGCGGGCATCGATATGATCCAGGTTGCACAGGCCAACCACACCGGCAACATGGGCGACACCATTCCGCCCATGGGCGCCATGCCCTACAACTGGACGCTGCCCGTGGCAGAGCGCGTCAAGGCCCTGGTCTCCGTGCCGGTGGCAACCGTCGGCCGCGTTGTCTCGGTCGAGGCGGGCGAGAAGATCCTGGAAGACGGTTCGGCCGACATCGTCGCGTACGGCCGCTCGCTCATGTGCGATCCCGATATTGCGCTCAAGGCCGCCACGGGCGAGCCCATCCGCGAGTGCCTCAACTGCAACAAGGGCTGCGTCGACGCGATTCAAAACCGCAAGTACATCTCGTGCGTGCTCAATGCCGAGAACGGCGACGAGGCGACCGTCGCCATTAAGCCGGGCGAGGGTGACAAGAAGATCGCCGTGGTGGGCGGCGGTATTGCCGGCCTGGAGGCCGCGCGCGTGGCGGCCAAGCGCGGCTACGACGTGACCGTCTACGAGGCGAGCGATCATCTGGGCGGCCAGATTGTGCTGGCGGCCGCGCCTCCGCGCAAGGACGAGATCATGCGCTCGGTGGAGTACTACGAGAAGATTCTGCCCGGCCTGGGCGTGAAGGTTGAGCTCAACCACGCCGCTAGCCCCGCGGACCTCAACGCCGCCGACGCCGCGATTGTGGCCGTGGGCGCGCACGACGTGGTCATCCCCGTTCCGGGTGCCGATTCGGAGAAGGTCGTTTCGAGCTGGGACGTGCTGGCCGGCAAGGCGGAGCTCAGCGGCCGCGTCGCCGTTATCGGCGGCGGCCTGGTGGGCACCGAGACTGCCGAGTACCTGCTGCAGCACGGCTGCGAGGTGGAGATCGTGGAGATGCTCGACAAGATTGCCGCGGGCGAGTCCGAGACCATTCTGCCGCTGATTATGAACGACTTTGCCGCCCACAACGTTGAGCAGCACGTTAAGACCCGCCTGACCGCCATTACCGACGAGGGCGTGGAGGCCGTTCGCACCACCGAGGACGGCGTCGAGGAGCCGGTGAAGATCGCCTGCGATTACGTGGTGATGGCCGTGGGCTCCAAGGCCAACGCGTTTGACCTGGAGGGCGTGACAGTGCCCGTGACCTGCGTGGGCGACTGCTCGGGCGAGCGCACCGCCGACATCGCGAGCGCCATTCGCACGGCATATCACGCGGCCAACGAGCTGTAGTTGAACATTGCGGCCAGGCGGGGCGGTAGCACGGATCCGCCTCGCTCGGCTGCCTCCCTGCGCACATAGACCATCAACCGGGGTGGGGCCTGCAAGAACAGCGGGCCCCACCCCGGTTTTGGTGCAGGGGGCAGACTAGCTTATACGTGCCCTTAACCTCATCTTCACCTCAAATGAGGTTAAGATGAGGTTAAGATGAGGCAAGCAAACAACTGGGCAAATGCTGAAAATAGGGTGCTGTTAACCTCAAAATGAGGTTAAGGTGAGGCAAAGCTTGAACGGGCGTGCGAACCGTTGCGCGAACAATGCGCGAACGTTTGAGTGGGCGGGGAGTGCCGTATCGGTTCTCCCCGCCTTTTTGCCAATAAGAGCGCCCCTGACCAGCGGGTTCAGAAAATCCGAATCTTGAGCGACCGAAAATCCGAATCCTCAGAACATGAAAATCCGAATTGCTGACACCCGAAAATCCGAATTTGATGCAAGGGGATTGGTGCAAGGGGGTCAGGTTTGTTTGCACCATGTTGGTGCGAAGTAACCTGACCCCCTTGCACCAAGGATTTGACTTTTAAGACATCATTAAGGCTTGCGCTGTGGAGCAAACCGCAGGTCAATGCTATTCTTTTACCTTATCGTACGGTGTTGTATTCTGCCTGAATTCTCTACCTGCGAACAACAGATAAACGCGACCGAGCGGAAAGGATGGCACGCCCGCTAGCAGGGCAAACGTAAACGATGAGTGGCATGGACCGACATAGCGAGCTCCAGCAGCACAAGACGGCGGCCGAGTACCGCCAAGCTGCCGACGAGCATGTGCGGACCCTCAAGGATTTCTGGAAGGATTTCCTGGTGAGCGGTCTGTTTGTGCTGGCCGCCATCGTTGCCATCTTTGCATGCCTGGCCTGGTTTGCCGCGAATAACCGAGTGAGTGCCACGGGGAGTACGATCGGGGCGAAGGGCCCACGGTTTGTGCTCTCGGGAACGCAGGGCGGCACGGCAGGTAAGTACGACGCCCAGGACAACTACGCGTCGGACAGTACAAGCCTTGCCGTGAACAATCTTTTCAACCTCAATAACATGAGTGCCGATGGCAGTCTTTCTCCGGGGTCGGCGGGCCAGCTTCAGCTCAACGTCAAGCCGCTCTGCAACGACCTGCACGATATTACGGTGGAGATGACCTGGGAGATTTCTGTCCAGACGAGCGTTGCGGGCACGGACGGCACTGCTACGGACGCATCGAAAAATGAAGAGATCATCAACTCGCTTAAAAATCTGGTGCGCGGCCATATCTTGGTTTTCCAGGGCAAAGACACCTCTGGCTTTTACTCCAATCCGCTGGTTCCCACGACAACCACGGTGACCCAGGACGGAGCGAGCGTCACCGTCATCACACAGAGCTTTACCATTCCGGCGAAGAGCTTTCGTGCTGAGGGCTCAAACAATACGACCGAAACCGTCACCAAAACCCTCTACTGGATTTGGCCGGAGCAGTTCAAGAGCTATGTTCGCACGGGCAACGCCGGCTACGGTGGCAACCTTTTCGCTAACACAGGCGACGAGGGGGGATACACGACCCTCGTCGGCGACATCAACAATAACCACGCGTGCTATTTCCGCGCCGATAGCACGAGCGTGCCAGGTCAGGCGCCTAGCGCGGTTCCGCCTGTCGGAGCCGGCATGTCCTCTGCGGATGTGGAAACCTGCGCCAATTATTACAACAACGCCGACGAGATTATCGGCAAGAACGTCAAGTACATTCGCGTGCGCTTTACCGCCAAGGAGGCGGATAAATAAATGGACGAGCAGCTTAATGCCCGCGAGCAGGGCGATATCAAACACAACGAAGGAGCGGCAAACCCCGGCGGCAACGGGTTCGGCTCGCACGGCGAAGCGCGTCCGGCTGGCCGCATCGAGCGTATCAAGGCTTGGGTGAGCGGCCACCGTCGCGAATCCCTTGCCATCATGGGCTTGCTTACCGTGCTTCTCGTGTTGCTGGGATTGACGCTCGGATGGTTCGTCGATGCCAATCGCGGCTCCACCGTCGGCAAGATCAAGGAGCCGGCAGAGCTCAAAGTGCTGGGCCCCAACGCTACGGCAACAGAGCAGATCGACCTGAGCTACAACCCCGAATACGGCGATACCAAGACTGGCAACACGGTGACGCTCAAGCGCGCGTTTTGCGTGCAAACGGGCGGTGACGGTTTTGAGCTGCAACTCGCGAATACGACCAACATTACAGGTCTCACTATTGAGCTGTACAGAGCCGAGAACACGTCTGCGCTCCAGACGCCCGACGTGAGCGGTACCGCAGACGGCAAATCTTATAGCTGGAAAGCAACCGGAGAGAACCTGCTTACGAGCTTCGAATATATCAACAAGGAGAACGACGGTCTGGCAGCCGTGCCGGGCGAGGGCGCAAGCGACCCTACGTTCAAGGACTATCAAAACGTCCAGCGCAACGCGCGCCCGCTCTACCGATACAAGAAATTCGGCAAGAGCGAACTCAACGCTAAGACGCTCGACGGCTCGACTGACAATGACACGCTCAACTTTATCATCAAGCTTTCGTGGGACGAGAGCGCCAAAGAGACCGATGTGATCTACCTGATCGCGCGCAACACGAGCGGTAAGTAGGAGAGGGGGCGCACATGGAGAAGCGAGAGAAGCAGCAGGATGCCGAGCGCGAGCAGCTGGCAAAAAGCAAGAGCCTAGCCAAGAATAAGCTGGTTGTGGCAGCAATCGCACTTGCTTGCGCCGTGGCGCTCGTGACGGGTGGTTACTTTACCTATTCCGCCTACACCGCCAACGGATTTCTAAAGTCCGTCGCCGCAACGGGCACCGCGCAGAGCCTGTTTGCGAGCGACCTGCTCACGGGCTATATGAGTGCGCCTGGCAACGACGAGCTCGACCGCGCCCAGCGCTCCGTTACGGTATATCCCAACAACAAGCAGTGCAGCTTCACCTTTAGCATCTATAACTATTTGCTGAGCAACAGCAACTTCTGCAACGATAAAAACGTGACGTATACCTTGACGGTCGAGGGGTATGGGCTCGATGGTGCCACGTGGAGCTATGCGCCCCAACCCGCCGGAAACGTCAAGCTTCCGGAGAATCAGCCTACCAAGAACGATTACACCGTGACCTTTCCTGAGGACAAGTTGGGACATGCCTACTTTGTGATTAAGGCCATGGTTGTTTCGAAGGAGAGCCCCGGCACCGAGCTCACCTGTCTGGCGGCGAAAGTCGTGCCGTCAAAGAAGGCCGAGGTCAAAACCGCTGCGGTTGAGGGCGCGCTGGTTGATGAGGCTGGCAAGTTTGCTGATTACGCTGCGTACAACTACCGTGTGACGGTTACGGGCGCACCGGCAAACGTCACGCTCACGTGGGGGGAGAACGTGGAGATCGATCCGTTCTTCGAGACCAACCATGGTGTGACGGCGGATGCTGCAGCTCGCAAGGCTACGTTCACCATGGAGCCGGGTTCGATGGTCGTCAACTTTTACCGAGCGGACGGCAAAACGCCCGGTGGCTGGGGCGACCTGGACATTAGCGTGAGCGGAACTACTCTGACGGGCGCGACGGAGACTCGATAACTCTGGAAGCGGAGTTTTAGGATAAGAGGTACGGAATCGATGAGAACGGCAAAGCGCATATTCGCAGAGTTCATGACGGTGGTCATGGTGCTCCAAGCATGCTCGCCCACGGTGGCTGCTGTGGCGGCAGGCTGGCAGAACATCTCGAACGAGATTGCTGCCGCATCTGCGAAGGCGTTGGATACTGCCGAGAGCGGCGAGACCAACGGCGATGTCACGATCGGGTCTGGGTCGAGTGATGCCGGCGCCGACAGCGACAGTGCTGGGGATGACGCGGTGAAGGATGACGCTGCAGCAGGCGATACCACCGATAGCGCCACTGGTTCCGATTCCACGGGCGACCAGACGGAAGGCGACGATGCCGCTGACGATGCCGCCGCTGACGACGCCGAGCAAGATGCCGATGATGCGACTTCGGAGGACGCTGATGCCCAGGCGGGTGCGACGATCACGGATTTGAATAAGCTCGTCGAGCTGCTCGAGAAGAACGGCGCGGAAAGCATCGTGCGCAAAGACGACGAGAGCGGAATCCGAAGCCTCGATGTCAAGTCGTCGGAGGCGTTCGCCGTCCTGTCTAACGCCGACGCTTCGCTTTACTATGATGCGCAGATCAAGGTTATCATCACGGGCGATGCGAAGCTCACCGAGTCGGCTAATAACGGCATGTCTTTCCAGGGTCTTGGCAGTGATGAATGTCCGTTTGAAGGCAGGATCTATAGGGACGTTGATAGTCCCGTCGAGCTTACGACTGATCGGACGGTTTTTAATAACCTCAAGCTGTCTGACCAAAACAAAACGGTCAGGATAAAGTGGGTAGGCGCGACTAGCTATAGCGCACCGATGATCGCTTCGAAGGTCAGCGGTGCGGAAAACGGCGAAGAGAGCAAGACACTCATCGCGTCGGTTGACATCGTGGAACCCGTGAACGTTGATGTGAAGGATGCGACTTCCGCCTTGACGGCACCCCTCCTGGGTGCGACGACGGGCGACCTTGCTGCGAACGTTACCTATAGCCTCACCGATTCTCGAAAGAATCTCAACGCGAATGCGACGGGCAACATTGGCTTGATTGCCAACACGGTCGAGAGCGGGAGCTTGACGGTTGAGTCCGTCACGTTCCCCAACGATCTGACCTCAGGCGGAGCCGTCAAAACGAGCTCTGGCAACGCTGGCCTGCTCGTAGGCGAAGTCAAGGACGGTGCGACCCTGAGCATTGGCACTCTGGCAAACGTTCCCACCGCCACCGTCCAGTCTACGAACGGCTCCGCCGGTGGCGTTGTAGGACTCGTTGGCTCGAGCACGGGTGCCATGGTCAACGTCGCGAAAGCTCTCGACCTACACGCGCTCACCGTCAAGGGCACAACTGCCAGCGGCGGTTTTATTGGTAAAGCGACCGTGCTCACACTGGGCGCGGATAATAAGCAGATTGGGTGTCCTCTAAATATTGGCGACGAGAACAGCGCTTGCTCTGGTGGCGTTATCGGCGACGTGAGCTTTGCGCAAGGATTTGCCGTTACGTCCAATATGTTCGACCTGGGCGACCTTGTGACTCTTGGTGCGTCGCAGCGCGCCGGCGCTCTTTTTGGCATGGCCGATATCTCTAATGGAGACATCGTGGTGCAAGGCGGGACGTATAAGAGCAAACTCGCCTTACCAGAAGATGTTAGTGTCAACGGCAGCTACGGCGGCCTTGTCGGCAAGGTGTTCGCGACGAAAACGGACGACGACGGCGCTTTGCGCGCCTTTGTTGTTGAAAAGGATGCAGATAATAAGAATACGTGCTCAATTGAGTTTGACCTTGCGAGCAAGTTGTCCGACGCAGGCGGCGTTGTTGGCTATGTTGGCGATAGCGCAAATCCTAACTCGCAGCCCGTTGCCGTTGTCTTCAACGGCGTGACGGTTGCGTGCAAGGGAGATGCTTCGGCGCGAACGGGTACCGGAAAGTTCGGTGGCGCCGTGGGCGTTGTCGATACGCGCAATGTCCTTGACGTGCGAGATTTCAAACTTACAAGCGACAATCCTATCGGTAAGGCGCAAAGCAACCGTGCCGCGGGAATTGCGGGATCCGCGTGGAATGCTGTAATCAAATTCAGCGGCATCACGGATCTGTCGGGCGCAAGTTTTGCCGAGAACGCCACGACGGGTCAGCTCGTATACGAGAACCACAACGCGCTGATCTTCGCTGCCGGCAATGGCTCTAATGGTGATCTGGGAGACAAGGGCGCTGCGGTCTGGACCTTCAAGCGTAGCAACTCAGCCTCAAAGACGGACGACATCGCGACCTACGGTGAAGTTGTTCGTCTGGGCGGCGACTTCATTAAGCTTGATGTGGACACTCATAAGTTGACCTTGCCGGATTCGCTGACGGCAGCTAACGGTGCCTACGCCCTAACCACAGCTGAGGATTTCGCCAAGCTTGCGATTACCTGGCAAACCAACGGCTACTACTCGATGGTTGACGGCGTTACCGAAAACAACCTTAACGGCTTGCAGTCCTCGACCATTACGGTGAACGGCACTATTGATCTCAAGGGCACGGGCCTGACGGGTTTCACGCAGGATCGTGCAGACGGCTCGCAAGTTTTCTCGGGAACGTTGAACGGTGGCGGCACAATCAATCTTGCCGTCGGCGAGGCGTACGGCAAGCGTGGTGAAGACGTGCTCGACGGCAATAACACGAGCAACGGCAACGGCAAAATCTACCGCCACGGCCGCTTGGGCTTGTTCGCGGCCGTCAACGGTGCAACCATCTCCAACGTCACAATCGCTGGCTCCATGAAGTTCGATAACGGTTCGGCTATCGATGCCGGGTCGCTTGCGTGTGCCATCGTCGGCAACCTGTCATTGTCTGGCGTAACGTGCAAAACGAATATCGCGTGCGATGATACGTTTGCCAATGACGTGAACATTGGCGGTATTGCGGGCAGCGTGCTGGCGGCTTCTACGGTTGCGTTTAAGGATAACAGCAAGGCTCAAGCGACCATCGCTGCAACTAAAACGCTTAACGGCAATAGTCGCATTGGCGGCGCCATTGGTTATGCGGGCGATTATGGCTCGTCATTCAATGTTGCGGGCCTCGAAGTCGCCGGATCAATCGAAACTGGCGATTGCGCCGGCGGCAAGATTGCCCAAGTCGGTGGTCTTATCGGCTGCATCGCACAGAGTACCTACAATGCAGGGACAATAGCCAACTCAGCTGATAAGTACGTGAACATTTCGGGCCTTTCGTTCAATTCATTCGAAATGAAAGTCGGCAGGAACGGCGATAAGCTCAATGGCACGGGTGGTTTCTTGGGTTATAGCTGGGGCAACGCGGTCGTAACTATCGGAGATGAGAGCATTAACAAGAATGAAAACTCTTATGCTCTGAAAACGACCAACGCTTCTATAACCGCGACTGCGGATGATTCCAAGGAACTCGGTGGTCTTGTATACGCCGCGAGCGGCCACTGGATTATCAACAACTATGCCATCGATCTCTCGGGCACAACTATTAATGCGGGCGCCGCTCAGACGCTCGGCGTTCTAGTTTGCCGCGGCTGCAAGGTGGATGATAAGACGACATATGGCGTCGAGAGCTACCTAGGCCTGTACTTGGAGGACAGGGCTTATTGGGATACCGCCTATAGGGTGCCCACCGGCGAGGGGGCCATCGTTGCGTCGGGCGTAACGTCCTTCGATGAATGGGTTGGCAGCGGTGTAAAACCAAACAACGGCAGCAAGCTCATGGACGCCGACTGGAACACGGTCGTTTCGCTACACACACAGAAAAACAAGCTGGACATGGACGGCGATTCCACAAAAGACAACAGCTACCATAATCGCTCGTCTTTCGGTCGAAGCCAGAATACGAACGGCAATACCCGCTACTTCTACAACCTCGACATAGTCTCTAAGAATTGTGAAGGCGGCTTTAGTGGCAGTCAAATCGATACAGCGGAAAAGCTGCTCTTATGGTCTGCTTACCGTTATGCTCCCGAAGGTATTCGTTCGACAATCGTTCCCAATGGCACGACAGGGCTCGATGATTCCATAACCATAACGGGTACAATCGATTTGGCCGGCTACAGCTATTATCCAACTCAGCCGAGCGGAGAGGTGACGGTTGAGAATGCGACCATTACCTTCTGTTACTCCAAGATCAAGGCCGAGCAGAATGGCAACAAGCTAAATTCCGATGCTACCCAGCACGAGAACATGCACTGCGGTCTTTTTCGAACGGTGGCAAACGGCGATCTCACAGTAAAAAACGTCACTTTGCGTGGTACTGTTGGGCCCGTTATTAATGACGGAAAGAGCTCTGAAGACACTGATGGAGCAAGCGGAAGCTCTTCGGGCGCGCTCGTGTGCCGCTACGTGTATGGGTCCAGCGACGGCAATGGCACCAAGATTAGAAAGATCTCAATTGATGGTCTTACGCTCAACAATCTGATTGTCGACGGCGCCAACAGCGCCACGGATGCTAACGCCTATATGCCTCTGCTCATCAACGAGATGCAGAAGTACGTGAGCCTGAACGCGAAGAATATCAAGACTACTGGGTACACGAGTGACACCAAGGCGGCTACGTCGCTGTTCGGAAAGCTTGGTGTAGGCAGTGAGGCCGATCAGGTGACGGCAAAGTTTGAGCAAATCAGCTTGCCCAGCCAAAAGAACAAAACGATCTTCACCCATGCGAGCCTGCTGGAGAGTTTTGGCTACGGAAGCACGAGCACGGGCTCTGCGGACTACACCTTTACTAAGGCCGATGCCGATGCCGATGCAGGCAAGGTGACATACGGATCTGAGATTGATGGGAGTACGGAGTACCCGGGCAAGCAGCTTTGGTATTACGACGAAGCGACGTATGGTGCCGTGAGCGGCTATGTGACGGTTGATGGTAAGAAGGACGGTGACGTCAGGCCTTGGTTTGGTGGCTATCTTCCTTATGTTTATAAGGGAAAGGCCACCGAGAGCGGCGTCCAATATCATGAAATTAAAGTCAACCAGCGCATTCCAAAGCTGGTAGAGGGATGCGGCACATATGGCGATCCGTATGCCGTTAAGGACGCGACTGAGATGAACGCCATCGCCAACTACATCAACAACCAAACTGCGCTCGACGGTTGGGAGGTCACCATTGCCGTCAACCAGAGTACGCTCTGTACTCGCCGCAGCGACAATAAAACCGACAATGAGGTTACGTACGTCTATAAGCAGGCGAAAGACACTGGGAAGAAGTGGGAAAAGAAGACCGGCGACACCACTGATCCTTCGGCCACACTTTCCGACGAGATGATGCACCGCTATATCCAAAGCGCGTACTACAGTATTGAACCTACCGGGGGTAATACGATCACCCTCGACGGCGCATCGTTTGGCGGTTTTGGCAACAAAGCCAACCCGTTCCGTGGCGTCATCGTTGGCAACCCTAAAGGTGATAAAAAGGCAACCATCAAGATAGAGAATAACGAGGGTTCGCTTCGCGGCCTTATTCCCTATAGTTACGGCAGCGTGGTGCGCGATCTGAATATTCGCTATGTGAACGCGTCGGCGACTATTACTTATTCTGCCAAGGATGCCGACGGTGTTCCGACGTCGTTCTTCGGTGGCGTTATCGGCTGCATCCTTGGCGGCGATAACATTATCGACGGTGTGGCCGTGAATGGGACAACGCCCGATAACTCCACAACCGGCTTTACGGTTGCTGGTGGCGGAACTAAGCCACATCTTGTTCCCATCGGCGGTTACGTTGGTGCCATTGCGGGCGGCGGTGTGATCTTCCGCAATATGTCAGGGACGTCTTGGCGCGCTGGAACCAGCGACAAGTCTCAGGGTCTTGGAACGGGCAACTTCCGGCAGTACGACAATCCCTACGTTGGTCGTGTGATTGATGGCTATGCCTTTAGCGAGGGCTGCAAAGTCGAAAACGGTAACGCTAACTACAAGATCAACGAGCTCACAAACAAGGGAGCTGCCTGCGTCACTACCACGGGCACCGACAACAAGTATATCGGCACTGATGCCGAGGCACCCGTGACCACGGTGGAAAACGCCCAGGGCCTTTTGGTGCTCTCGGCCATCATTAGCTCGGGTGCGGGTGCTGGAGCGGCACATACTGACTACGCTAATTATGGCGTGTTCCGCGGCTCCAAGGCGTACTGGGGCAGCGATAAGCAGGACCCGGCGATAAACGGCTACCTGTTTGGCAACAAGGAATATGGTAAGGTGCGAAATGCCAGCTACGACTGCGTGGGCAAGCCTGCGAGCGCTTCCGGCGATTTCGAAACCGCCAAAAACGATGACCAGAAGGCCCCGGGCAAACAGGGGTGGCACGGCCCGCTCAACCATGATGACGATGTAAATTCGCCCTACCTGGTGGCGTCCTACGCTGCCGACTACCAAACGGGCTACGTGTGCGCGTCGAAATCGATCGGCATGAGCCTGGAGTTCAAGGAAAATGCCACCTATGATATGACTGGCTACGGCACGGGATACGTGGGTCTCAGCGGCCGTTACTATTCCAATGCTTGCAGCTCGAACGAGGCGTCCACCGATCGCGACCGCATCACGCCGCACGTGGCAACGATCGACGGCAACGGGGCCACCATCACGGTGGGCACCAAAGATGCCACTTACGGCGTCGTCGAATATGCCGATGACGACTATAAGGTCTCGGGCGTGGGCGGCCTATTCAGCACCGTGATGTTCACCTCAACCAATGTGGGGCAGAGCGTCACCGCGAATGACGGCGCTCAGGTCAAAGACCTCACCTTTAGTAACTGCAACGTATCGCTCACGTACAAAGACGCCAACGGTAGCATTGCCTCGGGACCGGCATCGAACGACCTCATCGGCACCGGCCTTTTGGCGGGCGCAACGGCCAACTACGACGGCAACACGCGTGGCGTCTACCGCAACGTACAGATGAAGAACTGCACCGTGTTGGGCGCAAAGAGCGTAGGAGGGCTTCTTGGCAGCTCGGGCCGTACCAGCCGAAGGACGGATAACGACGTGACCTATATGGTCAATTTCGGCTCCGGCACGCAGGCGCCCGCGAATCTCTGTGACTGCTCATACACTGGCCTTAGCGTCACGGGCGAGAAGTACGTTGGCGGCTATGTGGGTGCGATCGCCTCGCCGTGCGGCGTGTGGACAACCGCGGCCACAGGGGTATACGAGAAGACTATTGGCAAAAACTCGACCATAACCGCCACGGGTACAACACCCTACGTGGGCGGCGTGTTCGGTTATACCTCCAGTAACGTATCGGTGAACACCAAAATTGGCATCACGGAAGCCGTCGCATCGAGCACGGCAGTCATCTCTGGGGTAAATGTACTCGCCACCGGGTCGAACACCGATAAGTACATGGGCGCCGGCGGTGTGGTCGGAAGCGCCTATAGAGGCGTTATTTCTATAAGCAACGTGCGCATTGATGCCGGAGGCGATGCCAAGAGCGCCATCATCGGCGATGCCACCGGAACGAACAATAGCATCCGTAATGCGGGCGGCTTGATTGGCGAGGTCACGAGCAGTGGCAGCCCCAACACGTACTGGTTTGAGGACTGTAGCGTCGAGAATATCAACATTGCCGGCACCGACCAATGCTCGGGCGGACTTATCGGCTACTACTTCAGCAATGTGAACATAGCCTGCAACAATATCGCGATTGAGAGCGCCACGATCAAGGGCAGGTGGAGCGGCGGTCTACTTGGCGCGATTAACAGCGGTGCCGACGTCATCAACGTCACCAACACAAAGGTATCTAACACAACGTTTGGCGGAACCTCCAACGGCGGCATTGCGGGCGACGGACGCGGCCAGTTCCATCTGGTAAACGTGCTCATGGACAGCAATACCTACAAATTGGGCTCTAAGCAGGGCGTGCTCTTAGGCGAGGTTGACACAAACGGCTATAGCCTCTCCGCAGCGGGCGTGAACGTAAAGCTCGGCAACGGCAAGACCACGCGTGATCTGCCGCCGATGGTTTACACGACCAATGCGGCCGCCGTAAACATGAAGTCGTATATCGCGTTTGGTGACTATAACGACACACTGGAAGCACCTGACAAGGGGATCACGCTCTACGGCGCGGACAATACCGCCACCACGGCAGCGAGCCCGTATGTGACCACGAGCCCCGTAAGCACGCTGGCGGCGCGTGCCTCCGACAACGACACCACCGATCGCTACCTGTTTGGCGACGGCGCCACCATCGACACCGCGGCGACCGTCCAGAGCGAGGCAGGCACCGGTGTTGCCGATCGCTACACCTACACGAATATCGGCGGCATTAATGACAACGGCGCCTATCAAAATAAGTCGAGCTACGATGCCTCATCCGTGGCCAGTAAGTTCAATTCGAATAATGATACAAGCAGCAACCAAGCCACAGCGGATTTCCCCGTTTTGGTGATCTCTGGCAACGACAACACGACGGTCAAGAGCTATCTAAACATCGTCACGAACGGCGGCTTCTCCGATGCCTGCAGATTGAATAACGAGAATGGCACCAATCCGCACGTGACGGCCAAAGCAGAGGTTTTCCAACTCAAGGACGGTGTGTTCGTTAAAGACGGTGACGCGTCGAACAATCCCACGCTTCGCGTAGTGAACAATGGCAAGAACAATATGTCGTTTAGCCCAAGCTCCGATTGGGACAACGGCAAAGGTCGCTTTACGCTCCTGACCGTTACCTTTACCGAGGCGGGTCAGAGCTACAACGTTCAGGTGCCGATCATCGTTAAGCGCAAGCTCGAGATCGATTTCACTGCAACGTATGATTACGGCACTCAATTTAAAGAAAAAGACTACGCTAACCTTGGAAAAGATGCACACGTGCTTACGAGCTTTGGCGAGCCGATGACGGGTCTGCTTACCTGGACATACAATTCTGCCAATGGGAAGGAAGTCGACTTTGGCTGGGACAGCTATATGGCTGCTGGCGGCTCGATGAAGGGGCTCGGCAAGAGTATCCTCTTCAATGGTGCCGACGGAAGGTTGCCCCAGGGCACCCAGCTTACGCTCATCGATGCGAACGTTGATGGCAAGGCCGGCGGCAGAGAGTATCACTATACGGTGGGCGAAGGCGGAGCAACGAGCGTTTCCCTGAGCGGAAACGACGGCTTTAAGGATTCTGCGGGCAATCCATATCAGGAGCGATGGCTGAGCGAGATCTTGGGTGTGTCGGCCACGCAGGATGGCGCCGGCACATGGACCGTGTGTGATAACGAGGCAGAGGCGACCGCTAAAGCGAAACTCGATGGCAAGTGGACGCTGTTTAAGGTTGCGGGTGCTGACGTTCCCAGCAACAGTCGCTATACGCTAAAGGTACCCAAGGAGAAGGATACCGGCAGAGAGAAGCGTGCATCGGAGAGCGTCTACCTAGTTGTCAACGTGCCCAAGTCGGGCGACGGCGTGACGCAAGCTAGTATCAACGGTTTTACGGCTTCGTCTATTGACTCGAATTCTTCGGGTGGCCGCATATCTTGGAATCTGCATCATGTTTTACGCACCGATGGCAGCGACGATATTCAAAACAGTACGGCATCGACATACAGCATCTTGTCCAATTATGAGCAGAATGTAGTCGACAAAAAAGATGGGGCGTGCATTCCGGTTTCGAAGTCGGAGGACGGTGCCGCCTACGTTCTTTCTCTCGATGTCATGGATACGGTTACGTTTAGCCCGAGCCAATACTATACAGAGAGCGACCATCTGTTCTATCAGCTCGATACATCGCTGTGTCGCTATGGCGCCAACAACAACCTAATGGGAGTAAGCAGTTTCCCGAGCGGAACTTCGGCAATTGCGAAGTTCTATGTTGCCATCGGCAATCAGAACTACAGGTGGAGTGGCAGCGATTGGGAGCCGTATGACGCTTCGACGCCTGCGTTTACACAGATTGTGACGGATACGGGTGATGACTCACTGAGGCTCACGCTCGACCATGACCTTGCCGGAATCCGCAAGCGTGCAGCGGGCGGATCCTTTACCGTGCGTACGGTAGTGGAAGAGATTCGCCTTACGCCGGACGGCTGCAACAAGGTTATCTCCCTGTCCAAGCAGTCTGGCGAGGACGCCTGTACCAAGATGTCCTATACCGCCAAGCTTTCGACGCGTAAGGAAGGCCTTAATACCTCGAGCCTGACGCAGACGAAGCGCGGTAACGTCGGGTACTATCGCATGGACACGGGTGATACGACCATTACGCTTTCTGCGCCAGATAAGTCGCAGCTTGGCATTAACGTGGACGACCTGCGTCCGATCGCGAATGGCGCGATTGGTCTGGGTGCCACGTATGAACTGGGTGGACTCAGCAACGCCGCCGAGGCAATTGCGAACGCAGACTCTGTTGTGTACACGCTCTCGCTTCAGCGCCGCGGAACCGACGGAACGTATGAGAGCGTAACGGATGATATCTCAAACTACGTAACAGTGACGGAGAGTAAGCTTGCCGCGGTCGCTCCCTCCGGTAGCACGATCACCTTCACTGACTCGAAGGAGAACGGCAAGTTCAAAACGAAGAACGGTAATACGACGTTTAGCCTGCCCTTTACCGTTAAGGTCAACACGCAGGTTGAACAGCGTGAGCAGTTCTACGCGAACTATCGCTTGGTGATGACAGCGAGCCTGGTTAAGGGTGACGTGGCGAGCGCAACGCCTCAATCGCCCGACTATGTGACCTATACGCTCACGAGGGTGAACCTCAACGGCATCGACCACTAGTTCCGAAGCCAACTGGCTTCGCAAAGGGGGCGGCAACCACCCGGTTGCCGCCCCCTTTTCTAGTCTGCGCGATCCCAGTCTTGGACTCCGCTGGACGGTTAGTTCAGATACGTATAATTCCAGACCGCAGCAGGCGCATCCGGCGCTCGTTTTGGGGAAGAAAGGGGCTCAAAACTAGGGTTCGGTAGCTATCTGGGATCGATTTGCGTGCAATGAGTCGCCAAAGAACCCTCTCCGGGGACCATAGCGCAGCTTTATCAGCATAGAAAAATACGTATCTGAACTAACTGTCCAGCCGCCGTTGGAGAAAGGTGTTTTAGCTCTCCCGACCCCTCCACCAAGCTTTCCAACTTTCCACTTAACTTAACACCTAAGGTGGAAAGCTGGGTAGAAAGCTGGAAAGTTAAGCGGAAAGCTGGAAAGTTAAGCGGAAAGCTGGAAAGTTAAGTAGAAAGCTGGAAAGTAAGCGGAAGACTGACATGCTAGCTCAGAGGCTGAGGGGTTAATAATTATGAAAACCATACCAAGCGAAACAAAAAGATATCAATCTGGTTGGTAAAACACCATCAATGAGCTGCGGGCTAACTAGCTGCGTAAATTAAACGTAAAGAAATGTCGCAAATAAATAGCAAATGCCCAGATGACGCCGTTGCTATTTTCAATTAACTGCTACGCGCGAACAGCAAAATGCTACTATCTAACATGCACGTAAGAAAGCAGTTTAACGGTTAAGGCTAAGAAGTGGCAGGTATGTCAGAAGCAACAAGGGCTCGCACGCATGCGCCTGAGGTTAGGCAGCGCGCCGTCGAGGTCCTCCAAGAGGGGGTCGGTCATCGTGCCCTCGCCGCGGAGCTCGGCATTCCCCAGGCCACGGCTCGTCAGTGGGCCCGCGCATACGCCGTGGGCGGTGCCGACGCCGTGCTTAACGCGGGTTCGCATCACCGCACGTATTCGTACGACGTCAAGCTCGCCGTGGTAAAGGATCGCCTGGAAAACGGCCTGACGGTTCGCGAGGCCATGATCAAGCACAAGATCCCCAGCGAGTCTTCGGTCAAGGCCTGGTGCCGCCAGTATCGCGAGAGCGGTGAGTCCGCGCTGGCCGATAAGCCGCGCGGTCGCAAGCCGCGCGTTAAAAAGGCGGAATAGCGAATGGGATGGTGCGCCCACAGGGGCGCATTTTTCTTGCCGCCCCTCTGCTCCAAAGCGGACAGACTCGTTACCCCGTACGCCTAAAACTCCCCAGTTGACCGAAAACCCGCCGCCGCTACTCCTCAGCTGAGCTATAACGTTAAACAATTGCAGCGTTTTTGCATGGGGGAGTGATGGTATGACGCTACTGTATTTCCTTACCCTGTTTCCGCTGGTACCGGCGCTGGGCATGCTGCTCGCGCGCGGTGACCGCGCCCGCGATGCGGTAGGGCTTGTAGGCTCTGGCATCATTATGGCGGTGACGGTTGTAGTCGCCGTCATGTTTTTTGGCACGGGCCCGCAGAGCTTCGAGGTTGCCCCCGGCACCTCGCATGTGCTCTCGATCATCAGTTCCGTTATCGACGTCATCCTGTGCGCTGTCATCCTGTATAACGCGTACAAATATAGGAACGCGCTCACCACGGTGCTCGGCATAGTCCAGCTGGTGGGCTCGCTCGCCTTTGCAGCCATGACGCTGCCCGCGGCCGAAGCCGTCACGGCAACGCCACTCTACCTGGACTACATGAGCGTGATCATGGTCCTCGCCGTCGGCATCGTTGGCAGTCTAATCTGCTTGTATGCCCTGGGCTACATGAAGGACTTCCAGGCCCATGACGAGCACGAGGCCGCGCTGCGCGGGCAGACCGCGCCCGACCGTCGCCCGCAGTTCCTGGCGCTCATGTTCCTGTTCCTCTCGGCCATGTTCGTCATCGTGACGAGCGACAACCTTGAGTGGTTGTTCTGCGGCTGGGAAATCACCACCGTGTGTTCGTTCCTTATGATTGGCTACACGCGTACGCCCGAGGCCATCAAGAACGCCTTTACCCAAATCATCCTCAACATGCTGGGCGGCATCGCGTTTTTGGCCGGACTTATGTATCTGCACGTTAACGGCATGCCGCTGACCATCTCGGGCATGATCGAGCTTTCCGGCACCGGAACCGCGCAGTCCGCGCTGCTGGTGATGCCGGTCATCCTGTTGTCGCTCGCCGCGCTCACCAAGGCCGCACAGATGCCGTTCCACACTTGGCTGTTGGGTGCCATGGTTGCACCCACTCCCACGAGCGCCCTGCTGCACTCGTCAACCATGGTCAAAGCCGGCGTGTTCCTGATGGTCAAGCTGAGCCCACTCTATGCCATCTACCCCGTGACCGGCTTTATGGTCACGAGTGTGGGTGCCATCACGTTTTTGCTCGCTGCACTCATGGCCATCTCGCAGAGCAACGCCAAACGCGTGCTCGCGTACTCCACCATTTCCAACTTGGGCCTCATCAGTGCCTGCTTGGGTGTCGGCGCGCCCGAGGCCGTATGGGCGGCCATCTTCCTGATCTTGTTCCACACGGTGGCCAAGTCGCTGCTGTTCCTGTGCGTGGGCACGGCCGAGCATCATATCGGCAGCCGCAATATCGAGGACATGGACGGCATGTTCAGCCGCATGCCGCACCTGACGCGTCTGATGATGCTGGGCATTATGGGCATGTTTGTGGCGCCGTTTGGCATGCTCGTGTCCAAGTGGGGCGCCCTGGTGGCGTTTGCGCAGACCGGCAACGTGCTCATGATCATGGTGCTTGCCTTTGGCTCGGCCGCGACGTTTTACTTCTGGGGCAAGTGGCTTGCCAAGCTTTCGGGCGTCGACCCCACGGCTCAAAACGTTGAGGTCAATGTCCATAAGACCGAATGGATGGCCCTCAACACCATCGCCGCGCTGCTGATTCTGTGCTGCGTGGCGTTTCCGGTTATCTCGAGCGGTCTGGTGTCGCCTTACTTGGCCATGGTGTTTGGCCGCGTGCCGTACGTTATTGGCAAGGACGCCATGTATCTGATGGTGGTTATCGTGGCTTTTATCGCCGTGGTGCTGCTGACGTCATTCCGCGCGAGCAACAAACCGCACGTCAACGTGTACCTTTCGGGCGTGGGAACCGACAAATATCGCCATTTCCGCGGCTCGATGGGACACGAGGTGAAGGCCGAAAAGCGCAATTGGTACTCGGAGGACGCCCTTGGCGAGAAGCGTATTGGCCCCGCGGGTAGCGTCGTATGCTGCAGCATTATCTTGTTTGCGCTGCTGTGTTGCGCATGGATTGGGCCCGAGCGGCTTGCCATGAGCGCGCCCTCGGTGCTGCGCGGCAAGTATTTCGAAGGTTCGGGCGTCGTGGGCATCTTTATTGGCACCGTGGCGTTTGCCTTGCTGGCGCCGCTTGCGGGCGGCTTGATCGACGGCATCGACCGCAAACTTTCGGCTCGCATGCAGGGCCGCGTGGGCCCGCGCCTGCTGCAGCCCTTCTACGACGTTGCCAAGCTGCTGCGCAAGGCCCCTGCCAGCGTAAACACCATGGACGATACCTATATGGCGTGCGCGCTCATCTTTACCGTCGTGGGCGGCGGCATCTTTGTGTCGGGCTCCAACACGCTGCTGTGCGCTTTTATGGTTACGCTCGCCGCGATCTTTGTGGTGCTGGCGTCCGCCTCGACGCAAAGCCCGTTTGCCCAGGTCGGTGCCGACCGCGAGTTGCTGCAGGTCATGAGCTACGAGCCCGCCGTTCTGCTGATGAGCGTGGGCCTGTACCTTGCCACCGATAGCTTTGATTCCATCGCCGTGACCGGACAGTCGGCGCCCATCATCGTGTACAGCGCGCCCATTTTCTTGGCGCTGCTTGCGGTGCTCACCATCAAGCTACGCAAGTCGCCGTTCGACCTTTCGTACTCGCATCACGCGCATCAGGAGATTGTCCAGGGCGTCGCCACCGAGATGAGCGGCGGCACGCTGGCCAAGATGACCCTTATGCACTGGTGTGAGACCGTGCTGTTTTTGATGTGGGTGGGCATGTTCTTTGTTTGGGACAACCCGGTGAGCTGGGTCGTAGCCCTGGTCGTGATGGCCGCGACGTATTTTGTCGAGGTGCTGATCGACAACACCTTCGCACGCAGCACCTGGCGCAGCTGCTTTAAGCTCGGCTGGGGCGTGGCGCTGGTGTTTGGCCTGCTCAACCTTATGCCCATCCTCGTCGACGTGTTTATTTAGGAGGCGGCATCCATGGATCATAAAATGTCGCGCTCGCCGTGGGTTATTCATTACGACGGCTCGAGCTGCAACGGATGCGATATCGAGGTGCTGGCCTCGCTCACGCCGCTGTTCGATGCGGAGCGCTTTGGCGTGGTCAACACCGGCAACCCCAAGCATGCGGATATCTTTTTGGTGACGGGGTCGGTCAATGCCCAGAACCTGCCCGTCGTGCGTCAGATTTACAACCAGATGCTCGAGCCCAAGTGCGTGGTGGCCTGCGGTATCTGCGCATGCTCGGGCGGCGTATTCCGCGATGCCTACAACGTGATCGGCGGCGTGGACCGCGCGATTCCCGTGGACGTGTACGCGCCCGGGTGCGCCATTCGCCCCGAGACGGTGATCGATGCCATCGTGGAGGCGTGCGGCATCCTGGACCAGAAGGAGACCGTGTTGCGCGCCGGTGGCGATCCGCTCACCGTGGGCGGTGCCGCTACCTGGGACGGTGGCGTTGAGCTGGGCGAGGACGGGTTTGTGGCTGCGGGGGCCGGGACTGACGGTGCCGGTGACGCGCCTGCCGGGAAGCCTGCTGCGCCCGCCGCTGGCGACGCACCTGCTGAGACGCCCGCCGCTGCAAAGGAGGCCGAGTAATGCAAAAGGCTATCTATACCACCGTCGGGATCGACAAGCTCCTGTCGCATGTCCAGGCGCTCAAGGGCGTCGGCGCGCGCTTTGTGCAAATGCATGCCGAGCGCAACGTCGACGACGGCTCGTATCGCTTGGTCTATACGTTTATCAACGTCCGTGCTGCTCAGGAGCATATTGCGCAGGACGGCAGCTATGCGATCGAGAACCTGGTGGTCGAGGGCATCGACCAGTACCAGGAGATTCCGTCCATCAGCTCGTATTACCCCGCGGTGTTCCCGTTTGAAAATGAGGCCCACGACCTGTTTGGTCTTGCCATCACCGACATGCAGATCGACTTTAAGGGCTTTTTCTACCAGGTCTCGACTGCCGAACCCATGAGCGTCATCACGCCCGAGGTGAAGGCTGCGCGCGAGAAGGCCATGAAAGTCC
>OMGL01000653.1_pt1 | contig 25754 bp, 20 predicted proteins | sample 1645831 | NCBI WGS metagenome assembly OMGL01 (sample SAMN00849301, study PRJEB25192) | human gut metagenome | reverse complement strand
GCGTCCCTTGGGACGCTATGGTACCGACGTCTGCTTACGGCCTGCTTATTCTTACTTGCTGTCGTGACTACTGGGTTATTATCATATTTTAGGGAAATATTGTAACATAAAATATATTAAATCAGAAGGAGCCACTCAACTACATGGCAGATAAGATTTACCGCGTTCCTACCATATATCATAAAATAAGAAAAAACGCTGACCCACTGACAGTCCGGGTACCGGGTTCTAAGAGTATCACGAACCGCAGTCTTCTTCTGGCGATGCTGGCGGAGGGAAAATCCACACTGCGCGGGGTGTTGTTCTCGGATGATTCGAGGCATTTTCTGCAGTGTGTACAGGATCTGGGATTTGAGACGACGGTGGAGGAAGAGAGTTGTATCGTCACGGTAGAAGGACTGGGAGGAAAGCTTCCCTGTGAAGATGCTGCGTTAAATGTGGGAAGTGCAGGAACGGCAGCGCGTTTTCTGACAGCTACGTTAGGTGTCTCGGAAGGTGTTTTTCACATGAATTCTTCAGAGCAGATGAAGAGGCGCCCCATGGATCCGCTTCTGTCCTCTCTGGCAAAATTGGGGTGTGAGGTCCGCTGTGAAGGAGAAGATGGACATTTTCCTTTTACGCTGACTGCTCATGGGTTCGGACAGGATCATATCTCCATCGATATCGGGCACAGCAGTCAGTTTCTGAGTGCGCTGCTGATTGCTTCGACTTTGTCTTCGGAAGATTTTACGATTCAGGTAGAGGGTACCCATGGGATGGCGTATATCGAAATGACGCAGAAGATGATGGAGCAGTTCGGAGTCTGCGTGGAGCGTCCCACGCCGGATCAGTTCCGTATTCCCGCCGGTCAGCATTATAAAGCATTAGATTATCAGATTGAGCCGGATGTCTCTGCCGCCTGTTACTTCTATGCGATGGTACCATTACTGGGAATCCCGGTCTGTGTAGAGCATGTGCATTTTGAAAGTCTGCAGGGAGATGAGGAATTCCTGCGTATCTTAGAGAAAATGGGATGTACCGCACAGGATACGGAAAAGGGAGTCCTCCTGCTGCCTCCTTCAGCTTTATCGGACGCCGGAACGCAGACTCCCGCTTTCCATGGTATCACGGTGGACATGTCCTCCTGTTCCGATCAGGCGATCACACTGGCAGCCATCGCACCGTTTGCCGACAGCCCCACCTGTATCACAGGCATCGGGCACATCCGTTTCCAGGAGAGTGACCGCATCCATGCCATCTGTACAGAACTGACCCGTATGGGCATCCGCTGCGAAGAGACGCAGGACAGCATCACCATCTATCCGGGGACGCCAAAGCCCTGTACCGTAGCCACCTACGACGACCACCGCATGGCTATGGGGTTTGCCCTCACCGGTCTGCGCACGGAGGGCATCGTGATCGACGATCCCGGATGCTGCCGCAAGACCTTCGAGAATTATTTTGAAGTACTTGACCAGGTGATCACGGAGATATCAGAGGGTTAGGCATATAACTGAAAAAGAGAGCATCCACAGCTCTATTCTCCTGCCATGGATACTCTCTCTTACTTTCTTTGTTCAGTTTATGCCATTTTCAGCAAAAATGTCTTAGTTCTCCTGACCCTTTACCGCGAAGCATACGCCGGTGTCATCGGGCTTGTCCTCATCGAACTTGTAGTCCTTGCCGGGCAGTACTGCATTCAGGATAATACCGGTCAGCGCACCTACTGCCAGTCCGGACAGGCTGATGGTGATCTCGCCGATATGGAATGCGATAGCGCCTGCTGCACTGTAGTTGATACCGATGGACAGTACCAGGATCAGAGCGGCGATGATAACGTTACGGCTCTTGGTAAAGTCTACCTGAGTCTCTACGATGTTACGGACACCGACTGCAGAGATCATACCGTACAGTACCAGGGATACACCACCGCAGGTAGCGGTAGGCATACAGCCGATCAATGCTGCTACCTTCGGAGAGAAGGAGAACAGTACAGCGAAGCCTGCTGCAATACGGATAACTCTGGGGTCGAATACCTTGGTCAGAGACAGTACACCGGTGTTCTCACCGTAAGTGGTATTCGCAGGAGCACCGAACAGTGATGCAATAATGGTAGCCAGACCATCACCTAACAGCGTACGATGTAATCCGGGCTCCTTGATATAGTTGACACCAACAGTGGAAGAAATAGCGGAGATATCTCCGATATGCTCTACCATGGTAGCCAGTGCGATCGGCATAATTGTGATCACGGAAGTAATTAACAGAGAAGTGTTGCCGTCGGACAGTGCCCAGAAAGCGGTCTCATTCCAGTGGATAGGAAGTCCGATCCATGCAGCTTCCGCAACGGGTGTGAAATCCACGCGGCCTAAGATAGCTGCCAACACATAAGAACCAACAACGCCGATGATGATCGGAACGATCTTCACCATTCCCTTACCCCAGATATTGCAGATCACTACCAGTGCAATAGCGACCACTGCGATCAGCCAGTCTGCGGAACAGTTGTTGATAGCGGACTGGGACAGGGTCAGACCGATGGCAATGATGATAGGTCCGGTTACGATGGGCGGGAAGAAACGCATTACTTTGCCGGTACCGAAAATCTTGATCAACAGGGATAATACCAGGTACAGCAGACCTGCACAGGCTACACCGAAGCAGGCATAAGGAAGCAATGCGGAATTGTCCGCACCGTCTGCCATAGGTGCGATTGCGGCATAACCGCCTAAGAAAGCAAAGGAAGAACCCAGGAATGCGGGTACCTTTCTCTTGGTCAGCAGATGGAACAATAAAGTTCCCAGACCTGCAAATAACAGTGTTGTGGAAACATCCAGACCTGTCAGCATGGGTACCAGAATCGTGGCACCAAACATTGCGAACATGTGCTGAAGTCCCAGCAGAAGCATCTTGGGCACGCCCAAGGATCTGGCATCGTAAATGCCATTTTCGCCGAGTGTAGTCTTCTCGCTCATTTTTCTCCTCCTGTGTCATAGACATGTGAACTTGTAATATTTGCCGCATAGAGATAGGCAGATAGTCCTCTACCTGCCCACATCTATGTGACCTTATTAGTTACATGATAGCTTTTCATCGTTCCACAGTCAAGAAAAAATTTATTCCACTGCATGTTCTTTTAAAAAGTCCAGCCAGATGGGAATATACTGGGCCTTCAGGTGCACTCCGTCATAAGTATAGGATGCCACCATTCCTCCGGTCTCATCACAGATCAGCGGATTCACATCCAGGTAATATATCTTCTCATCATCCGCCAGCTTCGCGATTTCTTCATTCCTGGCTTCGATGCCCTCATTGGTAATATAGTCTCCCTGCCCGGAGCGCTCCGTGGTCACCTTCATGATCGCCTGCAGGTAGATCACCGCATCGGGCTGCAGCTGTTGCAAATGCTGTACTGCCTCCCCGTAAGCCTTCATGAAAGATTCCACCGTACCGGTTCCCATCTCGTTAATACCGATCATCAGATAGATCTTGGCAAACTGTCTCTCGGATAGTGCCTCTTCCACCGTGATCTTTTTCTTCTGCCCCGGCACCGCTACTATTTTCGAATCGAACATCTTATAAATCGTAAGTCCGGTAGAGGCATAAAATGTGGAGGTCTCTTCCAGTCCACCGTATTCATACATCCCCACTGTCCGGGAATCCCCGATAAATACAGCATCATCAAAATAGCTGTCATCCACCGTATGGTAGACCACTTCCTTGGGCAGTTCTTCCGAAGGCTCTGTCGGTTGTGGTTCCTCCGTTGTCATTGTCTCTGTCTGCGTATCTGCCGATGGCTCTCCGCCTGCCGGTGTCCGACTTTCCCCTGTGGGATCTTCTGTGCCTTCCGGGACCGTATCCCCCGATACGGTTCCGTCCTGTTGTCCGGGTTCCGATGTATGACCCATCCGGGCACCGCCTGCCAGCTGCACACCCCTGTTATACAATTCCCGAAGGGGATCCGTATACATCTGCCAGTTGTCCGTCCATGTAAAAAACAGGACTCCCATAAGCAGCAGACTGATGGGAAAGGATATTTTTCTTATCCATTGTCGTAGTTTCTGTAACATATTTCCTATCCTATCCAGATTTTCTAAAAACTAAAGTACATAAATGGGTTATTTCCCTCTAATATAAGTCTCCAGACGCAATACCAGAATACCGCTGCCAGCAATATTTTCATCAGGATCTTATCCTTGCCGTAATCGTACAACTTCTCGATTGCCGGCGTACATGCCAGCCCGGATGTGACTAACAGCCCACCATAGGTAGACAATGCTTTCCACGCATCCTCATAGCCGCCTCTGATCCCCGGTACCAGCCACATCATTTTATCCAGATAGACCCGCAGCTGTGACAGATCCGTAATAGCAAAACACATCCAGCTTACGGGAATGATCAGCCACAGATAAATGTGCGGCAGTACTTTCATTTTATGTACGAATTTTAGTCTTCCCAGCTGCCGTTCCAGTACAATGCAGATCCAGAGCAATCCGCCCCAGCAGAAAAAGTTCCAGCCGGCGCCATGCCAGAAAGCTGTCAGCATCCATACCACCAACAGATTAAAAATCGTGCAAAGTTCCCCTCGTCTGCTGCCTCCCAGCGGAATATAGACATACCGGCAGAACCATTGCCCCAGTGTCATATGCCATCTGCGGTAAAAATCCCTGACCCCCCGGGCCATATAAGGTCTGCGGAAATTTCTGGGCAGTTCGATTCCCAGCATCCTGCCAAGCCCCATTGCCATCAACGAATATCCCGAGAAATCAAAATAGATCTCCATGGAATAAGCAATGGCTGCCAGCCATGCCAGCGGAGTGGAGATACTCTCGAATCCGGTTACCTGTACTTCATGCCACAGGATCCCTACGCGGTCGGCCAACAGCACTTTGGCTGCCAGTCCTAAGACGAACAGCTTCATGCCGTCCTCCAGTCCCTGCATAGTAAAAGTCCTGTTGTACAGGCTGTCTTTCACCTCACCATAACGGGAAATGGGGCCGGAGATCAGCTTCGGAAACATGACCACATAAGTTGCAAATTTCAAAAAAGAATACTCCCTATCTGCATCTCCGCGATATACATCGATCAGATAAGACAATATCTGAAAGGTATAAAAACTGATCCCCAGAGGAAGTCCTGCAGAACCTCCCCGGCACTTAAACCAGATTAGAATGCCAATGTTAATACTCAATGCTGTCACGAACAACAGCCTCTTGCGCCATAACGTCCTGGGGCTGCGTTTTGCCAGATGCAGCCCGATAAAATAATTACATAAGACGGAAATCATCAAAGGTGCAAGATTTCCTGCATCTCCCATTGCATAAAAGACAATGCTACCTATAAGCAGTGTCAGGTTTCTGTATTTATGCGGTGTGATTCCATAGACAATCAGGAAAATCGGCAGGAACCACAGCAGAAATTCAATACTGCTGAATATCAAATAAATCACATCTTTCTATTTTCGCTTTACACTTGTACTATCATAGTAGCTTGAAATGAAATGTATTACAACAAAACAATTCTTAATTTTAAATGACATTATTTTACAAATCAGTAATCTTTTTGCAATTATTTCAAACATCGTTTACAATAGTTTTCATACAGACAGAATATCGTCAGGAAAGGATCGTTTTCTATGAAAGAACAATTATACACAATTCCCTTAAATGATGCCGTAAACGCCCAGGACGAATGTCCTTTCTGCTTCATCCACAGAAGTATCGAACAGGATCTGTTAGACTTCGTCTTAGGCTCCGGTTCCTCCTACATGGAAGCGGATATTAGAGAACAGACCGACAAGGCCGGATTCTGCCGCTATCATTTTCAGAAGATGTTCGACTACGGCAATACTCTCGGCAACGCCTGGATCCTGAAAACGCACTACCAGCGTATGATCCGGGAAATGCAGCAGGAATTTGCTTCCTTCCGTCCCGGAAAAAGTTCTCTTCTGGGAAAATTCAAAAAAGCCGAGGGAAGTGAAAATACCATCGGTATATGGATCCGCGCAAAAGAGGACTCCTGCTATATCTGTTCCCAGTACAAGGATACTTATGAAAGATACCTGGACACCTTTTTCTATCTGTGGAAAAATGACGAAAGTTTCCGGAATAAGATCATAAACGGAAAAGGCTTCTGCCTGCCTCACTTCGGAGACCTCTGTGAAGCCGCCGACAGCAAGCTCTCCGATAAGGAAAAGCAGGAATTCTACGACTGCCTCCTGCCCGTCATGGAAGCGAATATGCAGCGGATCTCTGAGGATGTATCCTGGCTGGTGGAAAAATTCGATTACCGAAATAAGGACGCCGACTGGAAGAACTCCAAAGATGCCATCCAGCGCGGCATGCAGAAATTAAAAGGCGGATATCCCGCAGATCCCGCCTATAAGATGTCTAAATAGTTATCATTTTCTTCAAAATTATGATGCAAATAGGATGCTATTTTTCTGAAAACGCTTCGTCAGAGGGCTGTGTGGAACGTTCCGCCAGCCTTCTGCTTAAGTTCAGATACTCTGTGATCTCTTCATACAACATCTCTGGCTGAAAAGCATCCTCTAAAATCCTCTCGTTCATCAATCCCTTAATGGTCAGTTCCAGCATTTTACGAAGTTTCACGGCATCCTCTGCGGAAGCATATTTACCCAGATCCGCTCTTGCGAAAACAGACTCCAGATAATCTTCCAGCTGCTGTTTTCTCTCTTCTACCGCCAACAATGCTTCACTGACATTTTCCGCCTGCGCCCGGTTCAGAAAAGGCTGCAGATAAGGATAACCGCACATGGCATGCATTTTTCCACATTCCACCTGCTGTAGCAGAGCAAACAGATCCGTCTCCTTCGCATCCACCGCCGTAGACAACTCCAGCAACAGGTAACGGACGCTGTAATCATAGACAAATGCATATACACCCAGTTTGCTTCCGAAATAATGGAATAACAAACCCTTGCTGATAGCCGCCTCCTTCACAATATCATCCGTACAGGCATGGCGGTAACCGTGCAGTGCAAATACTTTCAGTGCGGCATTGATCATACGATCCTGCTTTTCTTTTTTTAAATCAAAAAATTTCTCATTCATATCGCAACATATCCCTTTTCATTTTACGCAATAAGGTTTATCATATAACTGTATGGACAAATGTATAAAATTCCGAACCGTTACATACACTACAACATGGAAGGAGCAACCCTATGGCTAAAAAATTTGGCAAATTTCTGCTGTTCACTGCAGCAGTAGGTACCGCAGCCGCAGCTGCTTACTACTATATGCAACAAAAAAACTCTCTGCTGATGGAATCCACCGACGCAGATGACGATTACGATGATTTCCACGAGGATCTGGACGAGAGCACGGAGTTCTCCCGCAATTACGTTCCTCTGAATGCTTCCGTTCCGGCTTCCGCTCCCACGGAAGAAACCGCTGAAACCGAAGCTTCCTCTTCCTCCTCTGATTTCACACCGCTCTCCGGTCAGGCAGCCGATCTGTCCGGCGAAGAAGGCGAAACCGTCGAAGATGTGGAAGAATTTTTCGATGAAGAGGACGCCGAGGACGAAGAGCCTCCCGTAACCGAAGAATAATAGCAGTATCCTGAGAAGGTCTCACAGCCATGCATTTTGCAACCGGCGGAGGCCTTCTTTCATGTCTGCCTCATCCATACTTCCGAATCCCAGCAGCACTGTCGCTTTGTCCGCAGCGGATGCCACCATATTATCTGACATCCCATAAACCTTCACATTTTCCGCCGCAGCGGCATCCAGAAGCTCTTTTTCCGTCACATTTCCTTTCGCCGTCAACAGCAGATGCAGCCCAGCATCTTCCCCGGAGATCCGGAATTTTTTTTGAAAAGGCTCCAGTCCCTCTAACAGCTGGTCGTGTTTGGCACGATAACGCATCCGCATCTTGTTCAGATGCCTTTCGAAATAACCGTCCCGGATAAACTCATTCAGGATTCGCTGGTCGATTCTGGATACCGTACAGGAATAGAAAGAACAATCCCTGCGGTACACCTCTAACAGTGTCTCCGGCAACACCATATAGCTGACACGGATCGCCGGTGCGATTGCCTTGGAAAAAGTACCGATGTAGATCACTTTTCCCTTATCGTCCGAGGACTGCAGGGACGGAATCGGTTTGCCGCGATACCGGAATTCACTGTCGTAATCATCTTCGATCAGATAGCGGTCCGGCTTTTTCTCCGCCCAGCGCAACAGCTCCGCCCGCCGGCCGATCGTCATCACCGCTCCGGTAGGGTACTGATGGGAGGGCATGACATAGGCCACCCTGACCGGTTCCTGTTCCAGTCTGTCCGCACGCATTCCTTTATCATCCATATCCACCGTCACAATATGATAGGCGAATGACCGGAAGATACGGTACGCACGTTTATACGTAGGATTCTCCATGGCAATTCCCACATGTCTCCCCAATATTTTCTCCAACAGTAACAGCAGATAATCATTTCCCGCGCCCACAATGATCTGCTCCGGACGGCAGTTCACCCCTCGGGAAGAATGCAGGTAACGGCTGATCGTCAGTCTCAGATCATAATCCCCCTGCGCCTCTCCCTGGGCAAACAGTTCACTGTTGCTGTCATTCAGGATATTTTTCGTAATCCGTTTCCAGACGCCGAAAGGGAAACCGTTCATATCGATTCCATAGGGGGAAAAGTCAATCCTTTTTTCCTCGTCCAGGTCTTCTGCCTGTGGATCCCATGCCTCCGGTTCCGGCACCCTGCCAGTTTCCTGCTCCAGAGTGAAGATTCCCTCCAATTTGCATACAAAGTATCCCTTATAGGGTCTCGCCTCGATATATCCTTCACTTAACAGCTGGTCATAAGCATAATCCACCGTACTCCTGGCCACCTGCAGATATTCTGCCAAAGAACGCGTGGAGGGAAGCCTCTCTCCTGCCAGAAGCTTCCCTTCCCTGATTTCCTGTCGTATATGCTCATATATCTGCTGGTACAGACATTTGTCACTGTCTGTACGCAGCCGGATCGTCATATCATACATAATGTTGTCCTACTTTTTCTGACTCTTCAGTTCCTCCAGGATCTGATCCTTAAGCTCTCTTGCCTTGTCCTTGGTACGGGCATTGGCTGATGGAGATGTGAGGATTGAAGCCACCATACGACTTGCCACATCGTATTTCTGAAATCTGGTGGCCAATACTCCGATCAGGAACTCCACCGTAATTTCATCCATACCGCACATGGGAAATCCTTCGGTCTGAAGTGCTTCCGTGAAGCCGGTATAAGCATTCTTCAGATAGGCCTCTTCCATGTTTTTCACTTCACGGAGACGGGCCATGTCCGTATCTCCGGATTCTTCCAGATATTCCTGATATCCTCTCATGAGCCATCCGCTCTTTAAGCAGATATAAGCCTTCTCGCTGGCATGGGCACGTTTTACCACCGCATTTGCGAGACACAGCTTATAGCGTTCGATCGCCTCTTCATAGGTATAGATATCGTCATCATAGGTGTGCAGCTGTACTTTGCTGCTGATATTCTCTTTGATCAGTTTGGCATATACCTTGGTAATGTTGTTGAAATATCTGTTCAACGCCGCATATCCGCAATGGGGACACAGGATCACATCATATTTTACCGCATCGATTCCTTCGTATTTTGCACGAAGATCCTGATCCGTGCCTAAAAGTCTCGCCTTGCCGGTCTTCATGATCTTGGCGGGAAAATCTTCTCCACATACCGGGCAGGTAAAATTCTTGTCGTAGATCAGGTCCTTTTCTTCTATCTTAGGTGCCTCGGCCGCTGCCTGTTCTTCCTTTTTCTCCTGTCCGAAGATATCCATATCCTCCAGGTTATCCAGGCCCAGTCCGGCCATCCCGAACAATTTGTCTGACATTCTTTTGTCTCTTCCTTTCCAAACTTACTTAGGCAGTACATAAGAGCTCTTCAGAGATACGATACGGTTAAATACCGGTTCTCCGGGTTTGGTGTCTTTGCAGTCCACGCAGAAGAAGCCCTGTCTCACGAACTGGAAGCGGTCGTACGCCTGTGCCTTTGCAAATGCAGGCTCTAAGCGGCACTCTGTCAGAGTGGTCAGGGAATTCGGGTTCAGATTCAGACTTCCGTCCTCGTTGTATACACCCTTCTCCTCATCGATGATATTCTCATACAGACGCACCTGTGCTTTCACAGATTCAGCCGCACTTACCCAGTGGATCGTTCCCTTAACCTTACGACCGTCCGGGCTGTTGCCGCCGCGGCTCTCCGGATCGTAGGTACCATGTACTTCCACAACCTTACCGTTTTCATCCTTGACACAACCGGTGCACTTTACGAAATAAGCGTTCATCAGGCGCACTTCGTTGCCCGGGAACATACGGAAATACTTCTTGGGAGGCTCTTCCATGAAATCGTCTCTCTCGATATATAACTCCTTACCGAAAGGAACCTCACGGCTTCCCAGTGCTTCATTCTCCGGATTGTTGACTACAGGCAGCATCTCGGTCTGTCCTTCGGGATAATTGTCAATGACCAGCTTTACCGGATCCAGGATCGCCATCATACGGGGCGCCTTTGTCTTCAGATCCTCACGGATACAGTACTCTAACATCGCATAATCTGCGGAAGACTGTGCCTTGGAGATACCACACAGCTCTACGAACTTCTTGATAGATTCCGGTGTGAAGCCTCTTCTGCGCAGTGCTGCGATGGATACCAGTCTGGGATCATCCCAGCCGTCCACGATCCCCTGCTCTACCAGCTTCTTGATATAACGCTTACCGGTCACCACGTTGGTCAGGTACAGCTTGGCGAACTCGATCTGCTTGGGAGGATGCGGGTATTCCAGCTCTCTTACCACCCAGTCATATAAGGGTCTGTGATCCTCGAACTCCAAAGTACAGATAGAGTGGGTCACGCCTTCAATGGCATCCTCGATGGGATGTGCAAAATCGTACATCGGGTAAATGCACCATTTGTCACCGGTATTCTGGTGAGACATATGTGCCACACGGTAGATAACGGGATCACGCATATTGATATTCGGTGATGCCATATCGATGCGGGCACGCAGTACCTTGGAGCCGTCCTCGTACTTTCCGGCCTTCATATCCTCGAACAGTGCCAGATTCTCTTCTACGCTTCTTACGCTGCCGGGATCCTCCTTACCGGGCTCGGTCAGGCTTCCTCTGTACTCACGGATCTGCTCTGCGCTTAAATCGGAGACATAAGCCTTGCCCTTTTTGATCAGCTTTACGGCTGCTTCATACATCTGGTCAAAATAGTTGGATGCGAAGAAGAGGCGATCCTCCCAGTCCGCGCCCAGCCACTTTACATCTGCCTTGATGGACTCCACGAATTCAGACTTTTCCTTGGTGGGGTTGGTATCATCAAAACGCAGGTTGAATTTGCCGTTGTATTTCTGAGCCAGACCATAGTTCAGCAGAATACTCTTGGCATGTCCGATGTGAAGATATCCGTTGGGTTCGGGAGGGAAACGGGTATGTACGGTATCGTATACACCCTCCGCCAGATCCTTGTCGATGATCTGCTCTATAAAATTCTTAGATTCCTTCACTTCTGCGGAATCTACGATTTCTTTTTCCAGTTCGCTCATGGTAATATCCTTGCCTTTCGTTTACTTAATACTGCTTTCGTAACCTTAATCTTACCACACAAGGAAAATTTTATAAACCTTTTTTTGCGATTCTTATGTCATCTCTTCAAAATTATTCAGAAGATTCTGCGCAGGCTCTATGAACATATTGTGCAGATCATCCTCACTGGCCACCAGATAATCTCCGGCTCTGCCCGTCATATAAGTATCCTCATCCCAGATGGGGAATATCTTTACTCCCCGCTTCAGCTCGAGGGCATAGATACAGAAAGCATCCGCAGGCATACCCATACGGACATATTCCGTCAGCAGATGATTACTGCCATCCCTGCCGTCCTTGACTCTCGGGATATATCCCATAGAGCTGCAATATTCCTCCGGCAGGGGCAGATCACACAGTTCCAGGATCCGGTGAAATCTCCCGGTCGGAACCGGATGCAGCTCCCCGGTACGCTCCAGGGTGAAATACATATCCTGTCTGGTGTCGATATCCATCGTGCCGTCCTCGGTACGTATAGATACCACGTTTCCAAGCTCTGCCAGGTCCGCTGCCCTCAGGCAGGCGATCGGCTCTTTCCGCCTGCGGTATTTTTTACCCTCTTTTACAGGGAATTTGCGTTCTTTCGCATATACGATCTCAAAATTGTCAAAATACTGCGTCATCCGGTTATTGAAATAGGCCTCCGAATGCAGGGTTGGATATTTTTCCTCATACAGCTTCATGCTGATGTAGCCTCCGGCCTTTTCCACATGGCCACCGCCGGAACCGATCCCCTCCGAGAGATAATCCGACAATTCACTGGCATTAACCTCCCGGATACAGCTTCTGACGGAGAATTTATATCCGCCGCTGTCCTCGTTATAGACTACACAAGTGTTAACCCCCGCCACCTGAAGCAGGAAATCACTGATCAGTCCCAGCACATTGGGGTCACAGGGCTGGGAATGGATCACAGCGAACTGGTAATCGTCATTGTAATTACAACGTAACAGTGCCACTCCGGCGATCTCCAGCTCCTTCAGGGAAATATTGGAATTGCGGAACAGGGATAACAGATTCTTGTCAAAGTTCAGGCTCTCGCGCATATCCATATCCACCGGATTGGACAGCTCCGAGAACTGATTGGTATCCATGAACAGCCCATAATACAAAGCGGTCCCCAGATCTTTATTTTTCTCCACCGGATAATGCATCTCCTGAAGCATGGTCCATACCAGAGTCGCACAGCTGCCAAGATTCGGTTGTAATCGCATTTTCTCCGTACAGATCACTTCCAGAGGATGATGATCGATCACTGCGATCTCCTCTGCCGGGATTACGGTCACATTGCCGGCACCGTATTGACAGTCCACTGTGATCAGAAGTCCGTCCACCGGCTCCTCTCCGGGATGCGCCAGATATTTCAGCGGAATTCCAAGCTTTTCCACCATCAGCGTCAAGTTTGCCTTTCTCACTTTGTTCTTCCCGGCATACAGCAGTCTCACATCTTTTCCCTGATCACGGAAAAAACAATACAATCCAAACCCGGACGCTATCGCATCCGCATCCGGATTGTCATGGCACTGGATCGTGATCCGGTCATATCCCAGCAATTCCTCCAGCATCATCTCTCTGCTTTTCTCTGCCCCTCGTCTGTACATAACTACACTTTCCTCATCTTCCTCGTTGTAATGCTCCCGGTAACCTTACCCAGGCCGTCTCTCTTATTCTATTCAGCGAAACTCCGGATCGCTACCCACATAAAAATGAAATACAGGCAGGTCCTGTTACAGTCCTGCCCGCACATATCTGTCTTAATGGTGGAACAGACGGATGCCTGTAAACGCCATCACCATGTTATATTTATCGCAGCATGCAATAACATCTGCATCACGCACGGATCCACCGGGCTGTGCGATGTATTTTACACCACTCTTATGAGCTCTCTCGATATTATCGGAGAAGGGGAAGAATGCATCGCTTCCCAGAGTCACATCCTGCATTTTGTCAAGCCATGCTCTCTTTTCCTCTCTGGTAAATACAGGGGGTTTTACCTTGAAGATACCTTCCCAGGTACCGTCAGCCAGCACATCCATGTACTCATCGCCCATGTAGACATCAATGGCATTGTCACGGTTGGCTCTGCCTAAGCTGTCTACGAACTGCAGGCCCAGCACCTGGGGAGACTGACGTAAGAACCAGTTGTCCGCCTTGCTGCCGGCCAGTCTGGTGCAGTGGATACGGGACTGCTGTCCGGCACCGATGCCGATAGCCTGACCGTCCTTGACATAGCATACGGAATTGGACTGGGTATACTTCAGAGTGATCAGTGCGATCTTCATATCGATCAGGGCACTCTCCGGGATCTCCTTGTTCACAGTCACGATATTGGACAGCAGGTCACCATTGATGTCCAGTTCGTTACGACCCTGCTCAAAAGTGATACCATATACCTGCTTGTGCTCGATGGGAGCGGGCCGGTAGGAAGGATCGATCTGGATGATATTGTAAGCACCCTTTTTCTTCTGCTTTAACAGCTCCAGTGCCTCATCGGTATATCCGGGTGCGATGACACCGTCGGATACCTCTCTCTTGATCAGGCGTGCGGTATCTGCGTCGCAGACATCGGATAATGCGATGAAATCACCGAAGGAGGACATTCTATCTGCGCCACGTGCTCTTGCATAAGCACATGCCAGGGGAGACAGCTCTCCCAGATCATCCACCCAGTAGATCTTCGCCAGGGTGTCATTTAAGGGCAGTCCTACCGCAGCACCGGCGGGAGATACATGTTTAAAAGAAGTGGCTGCGGGAAGTCCCGTAGCTTCCTTCAGCTCCTTGACCAGCTGCCAGCCGTTGAAAGCATCCAGGAAGTTGATATATCCGGGCTTACCGTTCAGGACGGTAACAGGCAGGTCACTGCCGTCTTCCATGAAGATCCTGGAAGGCTTCTGGTTCGGGTTACATCCGTATTTTAACTGAATCTCGTTCATCTTATTTTTCTCCTATTCTACGATATTCACTATTCAGAATCTGCATTCGCAAAACGCTTCTTTGAGGTTTCCTTCTTGCGCTCATTACACATTCTTGTTCACGATCTTAGTCTCGTATTTGCCGGTCTCGATATCAATGAAGCGAACGAACAGGGATACCTTGTTGTCCTCATTTAAGCTGTTCCACAGCATATCGGTAAATGCATCCATATCATCGGGGATCTCCACTAACTTCGGCTCACCCTGGAAGCTGGGCAGGGGATTGCCATCGTGCATGTAAGTATGAATGAAACGTCCCTCTCCTGGAAGGGGATTCTCGTAAGCATAGGTAAAACGCAGGCAGGAATCAGGGTTGCCGTTGTCACTCTTCAAAATGGACATGGCGTAATTATACTTGCCGTTCTCGATATGCATGATACCGGAGATTCTCGGTGTATAATTCGGTCCGTCCGGCTCGAATTCTCTGGTGCGCAGGGACTGTTCAAAGGTCAGCTGTTTGTCCATTCCCTCGTAAATAGTGTCTGTCTGGTCACCGTTGGTCACGATGGTCTTGTTGCCCAGGACCCGTACCGGTGCATAGATGATCAGACTGGGATCTTCCAGTTTGGAAGGATCGAAAGCCTGGGTGCGGATGCCCTCTCCCTCTGTCACGAACACACGATTGCGGCTGTTGGCACTTCTTCCCATGATAAAATAAGCGGTTACGGCATATTTACCGTTTGCAGAGCGTCCGATCACGATACCTCTGCCGGGATAAGCATTGCTTTTCAGTTCCTGTTCCAGTTGTAACATAGTTTTTCCTCCGTTTATCCTTTAAAATAAAAATCCGCCTAAGCACCAAAAATAGACGGTGCCCAGGCGGTCGGCTTTCACTATTCTACACTCCCTGTGGGTAATCTCCACTGCAGCAGGCTGCGTTCCGCCAGTCGTGTAGCTATATCAATAGTAGCATGGTTCCCCTTATTTTGGCAAGGGTGTTTTGATGATTTTGTTGCTTCCGTAACAGTTCTGCCCCAAAGCCTTCATAAAAGCGTCTGCTGCGCAGCCGTCGCTGCTATGCAGCTCATCTTTTATTCATGTTTTGGGCGCTCCGCTCATAGAATAGCAAAAGTGCCGCTCCGTGTGCAAGCACCCGATCGTCGCATTTGCTATTCTATGGCTGAACTGTTACTTCACATATTTTGCCTCGAACGCATGTCTCTCCATAGGACGGTCAAAATAGTATCCCTGAATATATTTTACCTTCATGCCCTGCAGCACTTTGAACTGTTCCGGAGTCTCGATACCTTCCACGCAGACACTGACTCCAATGGTCTGTGCCAGCTCTGCCACCATCTTGATAAAGGACTGGGAATAGGCATCCCCCGCCAGATCCTTGACGAAGCTCTGATCCACCTTGATGACATCAATGGGGATCTCCCGGATATGGTTCAGGGAAGAATAACCGGTTCCGAAATCATCCAGTGCCAGTGAGACACCCAGTGCCTTGATCCGGTTCAGGATCTCCTTCATACGATCCATATCGTTGATCGCGAGACTCTCTGTTACCTCCAGTGTCAGATTTTTCGGTGACAATCCAGTATCCGCAAGCGCTTTTTCCACCGTCTCTACGATATCCGGCTGTAAGAGCTGTACCACAGAGAGGTTGACATTTACCTTATAATCCGGATATCCGATATCGTTCCAGCGCTTGCAGCGGCTGCAGGCCTCCGTCAGTACATAATTGCCGATAGGATTGATCAGTCCCAGATACTCCGCCAGGGGAATGAATTCCGCCGGTGAGATAAATCCCAGCTTTGCACTGTTCCAGCGGATCAGTGCCTCGGCTCCGGCACAGACATCCTTGCTGCCCTGAATATCGATGATAGGCTGGTAATAGACCTCGAACTCCCGGTAGCCTTCCACCGTGGCATCACGCATGTTCTTCTCCATGTCCAGACGGCGTCCCGATACGGAATCATTGCCTTCCCGATACGTTTCTACACGGTTTTTACCGGTCTTTTTCGCCTCATACATGGCAATATCCGCTTTTTTGATCAGATCTGTCACGGAATCTCCTGCATCCGGGAAAGTGACGATACCCATACTCATGGTACAGTAATAATCTGCATCCTTCAAAAACCAGGGCTTGCTGAAGATCTTCTTAATATCTTCCACAATATTTCCAAACCGGGGATAGCTCTCCGGAGGGATCACAATAACGAATTCGTCGCCGCCCATACGGTAACAGGTATTCTCAATGCCGTTGATCCGTTTTAGTGCATGGGAGATGGATTTTAACAGCACATCACCGTACTGGTGTCCCAGTCCGTCATTGATATGCTTGAAATCATCCAGATCCAGGTACAGCAGAGCACCGGTTCCGCCGGTCTTTTTCGCCTGATCGATCTGTCTCGCCAGATCCCTCTCACAGCACATACGGTTATACAGTCCCGTCAGGAAATCCGTGTATGCCTGCTGTTCGATGCGACGCTGGTACAGCTTTTTATCCGTAATATCATACAGGGAGTACAGGTTGGCTTTTTTCCCGTCTACCCAGGCGATCTCCTTGCACAGCAGATCGTACCAGGTCTCCTTCTCCGCATGATATACCACGCTGACGGTTCTGTTTTTGTCCTTGCGGATACTGGACTGCAGCAGGGCATCAAAATTATGATCCATCAGTTCCTTGGCAAAGGTATTCTTCAATATCTGGTTGGCGAACAGCATTCTGCCCGTATTCTGATCCGTTACGTAGATGGCACATCCCACATTGTCCAGGATCTCCTCCAGTGCGGCGTAAGAACCTGCCAGGGAATTTTTCTGGATCCGTCTGGTCAGGATACTCTGTAAGATCTTCACCGCGTCGGAAGTGAATTTAATCTCCGCCATGCTCCAGACATGCCCCTGTCTTCTGTGGTTCAGAGACAGCACCATATTGCCGCTCTCCTGTTTCAGGATAGGAAATATCATCACGGCTTTCATGCCTATCTTTTCAATTTCCTCAGAGTCAGGCTTACCCACACTGTCCGTAGATACCACCAGTGGCTTCTCTGTATGGAGAAAAGATTTCTCGGGAATCCCACTGGTCTTGTCAAAATAAGAGATCAGTCCCGGTGCCAGCCATTCACAGACGACATTCATCGTATCCGTGTCTGCCTGCAGCTGAAAAATCTCTGCGCTGTCTACCTGAATGTGCTGTGCCAGGATCTTCAGCCATCGGTTCATGGCCAGTTCGATCTGATCATCACTGTCCAGGAGCTGGACGATCTCCGTAGTAGCCTCTATCGTATGGAGATTGCGGCCCATCTCTTCCTCCGCATATCTGCTCCTTCTGCTCTCGGCTTCCGCGCTGAAACAGGACATACGGTCTCTGTAGATATCCGCACTGGTATCCCGCAACAGATCCAGAATCTGGTAAAAAGATATGGTATCGAGCTTCTTCAGATCATATACCTGCCAGTACAGAATGATCTGATTCTCCACACTGACGGCAACTGCTGCCACATGTCCGCCATCCGGCAGCTCTTCTACCACCTGTTCCTCCAGGGATCCTTCCTGTACTCTGTCTAATGCCTGCGCTGCTTTCTTCCGATATTCTCCTAAGATCGGATCTTCCCCATCCGGTCTTATCAGGGACTTATCGATGTACGGCTCTGTTATGGCTCTGCCTTCCTTGTCCACACAGACCGCTGTGACTCCCGTCACCTTGCAGAACTCGTTCTGCAGATGCTGCAGGCGCTTTTCGTCTATCAATTCACGTAATGCAAACTCAGCCACTTTTTTGCTCCCCTGTTTCTCTGTAAAATATTCAGAAATTCCTTCCCGAATATTTATATTCTACCATGTATCCCGAAATTGATACAAGCTATTATTTTACATTTTTCGTTATATTTATTAAATTGCTTAAAAAATTCGGATCATTTTGTCAATTATTGCAAATACTTTGCATGCAGAAAAAGGCGATCGTAAGTCTGACCTACGATCACCTTTCTCATCTCTTTTTGGTAAAACTTATTTATCATCCACGCTGTAGTTCGGAGCTTCCTTGGTGATGTGGATATCATGAGGATGGCTCTCTTTCAGAGATGCTGCGGAGATCTTCACGAATCTGCCGGTCTCTTTCAGGGTTTCGATATCCTGTGCCCCGCAGTAACCCATACCGGAACGGAGACCGCCGAGTAACTGGAATACGGTATCTTCTACGCTGCCCTTGTAAGCCACACGGCCCTCGACACCTTCGGGTACCAGTTTCTTTGCATTCTCCTGGAAGTAACGATCCTTACTGCCGTTCTCCATAGCCGCGATGGAGCCCATGCCACGGTATACCTTGTATTTTCTGCCCTGGAACAGTTCGTATTCTCCCGGGCTCTCCTCGCATCCTGCGAACATGGAACCCATCATACATACATTACCGCCGGCTGCGATTGCCTTGGTAATATCTCCGGAATACTTGATACCGCCATCAGCAATGATGGGAATACCGTATTCTTTTGCCACGCTATAGCAGTCCATGATAGCGGATACCTGGGGAACACCGATACCTGCAACCACACGGGTAGTACAGATGGAACCGGGTCCGATACCTACCTTAACGGCATCTGCACCTGCCTCGATCAGTGCACGGGTTGCGTCGCCGGTAGCTACGTTACCTGCGATCACCTGCAGATCGGGGTATTTTTCCTTGATCATCTTCAGACAGTTCAGTACGTTCTGGGAATGACCGTGTGCGGAATCCAGTACGATGACATCAACCTTGGCTGCTACTAAAGCTGCCACACGATCCAGTACATTTGCGGTGATACCTACGCCGGCACCGCAGAGCAGTCTGCCCTGGGAATCCTTGGCTGCCAGAGGATATTTGATGGTCTTCTCAATATCTTTGATGGTGATCAGACCCTTTAAGTTAAAGTCCTTGTCCACGATGGGAAGCTTTTCTTTTCTTGCCTTTGCCAGGATCTTCTTCGCTTCTTCCAGAGTGATACCTTCAGGAGCAGTGATCAGACCTTCGCTGGTCATGGACTCTTTGATCTTCTTGGTAAAATCGGTCTCGAACTTCAGGTCACGGTTGGTGATGATGCCGACTAATTTTCTGCCCTCAGTGATAGGTACACCGGAGATACGAAACTTCGCCATCAGCGCATCTGCATCTGCCAATGTATGCTCGGGAGACAGAGAGAAGGGATCAGTGATGACACCATTCTCGGAACGCTTTACCTTGTCTACCTCTTCTGCCTGTGCTTCGATAGACATATTCTTATGAATGATACCAATACCACCCTGTCTTGCCATAGCGATCGCCATGCGGTGCTCGGTAACGGTATCCATTCCTGCGCTCATCATAGGAATGTTCAGCTTGATCTTCTTTGTCAGCCATGTGGTCAAATCCACCTGATTGGGGACTACCTGAGAATAAGACGGTACGAGCAGTACGTCATCAAAGGTAATGCCTTCACCAATAATCTGTCCCATTTTCTCTCCTCCTGTGTTCATTTGATAAGATTTGTGAATGATTTGTTTTAGTAATATAAGCCATACTTATAAGAACCATTTGCTGTGCTTATAACATTTCCATGAGTTTAGCAAAGTTTTCTATGGCTGTCAACCGGATATTGCATATTTTTGTATCAAAAAAGGATTCCGATGCATCCTGTTCACCGGAATCCTTTTGTTCATGAATCACTCACTGATCATTATTCACTGAATACCTTACGGGGAGCTACACTCTTAAGTACCTTCACCAGTTCCTCGTTGGGACTGAAGATGATCTTCTCGCCACCTTCATAATACATGGCATAACGACCATCCGGCTGAAGTACCTCGCCGATGCTGTAATCCTTCTCCTTCACCTGACGGTTCTTGAAGTTGTCCAGATGGTAGGAATAGACCGGTGCAAATACTTCCATGCGGTCCAGGCTGTAGGTAGCTACACGCTTTCTCTTGCTCTTTGCCATGATCTTGTCCACAGACAGCTCCTTATCCAGATAGAGATACTCATACTCCAGATCCGTGAACATATTCAGGAAATAAGCTCCCACACCTGCAACAAGAGCTACCGGCAGGAAAATGATAAATACAAACATTACCAGACAGCTTAACACCGTCAGGGTAACCAGTAATACCTTTAAGATTTTTGCCCACGCGGGCTGCTTTGCTTTTACCAGACATTCTACGTAAGAATCACTCATTTTTCGTTTCCTTTTCTCTCATATATTTTGCAGCAGAGATTTTGTGCACCGTTCTTCCGTTCCTTCGGAAAATCTCTGTTTACGTCTGTCCGGATTCTGCTTCTCCTGACAATCGTCTTCTATTATGATATATCATCCGTGAAAAACATGCAAGATATGCCCGGATTTTTGGGGCGATTTAATTCTTTTTTTAGAATCCCCTCACACTTCCTTCATTGACTTTCGGATATGGAACCTTTATCATAAATTTATATTGCACATAGAAAGGCGGTTTTTCCATGGCGGTAATGGACGAATTCAAAGAAGAACGGGAAGCACTGAAAAACGGCACTCCCAAACAGAAGCTGGCGTATTTCTGGTATTATTATAAATGGCACGTGATCATTTCTGTGATCGTCATCGGCATGATCGTAAGCTTTATTTACCAGTATACGAACCGGAAGGATACCGCTTTTAACGCTGTTTTATTAAATGCAAGCCTCTTAGACCAGATGTCTTCCGAGCAGCCGGATTTCCTTACGGATTTCGCCGAAAAAGAGGGCATCGATCTGAATACCAGCGATATCACCTTTGATACTTCTATTCGTATCGTGGAAGACAGCATGGACGAGACCTCCGTCACTTCTACCCAGAAGCTGATGGTATATGTGGCAGCAAATGAGCTTGACAGCATGATCACGGATTTCGATTCTTTCCAAAAATATGCCAACAGCAGCCTGTTCTATGATCTGCGGGATATCCTCACAGAAGAACAGCTCCAGGCACTGGAACCTTATTTCTATTACGTGGACAGAGAAGTAGTGTTGGCGATCGAGGCAGCAAACGATGATCTGAATACCGATTATACTCCGGAATATCCCGATCCTCTCCACCCGGAAGAGATGCAGGATCCCGTCCCGGTAGGCATCTGCCTGACCGGCTGTACGGATCTGACCGACAACTATTACTTCCGCGGAGACGGTATCGTCATGGGCATCTACGCCAATGCGGAACATGCGGATACCGCAGTGGATCTGGCGGAATATTTATTGAGCAAATAGAAATTTGCAACACTGAACTTAAAAGGCATGCCCCGTTGCGATGGGACATGCCTTAATTTTTTTAAAAATCCAGATCGCGGAAGCGGTTTGGTTTCTTGGGCTTGCGCCGCTTTTTCGCCTGTCTGATAGCTTCTCTCCGCCTGCTTTGCAGGTCCTGGTTCACCGAGCGGTACCGGGATCTGGAGCGCTTTCTCCTGCGGCCAAACCGCCACGTCAACCTGGTACTGCGATGTGCGAATTGGTAGTTCTTAATAAACGCCCGGATCAAAAGTATCAGGAAGATCACTACAGCGATCCCCAGTATCCAGAAAAATACCTTGATCACATTGATAAATATCACTGCCGGACCGCCGGAGGCCGTATCTTCTTCCCCGGAAGCTGTCGGCTGTGTAGCAGTGGGAATACCTCCGCCCTCGCCGGCCGCCTCATCAGCCGCCGCTCCTTCTGTCGGCTGCGTAGCCCCGGTGCTGTCCGGCTCCTGCGTCGCTGCTGTAGCTTCTGCCCCATCCGTTGTCCCTGTGGTCTCGTCCCCAAACACACTGCTTCCCTTTTCCGAAGCCGTGAAATCTATGGATGCCGTTCCCAGTACCACATCATTGTAGGTATAGGTGATCACGGCAGCCTGCCCCGGCGCGGTATTGTCGTAGGAGATTGCGGACGCAGCATCCCAGAACGTAATCGTGTTGGGCAGGGTAATACTGTCGTTTTGGTTCAATTGCAGAATCGGTTTGGAATTTCCGAAGATATCGTTGCCGCTGTAAAAAGCTCCCGCATTGTCGATATTATATTTCGTCTCCGTCTGAGAGATGTTTGCTCTCTGGAAATTACTGAATCCATAGTCGAACAGAGCAATCGTATCTTCATAGTAATTAGGGTTCTCATCCTTCATCACCACGCAGATCAGTTTCATGCCGTCCTTCTCCGCGCAGGAGACCAGGGTGCTTCTCGCCACATCGGTATAACCGGTCTTACACCCTACCAGGTAGGGATATGCGTATTTTCCGCCTGGGATCAGTTCCATCTTATTGACTTCCATGATGTCATCCGGTTGTCTCTCCGACGGTAGAATGTGCAGCATGTGTGTCATGGTCATCTTGCATAATGCTTCATTGGCAAAAAACGCTCTGCCGATCATCGCCAGATCATAGGCGCTGGTGTAATGCTCCTCATTGGGAAGACCGTTGGGATTGACAAAATGAGAATCCACACATCCCAGTTCCTTCGCACGCTCGTTCATGATATCACCGAAATCCTGCCAGGTCGTCCCCGAGATATGTTCCGCCACCGCAAAAGAGACCTCATTCGCTGAACGGATCAGAATCGCATTCAGACATTCCTCCATGGTCAGCTGCTCTCCCGGTTCGATGGCAATATGGTTGCTTCCGGGGTCGATATCATGTACCGCATCATAGGAGAAATCCACGATTTCATCCATGCTGCAGCGTTCTGAAGCAATCAGGGTCGTTAATATTTTCGTGGTACTGGCGGGATATTCCTTTTGATGAATATTTTTCGCATATAAGATAGCGCCGGTATCCGCATCCATCAAAATTGCAGATTCCGCACTGATCACCGGTCCTGTAGGCCAGTTCGCCACTGCATTGGACTGCACTGCCAGTGACTGATTATAGGCAATGTTCTCCTCTTTGATGGTGGTAGCCGAAACTGTAAGTCCATCAGACGCAAAAAGGCAGATAACGCTGATTCCCATGACTGCCTTCGTAAAAAGTGTTCTATATGATAAATGCTTAAAAAAACGCATGTATAAATCCTTCCTGATATATCTTTATAACCCTTTATAAAAATGGTGTATGATAATGCACATTTTCTATCATACACCATTTTACTTAAAAACCAAAGTGCTAACTTAATTTTTTTCGCATATGTTCCTGTCCGTCAAAATCTTTCCAGACAAACTCGCTGCCTTCCCAGATCATGTATCCATGCCAGCTGTCTTCCTTGGGCAGTGACACCGATCCGGGATTCATATAAATGTAAGATTCCTCTTCGTGTACAGCGCACTTCGGCACATGAGTGTGTCCGTGCAGCAATATATCCCCGGGATGCAGCGGCGGAAGCTTCTGTTCGTTATAAACATGTCCATGTGTGGCATAGACTGCCGTCTCCCCTTCCGCAATCACACAGTAATCCGCTAATACAGGGAATTCCAACACCATCTGGTCCACCTCAGTATCACAGTTGCCCCGGACGCAATAGATGTCATTTTTACGGGCATTCAAAAGTTCAATGACTTCCTTCGGTGCATATCCTTCCGGAAGGTCATTGCGGGGACCGTGATATAAGATATCCCCCAACAACAGAAGTCTCTCCGCTTCCTCTTTTTCATATGCCTCTAATAATTTTCTGCAATAGTATGCCGAACCGTGAATGTCCGACGCGATCATCCATTTCATCCTCTTTCCTCCGGGTTTTATATGAAACCAGCCACGACCGCCCGATGCAACAGGGTCGTGCACAACCACCTGTTCCGTCAGGGGCATGCATGTTCGTCCGTTCCAGCAGGATCATATGCGCAGCCGCCTGCTCCGACAGAGTCACATGCACAGCCGCCTGTTCCGACAGGGTGACTTGACAAGTTTTCCAAGATAAAGTACATTGACAATACAGATTCTACACGAATCTGCAGATTTCATCAAGAAAAGTCATCAATAAAGAAAGGTTATCAAATATATGAGATTGCGCAATATTACCGGCTCCCGCGAAGTGATTGCAGAAAGTCCTTACGTGGTACCGGAAGATACTTTGGAAAGCTGCCCCGGAACCTGGCACGAGATCTTTGGAAACGATCACCCCATTCATATCGAGATCGGCATGGGAAAAGGACGTTTCCTGCACACCCTTGCGAAATTAAATCCGCAGATCAATTATGTGGGCATCGAGAAATATTCCAGTGTTCTGCTCCGCGCCATCCAAAAAATGGAGGAAGATGAGCTTCCCAACCTGAAATTCATCCGTATGGATGCCGAAGATATCGATAAGGTATTCGGAAAAAGTGAAGTAGACCGGATCTATCTGAACTTCTCCGATCCCTGGCCGAAGGACCGCCATGCCAAGAGACGCCTGCCCTCCAGACAGTTTCTGGCACGCTATGATGTGATCCTGAAAAAAGAGGGCACACTGGAATTCAAGACAGACAACCGTCCTCTGTTCGATTTCGCAGTCGAGGAACTGGAACCTGCCGGATGGCAGGCAAAAGTGATCACTTATGATCTGCATAGTGACGCTTCACTGATGGAAGGTAATGTCATGACGGAATACGAGGAGAAATTCTCTTCCATCGGCAACCCTATCTGCAAATATATTATTTTTAGATAACAATTCATAATACACTCATTTTTTGAAATAATTCATAACACACTGATTTTTTTGAAATAAATAAATCATAGTACAATCATTTTTTTGAAATACTTGTAACTATTCAGAGTCAAGCAAAACTACGATCTGCGAATGCTTGCATTCAAGCAGATAAGAAGTTTTATATGGTGAATGTGGTTCTGAATCGTTACAAAAACTTAAACCATATCGGCTGCTTACATTCAGCCGTAGAAAGGAAGGATCATTATGGAATACACTTTTACTGCTGCAAATTTTGAAGAGGAGGTTCTGCAGTCGGAGCTTCCCGTCCTGGTAGACTTCTACGCCGACTGGTGCGGTCCCTGCAAAATGATGGGGCCTGTGGTTGCCAAATGTGCCGAAGCTTATGCCGGTAAGATGAAGATTGGCAAACTCAACGTGGATGACAACATGGCGATCGCGCAGAAGTACCGTGTGGTAAGCATTCCGCATTTCATCGTGTTCAAAAGTGGAGAGCCCGCTGTAACCTTCGGCGGTGCCATGTCCGAAGCCGACTTTTGCCGGAAGCTGGACCAGGCGTTGATGTAACCTGAGAGTTAGTGAAATAGTTGTTCTAAAATCCACGCAGAAAGGGCTGCCCGCCTCGGACTCGGATGCTAGCTACAACTGTGGATTTTCTAAAGGAAAGTGGCCAAGTGT
>OMGL01000652.1_pt1 | contig 25783 bp, 16 predicted proteins | sample 1645831 | NCBI WGS metagenome assembly OMGL01 (sample SAMN00849301, study PRJEB25192) | human gut metagenome | reverse complement strand
AAGTAGAAGTGGAAAAAGGATTTGCAGTAAGTGCTCCTGATTATGTAGACAGGCCTTTGAATTAATAAAATTTTATCATCATGAGAAATATAATGTATCTATCCTTTGCCGCTTTTATTTTTGCAATGAGTGGCTGCTCAAATGAAACATTTGAGGAAGGATATGGAAGAACAGGCAATGACATATTGGTTGCTACGATACCATCCGTCGAATCACGAACTTATATGGATGGGGTATCTGTAAAGTGGAGTGCCGGAGATAAAATCGGTATATTTTCCCAATCGAACAATTCTGTTTCATATGCGAATAATGAATATACCCTTTCTAGTGAGGCGGGTACACAGAGTGCGGAGTTTTCGGGTTCCTGTGAAGGAGAGAAGAAGGTAGCTTACTATCCTTATTCCGAAGATGTAACATATGATGGGACAAAGATAAGTTATGATATGCCTGTTTCTTATACGTATAAATCTGAAAATCCGAAAGATAACAACGGGGCACCTATGGCGTGCCTGATAAGTAAAGATGAACAAAATCAAATAGTAAAAGCACTAAAAAAATATAAACCAGAAAAAATACTAATATTAGGAACATCTGATGGAATGGTAGCAAAAATAGCCGAAAATTTAGGCCTACCACAAATATCAAAAACAACATATATAAATGAAGTTGCAACAGAAGAAGAAATGAAAACAGCGAGACATATTAGAGAAACAGAAGGAAAACATGTAATACCAGTACCAACATTTGAACTGAAAAAAGATTTCTCAGGATATTTATTAGATCCATTACAAATTTTCAAATCAAAGGGAATTGGAGAAAAACCATATATATCAGAGAAAACAATAATAAGACCAACATTTAGCTATATGGGGAAATTCACAATATCTGATACAGTATTTAGACAAATAATGGAAAATGTTGCAAGAAAAATTCCAGAAATATATAAAGTTCAAAGAACAAGAGTAACAAGTTCTGCAGAAGGACCGAGTATCTATATGGAAGTAACAATAATATATGGTTGTAAAGTAAAAGATGTTTTAAGAGAATTTAAAGAAAGGGCAAAAAAGGAAATAGATAAATTAACATCAATGAATGTTGTATCATTAGAAGTAGTAGCAAAAAATGTCTATGTCCCAGAAAAAGAAGATGAAGAAACGATCACGGTGTATTTATGGAGTACAAAACTGTATGAAAAATACGCACCCTATATTCAGAAGCAGCTTCCGGATATCAATGTTGAATTTGTAGTAGGAAATAATGATCTGGATTTTTACAGATTTCTGGATGAAAATGAAGGATTGCCGGATATTATAACCTGCTGTCGTTTTTCACTGCATGATGCAAGTCCTCTGAAAGATAGTCTGATGGATCTTTCTACAACCAATGCGGCTGGTGCTGTCTATGATACATATCTAAACAATTTTAGGAATGAGGATGGCAGCGTAAACTGGCTTCCAGTGTGCGCAGATGCCCATGGCTTTGTAGTGAACAAGGATCTTTTTGAAGAGTACGATATTCCGCTGCCAACCGATTATGACAGCTTCGTCTCTGCCTGTCAGGCATTTGACGATGAGGGAATCCGTGGGTTTACAGCAGACTATTTTTATGATTATACCTGTATGGAGACACTGCAGGGGCTGTCAGCATCAGAGTTGTCTTCTGTAGACGGACGCAAGTGGCGGACGACCTACAGTGACCCGGATAATACAAAGAGAGAAGGTCTGGACAGCACCGTCTGGCCGGCGGCTTTTGAACGTATGGAACAGTTCATCCGGGATATCGGTCTGAGTCAGGACGATCTGGATTTGAATTATGATGATATAGTAGAAATGTATCAAAATGGGAAGCTTGCCATGTACTTTGGAAGCTCTTCCGGTGTAAAAATGTTTCAGGATCAGGGCATTCAAACAATATTTCTGCCATTCTTTCAAGAAAACGGCGAAAAATGGCTGATGACTACACCCTATTTTCAGGTGGCTTTAAACCGTGACCTGGCACAGGATGAAACACGACGGCAGAAAGCCATGAAGGTATTGAACACGATGCTTTCTGAGAATGCACAGAAACAGATCCTTTATGATGGTCAGGATCTCTTAAGCTACAGCCAGGATGTGGATATCCATCTTACAGAATATCTGAAAGATGTGAAACCTGTGATTGAAGAAAATCATATGTATATCCGTATTGCGTCAAATGATTTTTTCGCTGTTTCCAAGGATGTGGTATCTAAGATGATTGCAGGAGAATACGATGCAGAGCAGGCTTATCAGTCCTTTAACACCCAGCTTTTGAATGAGCAGACTATCTCTGAGGATATCCTGTTAGATTCACAGAAATCATATTCCAATCGTTTCCATACCAGTGGAGGTAATGCGGCTTATTCGGTTATGGCAAACACTCTGCGCGGCATTTATGATACGGATGTGCTGATCACCACTGGAAACAGCTTTACTGGAAACGTGCTGAAAGCCGGTTACACAGAAAAAATGGCGGGTGACATGATCATGCCCAATGGTCTTTCAGCTTACAGCAGTAAGATGAGTGGGGCGGAACTGAAGGAGACTGTCAGAAATTTTGTGGAAGGCTATGAGGGAGGCTTTATTCCCTTTAACCGAGGTTCTCTCCCTGTGTTCAGTGGTATTTCTGTGGAGCTCCGGGAAACGGATAATGGTTATACATTGAACAGAGTTACGAAGGATGGAAAGAAAGTTCAGGACAAAGAGATGTTCACGGTAACCTGCCTGACGACACCTAAATACATGGAGAATTATCCGGTAGATGATAATATTGTGTTTGATATAAGAGATACTTCTGTGAAGGATACCTGGATAGGATATATTTCAGATGGTGATGCCGTTCTTGCAGAGCATGAAGACTATATGGCTCTGAGGTGAGAAAAATGGATATTAAGAATCATAATACAGACAAAAAGAAGCTTGTCAATAGCAAACAATTCAAGGCAGCTGTTTTTATAGCTATTTTGCTTGGAATCGTATTGACGGTTTTCCGATATTTTGAATTTGTGTCGAAAACGGTATATGAGGAAAGTGTGTCTCATCTGACAGAGATTTTTCATCAGTCTGATAATATGCTGCGGGAACTGACAGACAAGAATCTGACCTATCTTCATATCTGGGGAGAGAATCTGCAGAACATCTCTAATGAAGACAAAATTCGTGAATATATAGAGAAAGCACAGGAAGATGCCGGATTTTTAGAATTCTTTTTTCTGTCAGCTGACGGAAACTATAAGAAGGTAACAGGTGAAACAGGGTATCTTGGATTACAGGGGAATATGGAAGAGGAGCTCCGGCAGGGAAGTGATGTGATAACAAATGCAGCAGTTCCTGGAAAAGCCCAGCTGCTTGTTTTTGCAACTCCCAAGGTCTATGGAAGCTATCAGGGATTTGAATATGATGCGATTGCCATTGCCTATGAGAATTCTGATATCGTAAATGTACTGGACATCTCTGCTTTCGACGGAAATGCCCAGAGTTATGTGGTTCATCAGGATGGTCGTGTTGTGGTGGATCATTCTTCCGAGTCATGGGGGAGAGTGTATAATTTCTTCGCCGTTCTGAGAGAGCATTCGGAGATGCCTGAAAGAGAGATCAATGAGCTTTCGGAAAAGTTTAAAGAAGGGCGTAGCGATGCGGGAATGGTAAAGCTTGATGGAAGAAGCTACTATCTGGTCTATGAAAAATCAGATATTCAGGACTGGATGTTTCTGGGACTTGTTCAGGTGGATATTGTGAATGCCAGTATGAACAGTCTGCAGTATAGTACGATTCTTCTTGTAGGTGCAGTTGTGCTCTGTGCTGCCGCCTTTTTAATTAGCCTTATTGTGCAAAAAAACAGGAGAAATCTTAGGAAAAAGGATACGGAGATCCTGTACCGGGATGAATTGTTTCAAAAGCTGTCAATGAATGTAAATGATGTTTTTCTGATGCTGGATGCAAAAAGACAACAGGCAGATTATGTCAGCCCGAATGCGGAAAAATTGCTGGGTATTACAGTGGAACAAATCCGTAAAGATATTCGTGTTTTGGGAAAACTGCATCTCACAGAGTCACAAGATCCGGAAACGAATTATCTGGAAGAAATTCAGGTAAATGAACAGAAGGAATGGGATTGTGAATATGCTCATTTGAAAACAGGAGAACGACGCTGGTTTCATAATATTGCAATGGGCAGTGAGGTAAACGGGAAAAAGAAATTTATTCTGGTTATGTCGGATCGTACCTCTGACCGGAAAATGAATCAGGCACTTTCTGAGGCAGTCCGTGCTGCGGAGACTGCCAATCGTGCAAAGAGTACGTTCCTTTCCAATATGTCCCACGATATCCGGACACCCATGAATGCAATTATTGGCCTTACAACATTGGCTGTAAGCAACATTGACAATCAGAAAAAAGTCAGGGATTATCTAAGCAAGATCCTTTCGTCCAGTAACCATCTGCTCTCCCTGATCAATGATATATTGGATATGAGCCGTATCGAGAGTGGAAAGATTCATCTGGAAGAAATAGAGGTGAGCCTGTCGGAAGTGCTTCATGATCTGAAGACCATCGTCAGTGGGCAGATTCATGCGAAGCAGCTGGAGCTTTATATGGATGCAATGGATGTGACGAATGAGTACGTCTATTGTGATAAGACGCGTCTGAATCAGATGCTGTTGAATCTTTTGTCCAATGCCATTAAGTTTACGCCTGCAGGTGGAACCGTTTCTGTCCGGTTAAAGCAGTTCCCGGGAACGGTAAAAGGCAGTGAACTGTATGAGATCCGGGTAAAGGATAACGGAATCGGTATGAGCCCGGAATTTGTACAGAAGCTCTTTTCTCCTTTTGAGAGGGAACGGACTTCCACGGTCAGCAAGACTCAGGGTACAGGACTTGGCATGGCGATCACCAAGAACATTGTAAATATGATGGGTGGAACCATTGAGGTTCAGACAGAACAGGGCAAAGGTACCGAATTTATTGTCCGTCTGCCATTTCGGATTCAGACTGAGCATCACCGCATAGAGAAGATCGTAGAGCTGGAAGGTCTTAAGGCATTGGTGGTAGATGATGATTTTAATACCTGTGACAGTGTGACAAAGATGCTTGTCAAGGTTGGAATGCGTTCAGAATGGACTCTTTCCGGTAAGGAGGCTGTTCTCCGGGCGCGGCAGTCTATGGAACTGGGGGATGCATTCCATGCGTATATCATTGACTGGCGTCTGCCGGATATGAACGGGATTGAAGTGACCCGCCAGATCCGCAGTCTGGGTGACCATACACCAATCATTATCCTGACGGCTTATGACTGGTCGGATATCGAAGTGGAGGCCAGAGCGGCAGGGGTTACAGCATTCTGTTCGAAACCTATGTTTATGTCAGATATCAGAGAGACCTTGATGATAGCTATCGGTCAGAGGCAGGCTGAGCAAGAGGATAATATTCTCCCGGCAGCAGGTTCAGATTTCAAGGGCAGATGTATATTGCTTGTGGAAGACAATGAACTGAACCGTGAAATTGCGGTAGAGCTCCTGAATGAATATGGCTTTCTGGTTGATACTGCCGAAAATGGAGCAGAGGCAGTAGAGAAAGTAAAAAAATCAAAACCAGGCGGTTATGATCTTGTGTTGATGGATGTGCAGATGCCTGTCATGAACGGGTATGAGGCCACAAAGCGGATTCGTGCCCTGGATGATCCGGCACAGGCGGGAATCACTATTCTTGCCATGACTGCCAATGCTTTTGATGAAGACAGGAAGGAAGCGCTGGAATACGGTATGAATGGATTTCTATCCAAGCCAATTGTTGTAGAGGAATTAATTGATGCATTGCAAAAAAATCTTTCATAGAGGGGATACAGGAAGCAATGGCAAAAGTAACGGAAGTATATGAGTTAACCATTTGAGAAATTAAGAAGGGATTGCATTAAGTAATGTGGCATGTTGCTAATTGACAAAATAGTATGTATGATTTGAATGTGGAGTAAATATGACCGAAAAACATAGTTATGAGATTATCGTCCTGGATCTGGACGGAACCTTAACAAACAGAGATAAGGTGATTACGCCAAAGACGAAGCAGCGTCTGATGGAGCTTCAGGAGCGCGGAAAGAAGATTGTTCTGGCGTCCGGGCGTCCGACGCCGGGAGTGCTGCCGCTTGCGAGAGAGCTGGAGCTGGCAAAATACGGCAGTTATATTCTGTCGTTTAATGGAGGCAGGATCACGAACTGCAAAACCGGCGAGATCATATTCAGCCGTTCCCTGCCGCAGGAGGCAAATCAGAAGATTATACGCTTGGCCGAGGAGGAACAGGTGGGGCTTTTGAGTTACGATGAGGCGGGGGCAAAGCTTCTGACGAACCAGAGTGACAGTCCCTATGCGAAGTTGGAAGCGCGGATCAACGGCATGGAGTTAGTACAGGTGGACGACATGGAAGCTGCGATCACGTATCCGGTACCGAAATACCTGATGATGGAGGATGGAGACTACCTGGCGATGGTCGAGCCGCGCGTCAAGGCGGCGATGGGGAAGAATTTCAGCGTTTACCGTTCGGAGCCGTTTTTCCTGGAGGTGCTTCCGAGGGGCATCGATAAAGCACAGTCGTTAGAGCGCCTTCTTTCTCACATCGGGCTTTCGCGTGAGCAGATGATTGCCTGTGGGGACGGCTACAACGACCTCACGATGATTCAGTATGCCGGATTAGGTGTAGCGATGGAGAATGCGGTGCTTCCGGTGCGGAAAGCTGCAGACTTTATTACCTATTCCAACAACGACGACGGTGTGGCTCATGTGGTGGAGAAGTTTATGCTGTAGAAGATTTGGCAGATTCGCATAAATGTATATTGCGTGAACAGATGAAAAATAAAATATTCATAAAAATAGGCAAGATACTAGACTTTAAAACTTTAATATGTTAATATAAGAAAAACGGAAAAATGAATATATTTTCGGAGTACATATTAAAAAGGGGTGCCTTGCATTATGAATAAAAAACTGAAAACCGAAGCTGTGGATCATCTGTTCCAGGCGATTCTGACACTGAAAAATACCGACGAATGCTATAGCTTTTTCGAGGATGTATGCACAGTTAATGAACTTTTATCATTTTCCCAGAGATATGAAGTAGCGAAGATGCTGCGCGAGAAGAAGACATATCTGGAGATCGCGGACAAGACCGGCGCATCGACAGCGACGATCAGCCGTGTCAACCGTTCTTTAAATTACGGAAGCGACGGATATGATATGGTATTTGCGCGTGTGAAAGAGCAGGAAGAGGCGGAGAAAACGGAAGCGTAAGACGAAGTAGGAATATACGCACGATAGATAAAGCGCGTACTTTCATAGGTGTAGCAAACCAACCTGCCAAAGATGGACAAATTTGGCTTGGGGTGGAATTGTCCCAGGAGCTGGCAGCTGGTTGAATGAAAGATAAAAAGAAATGAAAGAAAAAAGACATTGAAAGAATTTCCACAAGGGGAAGTGATTCCAGTGTCTTTTTTATCGTGTATGGTGCAATGGGTTGAAATTTTTGTTGTTTAGCCTATTTTTGAGTGTGGCGGTACAGCGGAAGTGCTGCCTATTTCTTCTTCTTCGGATTCACTGGCGTCTCCTGCCGGAGCTGTTCCGCCAGGATTTCAATCATCTGTTTTTTCAGATAGACATCAAACGCCAGCTCACTGATAAAGGCGAACAGCTGTAAATACTCGCGGTCTTCACAGTCATAGTCCTTGAATGTCTGGCTGGCGGCGTCAAATTTTGCCATGACGTCTTCCTGCAAGCGCTTGCGCTGCCCTTTTTCCAGCGAAAAGATTTCGTTGTAAAGCTCTTCTAATTCCGGGCTGGAACCATGGGAAAAGTGGTGCTCGCTGATGGGCGAGAAGAGCTGCTCAATATCCCGAAAGGATATCACATTTTTAAAATAATAAATCAGAATCAGCATCAGCAGATGATTCTTGGAGTAGCGTTTTTTGACGGGCGGCGGCAGCAGGTTATTTTTGGCATAGTTATTGATCATGGTTTTGGTCAGGATCTTATCCTCGCCCAGCCATTTGGAAGTGTTCAGGTGGCTGTCCATGAAGGTCGTGACCTGATCCATATATAAATCAATACCGGGAATCTCCGACGGATGCACCCGGGTCAGACTATCAACATAAGCCAGCAGATCCTGCAGGCGTTCTTCGTTCGATTTCATGTATGTACCTCGCTGCGTTGAAATTCGAAAGCTGCGAAACAGGGAGGCGATTTTGGCGCTTCCGCTGTCATGAACTCTCTATGTGATATTATATAGTTTTGAAAACCAGATAGCAAGGAGAAATTTAAAATCAATGAAAATTCCGTGACATCCAAGAGAAAATAGATTATACTAGAGCGTATTCGAACATACTTTTTGTCATTAAAAATAGATTATATAAGAGGATAGAAGGGAACGAAACATATATGAGCAAATACGACACACTTAACCCGATGCAGCGGGAGGCGGTTTTTCACACGGAGGGACCACTCCTGGTTCTGGCAGGCGCCGGTTCAGGAAAGACGCGCGTCCTGACACACCGGATTGCGTATTTAATCGAGGAAAAACGGGTGGCGCCGTGGAATATCATGGCGATCACATTTACCAATAAAGCGGCGGCGGAGATGCGCGAGCGTGTGGATAAGATTGTGGGGGAAGGCGCGGAGGCGATCTGGGTCAGCACGTTCCATTCGAGCTGCGTTCGGATTTTGCGCCGATTTATCGACCGTCTGGGATATGACTCGAATTTTACTATCTATGACGGCGACGACCAGAAAACGCTGATGAAGCAGGTGCTCAAGAAAATGCAGGCGGATCCGAAGCAGTTTAAGGAGCGGGCGGTGCTGTCACGGATTTCTGCGGCGAAAAATGACCGGATCACGGCGGATGAGTTTGAGCAGCAGGCGGGAGCGGACTTCCGGGAGAAAAAGATTGCTCAGATTTACCGGGAATACCAGAAAGAACTCAAGAAGAATAATGCTCTGGATTTTGACGATCTGCTGGTGAAAACGGTAGAACTTTTCGAGGCAAACGCGGATGTGCTGGAATATTATCAGGATAAATTCCGGTATATCATGGTGGACGAGTACCAGGACACGAACCTTGTACAGTTTAAGCTGGTCGATCTGCTGGCAAAGAAGTACAGAAATATCTGTGTGGTCGGTGATGATGATCAGTCGATCTACAAATTCCGCGGGGCAAATATCGAAAATATTTTAAGTTTTGAGAAAGCATTTCCGGGCGCACGCGTTATCAAGCTGGAGCAGAACTACCGTTCCACCCAGAGCATCCTGAACGCGGCAAATGAGGTGATCCGCCACAACCGCGGCAGAAAGGACAAGACGCTGTGGACGGCGAATGACGAGGGACCGAAGGTGCGCTTCCGTCAGTATGACACGGCATACGAGGAGGCAGACGCCATTATCTGTGATATTGAGCGTGAGAAAGAAGAGAAAAATGCGGAATATTCGGATTTTGCCGTGCTGTACCGTACCAATGCACAGTCGCGTCTTCTGGAGGAAAAATGTATTTATTACAGCATTCCGTACCGGCTGGTCGGTGGCGTCAATTTCTATCAGCGCAAGGAAATCAAGGATATTCTCTGCTATTTAAAGACGATTGCGAATGGGCGCGATGATCTGGCGGTTCAGCGTGTTATCAATGTGCCGAAGCGCGGCATCGGTGCGACCTCGATCGGAAAAGTGACGATCTATGCGTCTGCCAATGGCATGAGCTTTTATGATGCACTGCTGCGCGTGCGCGGCGTGCCGACGATCGGCAAGGCGGCGGATAAGATCGAGAAGTTTACGGAGCAGATCGAAAACTTCCGGTCGCGGCTTTCGGCCCTTTCGATCCCGGAACTTATCGAGGCGATTCTGGAAGAGACGGGATATAAGAAGGATCTGGAGGCGGAAGGCGAGATCGAGGGAGAAACACGTCTGCAGAACGTGGAAGAGCTGGTTAATAAGGCGACCGGCTATATGAGCACGGCGGAGGAACCGACGCTGGACGGATTTTTGGAGGAGGTTGCGCTGGTAGCGGATGTAGATAGCCTGGACGAATCCGAAAACAGGATTGTCCTGATGACTTTGCACGGCGCAAAAGGTCTGGAATTTCCGTATGTCTATTTAAGCGGCATGGAGGACGGGCTGTTTCCGAGCAGCATGTCCATCTTTTCGGATGATAAGGACGCCATCGAAGAAGAACGGCGTCTCTGCTATGTCGGAATCACCCGTGCGGAGAAAGAACTGACGCTGACGGCGGCGAGACAGCGCATGGTCAATGGAGAAACGCGGTTTGCGAAGGTCAGCCGCTTCATCGAGGAGATTCCGCCGCAGCTTCTGGACGAGGAAGAGCAGCCGACCGTCTTTGAACGGGCTGCCGGTATGAGCCGGGGCGGACGCGGATTTGAAGATTCGGGGACTTCTGGCTGGACAACGGGCAGCTTTGGTGTATCTGGCGCGGGAGACGGCGATCGGGTGCGGATTGGCGGAATGTCTGGAAAACACCCTCTTTCAGAGAACGATGCCGCCTGGGAGCGCGGCGCAGCCCGGATGAGCGGTTGGGGCGGTGTGAATGGTTCCGGAAGTGCTGGTTCTGGCCGCACGCTGGATCCATATAAGAGCGCTTATAGTTCCAGCAGCCGTCCAGCCAGCCCGGCACCGTCATTTGGCAAGGCATTTACGGTCCAGAAGGCCGACCATCTTTCCTACGGCGAGGGCGACCGAGTCCGCCACCTCAAATTTGGCGAGGGAACGGTGCAGAAGATCGCGGACGGCGGCAAGGATTTTGAGGTGACGGTTAATTTTGACCGCGTGGGCGTGAAAAAAATGTTTGCTTCATTTGCAAAACTGGTGAAATGTTAGACCGTGCCGTATTGTTACTGTACACGTATGCGAAAACAGTAATGCCGTATTAAAACATTTTCGCCAGATCCAATAAAAAATATAGTAAAATCGGCTGAGAGATGGTATAATAAAATCAAGAATTGCGGATCAAAACGCGGGAAAGGATGTGGAGTGTATGAATAAATTTGATATGATGAGCAAAGATGCGCTCTCCAGAGTAGAAGAGATCATGAATGCAACCAAACTGAATGAATTCCTTCACAGAAAAGAAGAAGAGGAGAAACAGAAAAACTGTATTCTCTGGATTTTAGCCATTATCGGTATTGTAGCAGCAGTTGCAGCGATTGCATACGGCGTATATCGTTTCTTTACTCCAGATTATCTGGAAGATTTCGAGGACGACTTCGATGATGATTTCGACGACGATTTCTTCGAGGATGAGAGCGACGAGAAAGAAAAGAAAGACTGATTGTGATAATTTAGTCAATGAATCAGAATAAATACTGCGCGGAATCGGAAAATCGGTTTCACGCAGTATTTTTTATGCCATAGGAAAGTTTGTAGATAAGTTTGTATTTTTTATATCTTGGAAAAAGAAAAAAATTCCTGTATACTATAAAGATATGAATTAGAACCGCAGATGGAAATTAGCTGTGAGTTGAAGAAGCATTTGCAGTTGGTGATTATAGTGCGGTAAAAGCCACTGAGAGAAGGAGCTATATAGTTATCAATGAAAAAAGGTGAGATTTACGAAGGAACTGTAGAACGGATTGAGTTTCCAAATAAGGGCGTAGTTGTGATAGATGGAGAGAAAGCGATCGTCAAAAATGCGCTTCCGGGACAGAAGATCCGGTTCCGTATCAATAAAAAGCGCGGCGGTCGATGCGAGGGTATGCTTTTGGAGGTTGTCGAGCACTCAAAGTTAGAGACGGCAGAGGATGTATGTCCGCATTTTGGTATCTGCGGCGGATGTCTTTATCAGCCGATTCCGTATGAGGAACAGCTTGCGATCAAGGAAAAACAGGTTCGTTCCCTTCTGGATGCGGTATGTCCGGAATATGAGTTTGAGGGCATCTTAGGCAGCCCGCTGGTGCAGGGCTACCGGAATAAGATGGAGTTTTCCTTCGGTGATGAGGTCAAGGATGGTCCTATGTCGCTGGGAATGCACAAGCGCGGCAGTTTTTATGATGTGGTTACAACCGGCGAATGCCATATCGTGCATCCGGATTTTTGCAAGATTCTTGTCTGTACAAAAGAATATTTTGAGGAAAAGAAAGTTGGATTTTATAAAAAAATGCAGCATACCGGCTATTTGCGCCATCTTCTGGTGCGCCGTGCGATCAAGACAGGGGAGATTCTGGTCGATCTGATCACGACGACACAGACGGACACCTTTGAGGGAACCGAGGAAGCACTTTTACGGGGATGGACGGAGCGCCTGCAGGCACTTCCTATGGAGGGAAGCTTTGCGGGCATTCTGCATACTAAAAATGATACATTGGCGGATGCCGTAAAAGATGAGGGGACGGACATTCTGTTCGGACGCGAGCATTTTTACGAAGAGCTTTTAGGGCTGCGGTTCCAGATCTCGCCGTTTTCTTTTTTCCAGACGAACTCATTGGGCGCGGAGGTGCTGTACGAGAAAACGCGTGAGTATGTGGGTGAGACGAAGGGAAAAGTCGTATTTGACCTTTACAGCGGCACCGGCACGATCGCGCAGATCCTCGCACCGGTGGCGGAGAAAGTAGTCGGCGTGGAGATTGTCGGGGAAGCAGTCGAGGCAGCCCGTGAGAATGCGGCGCGCAACGGACTTGGCAACTGCGAATTTCTGGCGGGGGATGTCCTCAAGGTGGTGGACGAGCTGGAAGAAAAGCCGGATCTGATCGTTCTGGATCCGCCGCGCGACGGAATCCATCCGAAGGCGATCGGAAAGATTTTGAATTTTGGCGTCAGCCACATGGTTTATGTGTCCTGCAAACCAACCAGCCTTGCGAGGGATCTGGAACCGATCCAGGCGGCAGGATATCAGGTGGATAAGGTGTGCTGCGTGGATATGTTCCCGCATACTGCCAATTGTGAGACGGTGGTTTCATTGACGCGGAAGAAATAAGATCCCAAAATGGATGTGGGAAAAATGGATGAAACAAAAGAGAATGAAATAAAACCAGATACAGCAGATTGTCAGGTACAGGAGACAGCTGTGCAGCGCCGGAAGAGGGAGACTTTACTGCGCGAACAGACGCCGGATGCCCTGTGGGAAGCGATTCTTGCATTTGAGGGGGCAATATTTTACACGGCGAAAGGGCTGGAATATTCGTACACGATCCGGGGCAACGAGATGTTTGTCAGCCGGAAAGAAAAGTCGGTCACGCGTGCAAGCATCCTGGTGGCGTATAAAAAAGCGCAGGAGCTTGGCTGCGTGACCGGACCAAAGCAGCTGGGAGTGTTTGGGGCAAGCTATCTGTATCCGGTGTTCCTGAGGCTGGGGATTATCTGCGCCAGTGCTGGTTGATTTCCGCACCGAAAAACAGGATGCAGATGCAGGCGTACAGCCACAGCATCAGGATCACGACGGCGGTCAAGCTGCCGTACATATAAGAATAATTACTGAAATGGTTGAAGTAGATGGAAAATCCGTAGGAACATCCGATCCATCCGACGGTGGAAATCAGCGCACCGGGAAGCTGGAGACGGATATCCTGCCGTTCATAGGGCAGCCAGGTGTACAGCGCGACGAAAAAGAGCGTCAGCAGCGCTAGCGCAAGAAACGTCCGGAGACTAATCAGGCAGGAAACGAATCTGTCCAGCATCGGAAAGTAACGGAATAGCAGGCGCTGCAGGGAGGAACCGAACACCATCAGAACCAGGGAGAAAATGCACATCAGGAGAAAAACAATGGTATAGCCAGAGTTGATGATACGTCCTAAAAGGTAATTTCTGCGCTTGCGGCAGCCGATGATCCGGTTTAAGCCGCGCTCGATCCCAAGCATGCCGCGGGCAGCCGACCAGATGGTTGCCACGGTGGTAACCGAGAGCAGGGCGGCCGGGGATACAGTCTGGATGTCCTGGATTACCGATTCAATCAGCGGGTGGATGCTGGAGGGAAGAAGCTGTGTCATCACGTGCATCAGATCCTCCGGGCTGACGGCGGGGATGAGCTGGATCAGCGTCAGCAGAATCATGATAAAAGGTGCGGCAGAGAGAACGATAAAAAAAGAAGCCTGGGCGGCGTACACCGTGACTTCGTCTTTGATGAAATCGTTGTAAATCCGTTTACAGTTCAGGAGAAAAGAAAGCATGAAAAACCTCGCTTGATTTATGTTATTAAGAAAATATCCGTAACTGGCTCATTTCCCTTTGAAAAATGGCTGACGATAGGTGAATGTCATTTCAGTGTTGTTAAAAGTATATTATCATGAGGTCGAAAAAATAGCAACGGATTTGCCTGTCTTGACGAAAACACCGGTTTCCCGTATGATAACAGGATAGAAATGATTCGGGTCTGCAGGGCATAAGGATGGCAGTGATGCGGACAGCAGCAAAAATCAGCCGGCAGCCAATTGGAAAATGGGACATGGGAGGAAACAAAATGATCGCAATCACAGCATGTGCGGCGGCACTGGCAGCCGTGACAGTGGGGCTTTTGCTCCGCTCGGAATATGAAAAAAAACATTTTGTGACCGACCAGTATGAGATAGAGAGTCCGAAGCTGCCGGATGGCGCTGCGTTGCGCTGCGTATTTTTGTCGGATCTGCATGATAATGTGTATGGAACGGACAATGAGCCGCTGGTGGCGGCGATCCGCGCATTCAAGCCGGATGCGGTGCTGATCGGCGGCGATATGATGGTCTGTAAGGGAAAAGGTGATTTAACCGTCACGGTATCGCTTCTGGAAAAAATAACCTCGTTTGTGCCGGTTTACTATGCAAACGGAAATCATGAGGAGCGGATGAACCGGGAGCGGGATGTGTACGGAGATTTGTATGATCGGTTCCAGATGGAATTAAAACGTCTGGGGGTTCATTATTTATCGGATCGGAGCGAGGAGATCAATCCGTGGATCCGGGTGACTGGGTGCAATTTGCGGGAGATATATTATAAGCATCATTTCACGGTGCCGGAACTGCCGATGGAAGAGCTTTCGGAGCGGGTTGGAACTGCGGCAGAGAAGACGTGTTTTCATCAGATGAAAGAATCGTTGTCTCCTGACTTGGCGGAAAAGGAGCGAGAAGCCGGACATGAAATGTATGAGATATTATTATTTCATTCTCCCCTCTTTTTTGAGACCTGCCGGAAATGGGGCGCGGATCTGACGCTTTGCGGACATTTCCACGGCGGAACCATCCGGATCCCGGGGCTGGGAGGCGTGATGACGCCGCAGTACCAGTTTTTCCTGCCATGGTGCGCCGGACGGTTTGATGCGGACGGAAAGACGATGATCGTCAGCCGGGGGCTTGGGACACATTCGATCAATGTGCGGCTGAATGACCGGCCAGAGCTGGTTTGTGTGACGTTGCGGGGAAAACAATAGAGAGATTCTGGTTATTGTACACGGGTAGGCACTTTTGGAACCGAAAGTGCCGTAAGAAAACGTGGTGGCAGCAGGAATAACTCTTCGGCACGGGTGGATGTATACGGAATTTGGTATATGATTGTAGAAAAAGCTGGCTAAAAGAAGGAGTTCGGAAAGAATGGAAATTTCCTATAAATTAGATAATTTTGAAGGACCGTTGGACCTGCTGCTTCATCTGATTGAAAAGAATAAAGTAAGTATCTACGATATTCCGATCGTCCTGATTACGGAGCAGTATCTGGAATATGTTAATCAGATGGATCATGAGGATCTGGATGTGGTCAGCGATTTTCTGGTGATGGCGGCGACGCTTCTGGACATCAAATCGCGGATGCTCCTTCCGAAGGTGGAAAAAGAAGAGGAAGAAGACGAGGAAGATCCGCGCGCCGAGCTGGTGCGCCGGCTGTTGGAATATAAGATGTATAAATATATGGCGCAGGAGCTGGAAGAGCGGGAGCAGGAGGCAGAGCTTCTCTTTTTTAAGGAACCGACGATTCCCCGGGAGGTGGCGAAATATGAAGAACCGCTGGATCTGGACAAGCTTCTGGATGGTCTGACGCTGGCAAAGCTGCAGCGGATTTTTGATTCCGTTATGCGCCGCCAGAAGGAAAAGGTGGACCCGATCCGCAGGGAACCGATCAGCCTGGAGCAGAAGGTAAGGTCGGTGCTTTCTTATGCGCGGGAACACCGTCATTTTAAATTCAGCGATGTGCTGGAGAGGGAATCCGATCGCCTGGAGATAGTCGTGGCGTTTCTGGCAGTGCTGGAGCTGATGAAGATGGGACGGATTCATCTGGTGCAGGAAAAATTGTTTGATGAGATGCAGCTCGATACGGTGGATGTGGATGAAACGGAAGACGAGGCAGAGCTGGAACTTTCGACGGAGGAAGGAGAAGAGTATGCCAGAATTAGATGAAAAACGCGAGGAAGCCATCGTGGAATCGGTTCTCTTTACAATGGGAAAATCGGTTGAGCTGCGCCAGCTTGCGGCGGCGCTCGGGACGGATACAGAGCGCGCGGAAGCGGCGGTCAGACGATTACAGAGCCGATATGAGGCAGAAAAGCGGGGCATGCAGATCACGCAGCTGGAGGACAGCTGGCAGATGGCGACCCGCGCGGAATATTATGAGAATCTGATCCGGGTGGCAGCGACGCCGAAGAAGCAGATTTTAACGGATGTTGTGCTTGAGACACTCTCGATCATTGCTTATAAACAGCCGATCACGAAGCTTGAGATTGAAAAGATCCGCGGGGTTAAATCGGATCACGCGGTCAATAAACTGATTGAGTACAATCTCGTTTACGAGGTAGGGCGTTTGGATGTGCCGGGACGTCCGGCATTGTTTGCGACGACGGAGGAATTTTTGCGCCGGTTTGGAGTCGGATCGACGAAAGAACTGCCGGAACCGGCACCGGGACGAATCGATGAGTTCCGCATGGAGGCGGAGGAAGAGCTGAAGTTTGAGGGGAAACTGCCGGAAGAGGCAGAGAAGGAAATGAAATATTAACGTTTTCTTAACAATATTCATTCAATTCTGACATTAACAGATTCTTAACATCATATTTCTGTATTTTCTTGTAACTTTTTGTAGCCAACGTGGAAAATGAGGTCAACACAAACAAACAAGCAGCTCTTTCAAATCGCTACATAAATGAAAGAAGCCAGCAAAACAAAAGGGGGAATTGTTTATGTTGACACTTGAGCTTGATATGTATCAGGCGTGTGCTCTTGGCGCACTGGTCTACTGTCTGGGAAGATTGCTTGTACAAAAGCTGCCCTTCCTGAGCAAGTATTGTATACCGGCTCCGGTTGCGGGCGGTGTCGTATTTGCATTCGCTCATCTGGCGTTGTATGCAACAGGAGTTCTGGAGCTTTCCTTTGATACAACCTTACAGAGCGTATTTATGACGATCTTCTTCTGCAGCGTCGGTTTTACCGCCTGCTTCCGTCTGTTAAAGAAGGGCGGCGTTCAGGTATTTATGTTCCTGGCGCTGGCAGTTGGTATCTGTATCGTGCAGGATGCAGTCGGCAGCGGTCTGGCAGCAGCGTTTGGTCTGAATCCGCTTCTCGGCTTATGTATGGGTTCTATGCCGTTAGTTGGAGGTCACGGAACGAGTGGTTCCTTCGGACCGCTTCTGGAGCAGGAATACGCAGTTGTAGGCGCAACTACAGTTGCCTTGGCATCCGCTACATATGGTCTGGTATCCGGCAGTATGATGGGTGGTCCTATCGCCCGTGCCCGTGTTGAGAAACACCATCTGAAATCAACCGCAGCCGAGGAAGGCAATGCAGTTGACGAAGTAGCATCGCCGATCGACGGTCAGAAATTCACCACCGCGGCTGTATTCCTTGCAGTTGCAATCGGTGTTGGTACCTTCATTTTCGCGTTCTTTAAGAGCATTGGTCTTACATTCCCGACTTACATCGGTGCGATGCTGGCAGCAGCCGCTATCCGTAATATCTGGGATGTACAGCACAAAGATCTTCCGATGGAAGAAGTTGACGCACTGGGCGGCCTGTCCCTGAACCTGTTCTTAGCGATGGCAATGATGAGCCTGAAGCTGTGGCAGTTAGCAGCTCTGGCGCTTCCGATGATTGTTATCCTGTTAGTTCAGACGGTTGTTATGTTCCTGTATGCAAACTTCCTTGTATTCAACATCATGGGCCGTGATTACGAGGCAGCTGCAATGACCACCGCATTCTGTGGTTTCGGTATGGGCGCAACCCCGAACGCAATGGCAAACATGAGAGCACTGGTAGAGCGTTATGGTCCGGCTCCGCGTGCATTCTTCATCGTACCGTTAGTAGGAAGCTTATTCGTAGACTTCTTTAACTCCATGGTACTGACTACTTTCATGAACCTCTTATAATTTGACGGCTGGTTCAGCAAAGTATCCATTTAAAATATTCTGATATTGAAGTAGCTCCAACCTATTTCCTTCCCGGCGGTTCTGGATTTCCAGGCCGCCGGGATTTTTCGCGCGCAACGAGCGAAAGTCCGTGCCTGCACGAATTAATACTTTCGGAAAACGCGCGTGTGTGGTATTATAGAGAAACTGGAAAGTTGAAAAATATTTTTCGGGGAGGTGCTTTGTGAAAAACAAACTTGCAAGGCAGCCATTACCGGATAAAATGTGACATAAGAAAGGATTTCATACAGATATGAACAGCATGAACATAAAGATCAAATATTTCACAGACGCCATTGACCGCCTCGCCTACATTGACGGCAAATCTGACTGGATCGACCTGCGTGCGGCGCGTGAGGTGGTGCTGAAAAAGGGTGATTTTGCCCTGATTCCGCTTGGCGTGGCGATGGAGCTGCCGAAGGGCTATGAGGCGCATGTAGTTCCGCGCAGCAGTACCTTTAAAAATTTCGGCATCATCCAGACCAATCATATGGGTGTGATCGATGAGAGCTACTGCGGGGACAACGATCAGTGGCATTTTCCGGCATATGCGCTGCGTGATACAGTGATCCATGTCAATGACCGCATCTGCCAGTTCCGCATCATGGAGCATCAGCCGAAGATCGTATTTGAGGAGACGGAGAAGCTTGACAATAAAGATCGCGGCGGGATCGGAAGTACGGGAAAGAATTAATAAAAAGGTTTGGTAAAAAATGAAGCAGATAAAGAGGTTAAAACGAGGAAAAGTAAGTCTTTTTCTGGCAGCAGCGGTGCTTTCACTGGGCATCCTTTCCGGCTGCGGCACTGAATCGAAGGAAGCGAAAGAAGCGCGTATGACCGGAATCGAGCAGTTAAATGCAGGTAATTATCAGGATGCGATTGATTCGTTTGGAAAAGCGCTGGATGAGAGCGATGGGATCGTCAATTCTTTTGAGCTGGATGTTTTAAAATACCGCGGCGAGGCAGAATACAAACTGGCGGATTATAAGGCGGCAGCGCAGACCTATGGAATTCTGGCGGAGGTAGACGGCGGAAAAGCGGAATACCTCTATTATAAAGCGGCATCGGAGGCAGCAGCCGGACAGGCGGAGGATGCCGAAAAGGATTTTGCGGCAGCGGAGGAAAAGGCGAAGAACAGCAAAAAGAGCAGCGCCACGGCTCCGGGTGTGAGTCTGGCGTTTACGGCGCTTGCGTCGGCGGCGCGGGATGCCGGGGATAGTGAACTCGCAGCCCAGTACTGCAATCAGGCGATCGAGCGCGGCGTGTCGGGACCGGAGATTTATAATCAGCTTGCGATCAGTGAGATGGAGGCTGGCGATTATGAGAGCGCGATGTCCCATTATGAGGAGGCGCTTTCGCTGGCGGACAATGAGACGGCGCTGGTAATCCGGCAGAATATTGCGGTTCTCTATGAGAAAGAGGGCGATTTTGCGAAGGCGCTGGAACAGTTTAAGGAGTGCCAGGCAGCCGGTGCGGACACACCGGAGGTGCAGAAGGAAATCCGTTTTCTGGAAAGCCGGTAAATATTGGAGGTAATATGGCAGAATTGTTCGATATGAAAGAACTGGAGGAGCGCGTCATTCTGGTGGCGGTCAGCACCTCTGATGAAGATGATACGGAGGCGTCCCTGGATGAGCTGGAGGAACTGGCGGATACCGCCGGAGCGACGGCGATCGGGCGTCTGGTGCAGAACCGGGAGAAGATTCATCCAGGCACCTATCTGGGCAGTGGAAAGATCGGGGAACTGCGGGAGATGGTCTGGGAAATGGGCGCAACCGGCGTGATCTGCGACGATGAACTGTCCCCGGCACAGCTTCGCAATCTGGAATCGGCGCTGGATACGAAGGTAATGGACCGGACGATGGTCATTCTCGATATTTTCGCGGCGCATGCGACGACGAGCGAGGGAAAAATCCAGGTTGAGCTGGCACAGCTGCGTTACCGCGCAGCGCGCCTGGTCGGTCTGCGCAGTTCCCTGTCCCGTCTGGGCGGCGGTATCGGTACGAGAGGACCGGGTGAAAAGAAGCTGGAGATGGACCGCCGTCTGATTCATGAGCGGATCGGGCAGCTAAAGTCGGAACTGGAAGATGTCAAACGCCACCGCGAGGTGACGAGAAAACAGCGCGACCGGAAATATACGCTGTCGGCGGCGATCGTCGGCTACACGAATGCCGGTAAGTCAACGCTTTTAAACACCCTGACGGGTGCAGGAATCCTGGCACAGGATAAACTGTTTGCGACGCTGGATCCGACGACGCGTGGATTAAAGCTGGCGAGCGGACAGGAGATCCTGCTGACAGATACGGTCGGATTCATCCGCAAACTGCCGCACCATCTGATCGAGGCGTTCAAGAGTACGCTGGAGGAGGCACGTTATAGCGATATTGTCCTCCATGTGGTCGATGCGTCGAATCCGCAGATGGACACGCAGATGTATGTCGTATATGATACGTTGCGTCAGCTGGAGATCGGCGATAAGACGGTGGTAACAGTCTTTAACAAGATGGATCAGGTGGAGCAGCCGGAGACGCTGAAAGATCTGCATTCTGATTATCAGGTGCAGATTTCCGCGAAGACGGGCGCGGGGCTGGATGAGCTGAAGGATATTCTGGAAATGATTCTGCGAAACCGCAAGATTTATCTGGAAAAGGTATTTTCCTACCAGGAAGCCGGACGCATCCAGACGATCCGTAAATACGGTCAGCTTTTAAAAGAAGAGTACCGGGAAGATGGCATTTACGTGGAGGCATATGTGCCGACGGAGCTCTACGCAGGGCTGATGCGCTAACAGGCAGATGATAGGTTACTGTGTTACGTTCACGTATACGTGCCCAGTAACGGAATTTGCCGTGGCTTCGCATTTAAATACGGCAAATTCCTGCTGCCACCACGTTTTCTTACGGCACCTTTGAAATTCCCGGGAATTGACTTTTTATTTTAAATTTGTTAGAATGTAGCATATTTATGGCTGTACAGAATGCTGGAAGGCAGATGCGTACAGATCCATACGGTAAAGAGGTGTGCGGGGAAAAACCGTATGCCTCTTCTTCATGTTTTGGCGGATGCTAAGAAGTTGTTAAGATGAAGAGAAAAGAGATGACAGGGCGCAGGCTGCTTGTGTCGGATAGAATGACCGCACAAGTTTGCAGACATCTGGGATAAAGGAGTTAGAAGATACAGAATGGAACAGAAGGGACAAAACGGACAGGAACAGATTCTCGTCGGAATTGACGTTGGCTCAACGACGACGAAGGTGGCAGTGATGGAGGTGGCAACGGGGAAAGTCCTGTTTTCGGACTATACACGCCATCACTCGGATCAGCTTCAGAGTGTGTCGAGAGCTGTAAAATTGGTGAAAGAGACGCTTGCGGGGCGGTCATTTCTGACGGCGATGACCGGTTCGGGCGCAAAGCACCTCTCGGAAGAGCTGGAGATCCCTTATGTACAGGAGGTAGTGGCGAACTCGATCGCCTTGAAAGCCATGTACGGGGAAATCGGAACGGCGATCGAGCTGGGTGGACAGGATGCGAAGATTATCTTTTTCCAGAGGGATAAACGGACGGGCGAGCTGCAGGTCACAGATATGCGGATGAACGGCAGCTGTGCTGGCGGTACAGGTGCGTTTGTGGATGAGATTGCTTCTCTTCTTAAGACACCGGTTGAGGAATTTGACGCGCTGGCGGCACAGGGAACAACCGTATATGATATATCCGGACGGTGCGGCGTGTACGCCAAGACCGACATCCAGCCTCTTTTAAATCAGGGGGTTAAAAAATCAGATTTGGCGCTTTCCTCCTTCCATGCGATTGCCAAACAGACGATCGGCGGTCTGGCACAGGGACTTTCGATCGAGAAGCCGGTTGTCTTTGAGGGCGGTCCGCTGACCTTTAACCGGACGCTGGTGCGCGTGTTTGCTGAACGTCTGGACCTTCGGCCGGAGGAAATTTTAAGTCCGGACCGGCCGGAACTTCTGATTGCCTGCGGTGCGGCGCGTGCGGCAGTGAAGCTTTTTTCGAAGGAAGAGGCGCTCGCCACGGCAGACGGACTGTTAGATCGGATCGAGAAGGTGCGTGCGGCGCGCGAGGAAGCAAAGAAACAAAGTGAAGCCGGAAATGGCGATGAGATGGCGGAGGGCACGTTCCGTTCCCGTCCATTTTTTGCCGATCAGGCGGCGCAGACGGAATTTCAGGAGAGACACAGACGTCCGGAACGAAAAACAGTATATCCGCAGTCAGGCAGTACGCTGCGGGCATATCTGGGTATTGATTCGGGCAGTACGACGACAAAATTTGTCCTGTTAGATGAGAATGAGGAACTTCTGGATTCCTTTTATGCGCCGAATCAAGGCGATCCGCTGACGGTGGCAAAGAAAGCATTGATTGCGATGCGGGAAAAGTATGCGTCCCACGGCGTGCGGCTGGAGATTTTGGCAGCCGGGACGACCGGTTATGGAGAAATGCTGTTTTCACGTGCATTTTCGGCCGAGACACACGCGGTTGAGACGGTGGCACATGCGCGTGCGGCGGCAAAATACACGCCGGATGCGACGTTTCTTCTGGACATCGGTGGTCAGGATATGAAGGCAATCTGGCTGGACAATGGCGTTATCACAAATATTGTCGTGAATGAAGCCTGCTCATCCGGCTGTGGGTCTTTTTTGGAAAATTTTGCATCCTCCCTGCATATTCCGGCGCGGGAGATTGCTGAAAAGGCATTTTCTTCGCAGCATCCGGCTGCGCTCGGAAGCCGCTGTACCGTCTTTATGACGAGCAGTATCGTGACGGAGCAGAGAAATGGAAAGCTGCCGGAGGACATCATGGCGGGGCTGTGCCGTTCGATCATTGAAAATGTATTTACAAAGGTTATCCGTGTGTCGAACCTGGATTCTCTGGGAAAGAGGATTGTCGTACAGGGCGGAACGTTTGAAAATGATGCGGTTCTCTGTGCGCTGGAACAGTATGTCGGCCGCCCGGTGATCCGGGCACCGTATCCGGGCATTATGGGGGCGATCGGTGCGGCGCTTTTAGCGAAGGAAGAAGCACAGAGCCGGAAACAGCCGCATTTTACCAGTTTGGATCAAATGGAGTCCCTGACCTGGCAGCAGGAGGCGAACGTGCCGTGTCCGTTCTGTATGAACCATTGTCAGCGTGCGGTGGTGCGGTTTTCGAATGGAACCTCATGGATCACGAACAACCGTTGTGAGCGGGGCGAGATTCTTGGCGATCCGAAGGATGTGAAGGTGCGCGAGCGACTGAAAATAGCGTCAGAAACCCGGAATAAAGTGCCAAATCTCTATAAATTGCGGGAAGAACTCCTGTTTGCAGATTATCTGGATCAAGCGGAAGAGGGGGATGCATCGTCTGCAAAAAGTCATTCAGAGCGGGCAGCCGCTAAGACTGGTCTTGTGCCGAATGCTGTGTCTGATACTGTGCGGCGAAATATAACCATCGGTCTGCCGCGCGTCCTTGCTTTCTGGGATACGATGCCGTTCTGGACGACGTTCTGGCGTTCGCTGGGCTTTGAGATTCAGATTTCATCCCCGAGCACGCACAAGATGTTTGAGGAAGGCTTAAGCGCGGTAACTTCAGATACCGTCTGCTTTCCGGCAAAACTGGTGCACGGGCATATCCGCGATCTGGTAAAGAAGAAAGTGGATCGTATTTTTATGCCGTCGATTGCGGCGATCGGATCGGAAAATACGGAATCAACGAGCGAGTCCATGTGTGCAGTCGTGAAGGGATATCCGCTTGTGATCCGCAACTCGGATTCTCCGGAGAAACAGTGGGGCATTCCGTTTGATGCACCGTTATTTTACTGGTACAGGGAGGAAGATAAAGAACGTCAGCTTATTACATATATGGAACAGACATTTTCCATCCAGCCGTCGGAAACGAAAAAGGCGGTTCTTGCAGGAAATGATGCGATGCGGCAGTTTGGGAGCCGCCTGAAAGAGGCGGGAGCGAAGGTTCTGGAAGAGGTGGAAAAAGAGGGGCGCTATGCGGTGGTGCTGGCGTCAAGACCGTATCAGAATGATGCGCTTGTCAACCACAGCCTGCCGGAGCTTTTGACCGAGTTCGGCGTTCCGGTTCTGACGGCAGATTCTGTTCCGGGCATTGAAAATGTGGATTTAAGCCACAGCCGTCTGGATGTCGTAAACAATTACCACGCGCGGATGCTGGCGTCCGCGGTTCTGGCGGCACAGAGCCAGAATCTGGAATATGTCCAGTTTGTAAGCTTTGGATGCGGGCATGACGCATATTTGTCGGATGAGATCCAGCGTATGATGCGGGAAATCTCCGGAAAATCACCGCTGATCCTGAAACTTGACGAAAGCGAGGTACAGGGACCGCTGCGGATCAGGGTGCGTTCCTTCCTGGAGACGATCAACATGCGGCGGAAGAAGCGGGAGATGGCGGAGAGGCTGCAAAACCAGCCTGGAACAAGCCGACAGGAGAATGCGGGCGGCGGAAATGAATGCGGGACGGTTGCGCTGGGACCAGACATTCAAAAATCCTGGCAGGTTCATGAACTTTCGGATCCATATCCGGTTAAATTTGAGGTGGAAGACCGCAAGAAGCGCACGGTTCTGGTCCCGAACACCTCCCACGCGTTCTGCCGGATTATGTCGGCGGCGTTGAAGACACAGGGAATCCGGGCAGTTCCGCTGGCGGTCGGCAGGGAAGAGGCGATCCGCCTCGGAAAGCAGTATGTCCACAACGATATCTGTTTCCCGGCGCAGATTGTCATCGGCGAGGCGCTGGCAGCACTTCGGAGTGGTCAGTATGTGCCATCTGAGACGGCGATCGGTATGGGAAAATACATCGGTGACTGCCGCCTGACCCATTACAGTGCGCTGCTTCGCAAGGCGCTTGACGACGCCGGCTACCCGGAGGTGGCGATTCTGACGAACGATGACGTCGATTATCATGATCTGCATCCGGGCTTCCGGATGAACCTTGTGTCGGCGATCCGTCTGGCGGGAGCGCTTCCGATGATCGATATTCTGGAAGAGCTGCTTCGCAAGATCCGCCCGTATGAGAAAGTTTCTGGAAGCAGTGATCAGGCATTTGGCGAGGCGATGGATTTCGTCGTGGATGGTCTGGAGCAGCATGGGCTTTCAGGCGCTCTGCGAGGCTTTAAAAAGGCGATCCAGCGGATGAATGCGATCGAATATGACCGGAGCCAGCCGCGCCCGCGCGTCCTGATCATCGGCGAGTATCTCCTCAATTTCCATCCGGGCGCGAATCATGAGATTGAGCGCTACCTGGAGAAAAATGGATTTGAGATTATCGAGGCGCGGATGACGGATGTTATCCGGAAAACGTATTTCTGCCAGGATGAGCAGATTCGGACGTATCATCTGAAAAAGCCGTTTGTCAAGAAAAACTGGTACCATGTGGCGAACAGGGTATTTGACGCTGCGCACGCGGCAGCGGATCGGATA
>OMGL01000633.1_pt1 | contig 26151 bp, 22 predicted proteins | sample 1645831 | NCBI WGS metagenome assembly OMGL01 (sample SAMN00849301, study PRJEB25192) | human gut metagenome | reverse complement strand
GTAGGCTCCGAAAAGCCTTGTATTTACAGTGTTCCTAATAGGAAGTAATCATATGATTTTGAGGATATATCAAATTTTGATATTGTAAAGTTCATTCATGCGATGCGGTGTATTCTGGTAGAATTCAGAACACATCGCAAGGATACTTTGGCCAAAACGGCGGATAGAATCGAACATGTTACGGTTGGTAATAGTGTTATAAAACGGCAGGTGCTGGATTATCTGAAGGCTTGTGGAATAATTTATGAGTCTTTTCATCTTTACAAGATTGACGAAGCAAAAATGCAGGAAAAAGGTATTTTCTTTAATGCATTGTCTCGCATGGACACTGTTCTGATGAATCCAGCGTTCCTCGATTTCTGTAGATGGGCTGATAGCTCTAACTGAATAAATTTTTCTGGCGCACTGACTTGACAGTCGGTGCGCTTTTTCTTTTCTATAAGGAGTAGTTATGGACAGCATTCTGACAAGCGTGAAGAAGCTGCTGGGGATAGCGGAGAGCTACACGGCGTTTGATGCGGACATCATCATGCACATCAACGCGGTATTTCTGGTGCTGCAGCAGCTGGGAGTCGGGCCGGAGAAGGGCTTTGGCATCGTGGACGCAAGTGCCGTGTGGGACGACTTTCTGCCCGGAGACGAGCGGGTGAAGGCCATCGCGTCCTACATGGGCGCAAAGGTAAGGCTCGCGTTCGACCCGCCGCAGAGTTCGACCGCCATGGAGGCGCTGAAAAATACCGTTGCAGAAATGGAGTTCCGGCTGAACATCGAATTCGATAAAGCGGAGGCATAACCATGACGTGGACGACTGCGTGGATTTCCATGAGGCAGGGACATAAAGTGCGCCGTCGGCACTGGGCAGAGAACTCCTTTATGGAGATCGTCGGAACAGAAGTCATCATTCACGCACCGGACGGCACAAGCCGGAATCTCCGGGAAGTCCAGAATCTGGCGATGTACTTATGCATTACCTGCTGCGACGACTGGGCTATCGTAGAGGAAGAAAAATAAAAGGAGAATAAAATCATGGCACTCTCGAACACGGCCACGCCCATCTACTACGGCCGGTTCAGGGAGGCCGTGATGCGGGGCGAGATACCTGTCTGCCGGGAAATTTCAATGGAAATGAACCGGATAGACGACCTCATCGCAAACCCGGGCGTTTACTACGACGACAAGGCCGTCAACGGCTTTATCAAGTTCTGCGAGAGGGAGCTGACGCTGACCGACGGCAGTGATCTGAAACTGCTGGACAGCTTCAAGCTCTGGGCAGAGGAGATCTTCGGCTGGTACTACTTTGTGGAGCGGAGCGTGTACGTGCCGGACCCCGGCGGACATGGGGGACACTACGAGCGCAAGCGTATCAAGAAGCGGCTCATCACCAAGCAGTATCTTATCATCACCCGTGCGGCTGCAAAGACCATGTATCTGGAGTGCTTACAGGCCTACTTTATGACGGTGGACAAGAGCACGACCCAGCAGGTGACGACTGCCCCCACCATGAAACAGGCAGAAGAAGTCCTATCGCCGTTCCGGACAGCACTGGCGCGGGCGAGAGGGCCTGTTTTTAAGTTTATGACCATGGGCAGCATCCAGAACACCACGGGTGCGAAGAGCGACCGGGTGAAGATGGCCTCCACCAAAAAGGGAATCGAGAATTTCCTGACGGGCTCGCTGCTGGAGATACGCCCCATGACCATCGAGAAATTACAGGGCCGGCGCGACCGTGTGGCGACCGTGGACGAATGGCTCTCCTGCGACATCCGGGAAGACCCCATCGGCGCCATTGAGCAGGGCGCAGCCAAGAACGAAGATTATCTCATCGTGGCGGCAAGCTCGGAGGGTACTGTCCGAAACGGCTGCGGCGACACCATCAAAATGGAGTTGATGGAGATCCTGAAGGGCGAGTATGTCAACCCGCATGTCTCCATCTTCTATTACAAGCTGGACTCTATCGACGAAGTAGGCAAGCCGGAAATGTGGCTGAAGGCGAACCCGAACCTCGGGCAGACTGTGAGCTACGAGACTTACCAGCTGGATGTGGAGCGCGCGGAAAACTCGCCCGGCGCACGGAATGATATTCTGGCCAAGCGCTTCAACCTGCCGATGGAAGGCTACACCTACTTCTTTACTTATGAGGAGACCCTGCGGCATCGACACCGGGACTTCTGGCAGATGCCCTGTGCCATGGGCGCTGACCTTTCGCTGGGCGACGATTTCTGCTCGTTTGACTTCCTGTTCCCGCTGGAGAACGGATATTTCGGGGTGAAAACGCGGGATTACATCACCAGCTACACCCTCTCACAGCTTCCGCTGGCGATGCGGCAGAAGTACGAGGAGTTCATGAACGAAGGCACTTTGCAGGTGTTCGACGGGACTGTGCTGGACATGATGCAGGTTTACGACGACCTCGACGCCTACATCCTGCAGAGCGAGTACGACGTACGGGCCTTTGGCTACGACCCCTACAACGCGAAGGAATTCGTGGAGCGGTGGGCGCAGGAGAACGGCCCGTTTGGCATCGAGAAGGTCATTCAGGGCGCAAGGACGGAGAGCGTGCCGCTGGGTGAGCTGAAGAAGCTGAGCGAACAGAGAAAGCTGCTGTTCGACGAGGCACTGATGGAATTTGCCATGGGCAACTGCATCACGCTGGAGGACACCAACGGAAACCGGAAGCTCTACAAGCAGCGGCACGACAAGAAGATCGACGCCGTGGCAGCGCTGATGGATGCCTACGTGGCGTGGAAACTGAACCGGGATGCATTTGAGTGAGGTTATATATGATAGGTGACTGGTGGGATCATATTGCCCATGCAATCAGTTTGAAGTGAAGGCAGGTGAGAAATCAAAATGGATTACTGGAAGTTCATGGAGCACGGGCTGTTTGGGAAGGGCAGCGAGCGGAAGAGCCACAAGTATTACCAGCGGGTCGAAGTAGGCACGGACCGGAACGGCAACACGGAATATTACTACTTCTACAGTAAGGAAGCATACGACAACTACCGGAGAAGCCGGGCGATCAGCAGAGGCGAGGACCCCGACAGGAAGCCGACCCGCGCCCAGCAGAAGGAGTGGGACAAGCAGAAGACTCTGAACGGCAAAGCACGGCTCACAGGTGAATACCGGAGGGAGAGGCACCCGAACGGGCGCGGTGCGTGGGTGGCCACCGAGGAGTACGAGGACAAAGACGGTAAGCTGAAGCTGCGCAAGAAGTACATCTCGGGAGAGCAGGCAACAGACCTGCGGAACAATATATACCGAAAAAAGCGGGCCGAGGCAGAGACGGGCAAGGAAAAGAAAGCTCGCATGAAAGCCGCCAAGAAGCGGTATAACAAGAAAATGTCAGCGGCACGCCGGAAGCGGGCGGTACAGAAGGGCGCACAGAGAGTGGCGCGGTTGCTGGAGCGGAAGCTGACATTGCAGGGAAAGTGAGGTGACAGCAAAGTGCAGGTATACAAAGACGAACTGTACCACTGGGGCATCAAGGGCATGAAGTGGGGTATGCGGCGGTACCAGAACAAGGATGGCACCCTGACTGCGGCGGGAAGGAAGCACTATGGAGACAGAAACGCAGGCGAGGAAGCTGAACAGGTGGAGTATGCGCCGAAGCGGACGGGGAAGGACGCCAGTGCGTATACAGATGAGGAGCTTCGTGCCAGAATCCAGCGTATGCAGATGGAAGACCAGTACCGTACCCTGATGGGCAAGACCGACGTCCGGGTAGATGACCCGAATCGCGAGTTGAAGCTCGAAAAAGAGCGGTTGCAGCTCCAGAAGGAAGTCAAGGAACTTCGGAAAGAAGTTTATGAAGGCAAGAGCTTTGTCAAAGACATCATTTCGGACGGAACCAAGAAATTTGCAACGAAGGCCGTTGATAACATTGAATCTCAGGGAGCTAAGTGGATTGCCGTGAACGTACTCCACAATCCCGAACTGGGCAATATGTTCGTCCCGGATAAAGGCAAAAAGAACGACGATAAGAAGGACGATAATAAGTAAACCTCTCACCGCTTCGGTCCCGCCGAAGGCTGGCGCCTTGCGGAGCTCCCCTATCAGGAGAGCCGTGAATCAAGGAGAATCAAAATGGAACTTTCATTTGGCTCCCGGCTGAAACATGCCTGGAATGCATTTCTGAACCGGGACCCTCCCCGGGTGTATGGAGGGGGCTACAGCTACCGACCCGACCGGCCAAGGCTGAACCGGACGACCGACCGCACCATCCTGACGGCAATTTACGCCCGGATGGCGCAGGACGCCACAGCTATCACCATAAGCCACGTAAGGCTCGACGAAAACGACCGCTTCGATGCGGTGTTGGACTCGGGCCTTAATTCTTGCCTGAACCTTTCGGCCAACAAGGACCAGACGGGCAGGGCTCTGCGGTACGACATCTATCTCTCCCTGCTGGACGAAGGCGTCATTGCCATCGTTCCGGTGGACATCGACGAGGACCCGGTGACGGGGGAGACAGAGATCCTGTCGATGCGGGTGGGCAAGGTGAAGGAGTGGTACCCGGACGATGTGCGGGTGGAGCTCTATAACGACAGGACCGGGCAGAAGGAAGAAGTCATCCTGCCGAAAGAGCGGGCGGCTATCGTGGAGAACCCCTTCTACTCTGTCATGAACGAGCCCAACAGCACCGTCCAGCGGCTCATCAGCAAGCTGCGCATCATGGACGCCGTGGACGAGCAGGCTGGAAGCGGAAAGCTCGACCTCATCATCCAGCTGCCCTACACCGTGAAAAGCCCTGCCCGGAAAGAACAGGCACAGGAGCGGCGGAAGACACTGGAAGAGCAGCTGGCGGGCAGCCGATACGGCATCGGCTACATTGACGCAACGGAGCATATCACCCAGCTGAACCGGAGCCTCGAGAACAATCTGCTGAAAAGCATCGAGTACCTGACCAACATGGCTTACAGCCAGCTGGGGCTGACGCCGGAGATCATGAACGGCACAGCGGACGACACTGTCATGACCAATTACGAGAACCGAGTCATCGAGCCCCTTGTGGCGGCTGTGGTGGACGAACTGAAGCGGAAGTTCCTGAGCCGCGAAGACCTCAAGGCTAAGCAGAGCATCATGTACTTCCGCGACCCGTTCAAGCTGGCACCTGTCTCGATGGTGGCAGAGATGGCCGACAAGTTCACCCGTAACGAGATCATGACGTCGAATGAGTTCCGTCAGGTCATCGGAATGAAACCCTCGAAAGACCCCAAGGCAGACCAGCTGCTGAACAAGAATCTTTCTCCCAACGCGGGACAGGCGGCACAGATTGGCAGTGACCCCGCCGCAAGAGGGTGAGAGGCTGTGGAGCAGATGGTAAATGAATCTTAAAAGAAAGGAGAAATCAAAAAAAATGGTGAATTTTGACTACGACTGCAGCGGCTGGGCGACTAAGGCGAACACGAAGTGTTACGACGGGCTGACCATTGCAGAAGACGCATTCAAGGGCTGCAGCGGCCAGACTGTACCGTTGGTGTACAACCACGACCACAACAGCCTTGACAATGTCCTCGGCCACGCACTGCTGGAAAACCGCAAGGGCGGGGTCTACGCCTATGCCAAGTTCAACGACACGCCCACCGGCCAGACGGCCAAGAAGTGCGTGGAGAACGGCGACCTGAACGCTTTTTCCATCTGGGCCAACGGTCTGCAGAAGGCCGGACAGGTGGTGAAACACGGCGTTATCCGGGAACTGAGCCTCGTACTGGCAGGCTGCAACCCCGGCGCGCTCATTCAGGAAGTGGTGAAGCACAGCGCTGACAATATGGACGATGAGGGCTGCGAAGCCTTTATCTTTAACGACCCGGGCAGTCTGAGCCTCAAACATGGCATGGACCCGGAGGGCAACCCGCTGGAGGAGGCCGTATTGGCCCACTCCGACGACAACAAGGAGGACGGCAAGATGGCCGAGGAAACCAACGGTAAGACGCTCGAAGAGGTCTACAACAGCATGACCGACGAGCAGAAGGAATGCTGCCATGCACTGGTGGGTCTCGCTCTGGAAGAGCAGGACGGTGACGGCGGCGAAGACGAGGAGGATGAAAGCGACATGAAGCACAATGTTTTCGACAAGGATGCGGGCAAGCAGACCGTGCTGAAGCACAGCATCGACGACATCAACAACATCATCAAAGGTGCAAAGACCAGCGGCACCCTGAAGGCGGCCTTCGACAACGCCGGCGTGGAGCAGGGCGAGATCGATGAGCTGAGCCACGGCATCGACAATATCGACTGGCTGTTCCCGGAAGACCACCTGCTGGATACCACGCCCCGCATCATCGACAAGCCCGACGACTGGGTGAGCGTAGTGATGGGCGGCGTGAAGCACATCCCGTTCAGCCGCTTCAAGAGCATGTTCGCAGACCTGACCCCCGAAGATGCCCGTGCCAAGGGTTATGTGAAGGGCAATTATAAAATCGAAGAGGTCTTTGGCCTGCTGCGCCGCTCCACCGGCCCGACCACTGTGTATAAGAAGCAGAAGCTCGACCGCGACGACGTGAACGACATCAACAGCTTCGATGTGGTGTCCTGGCTGCGCAACGAGATGCGCTACAAGCTGAACCGTGAGCTGGCGCTGGCCTATATCCTGGGCGATGGCCGTCAGGCGGCAAGCGAGGACAAGATCGACGAGAACTGCATCCGTCCCATCTTCAACGATGCCGACCTGTTTACCATCAAGGTACAGGTGGCTACGACCGGCCTGAGCAAGGTGGAGGACAAGTACAAGGCCTTCATCAAGCAGGCCATCCGCAGCCGCAAGGAGTACCGCGGCAGCGGCACCCCGACTATGTTCACCACCGAGGACGCTCTGACCGAGATGCTCCTGCTGGAGGACGGCATGGGCCGCACGCTCTACGCCGACGAGGCTGCTCTGGCCCGCAAGCTGCGCGTGAGCAAGATCGTCACGGTGCCTGAGATGGACGGCCGCAAGGGCGCCAAGGGCGGTGATCTGGCCGCTGTCATCGTCAATCTGGCCGACTACACCGTGGGCGCAGACAAGGGCGGCGCTGTCTCCATGTTCGACGACTTCGACATCGACTACAACGCCATGAAGTACCTCATCGAGACCCGCTGCTCCGGCGCACTGACGACTCCCTACAGTGCTATGGCCATCGAGTGGGCGGCGTAAAGAGCGCCGGATGCCCTCTCCGTCAGCTCAGCTGACACTTTTCCTCAGAGGGCAGGCACAGAATAAACCTCTAAGGCGCTTTAACTTTAGAGCGCTCGCCCGTTAGGACCTCTCTGTCGGCTGCGCCGACACCTCCCCCTTGAAAGGGAAAGCTTTGGCAGGACGGTTTTGAGACTGCTGGACGAATGAAATTTCGTCTGGACGTAAACGGCAGTGCGCTGCTAGAGAGGGCAGACACTGCAAAAGAAAGGAGATCAAAAATGACCCTGAAACCTTTTTATGATCGTACCGAGGACGTACATGTGGGCGCATATGTCGCTTACGGCCACACCGACGGCAAGCTGTACGCTGACGCCGAGCACAAGATGAAGGTGAGCGCCGCCGACCTTGGCCGCGCCTTCATGCTGGGCCGCCTTATCGTGTGCGACGGCAAGAACTACTTTGCGTCCATCGCATACGCAGAGGCCACCGGCGTGAAGACCTATGACGGCACTGCCGCCAAGAGCTGGACGGCAAGCAAGGAGTAAACCCCTCAGGCGCTTCGCGCCAGCTTCCCTACCGAGGGGAGCCACTGGCGAAGAGGGGGAGGTTTTTCAAAATGGTAAGATACTCCTTGCCCAAGGATGAACAAACTTTACCGCCCTGCCAAAGCCTCTCCTCGCCAGGAGAGGTGGCATTGAGCGAAGCGAAATGACGGAGAGGTTATTATGGCAAAGTGGTTTGGAAAAATCGGCTTTGAAGGGCGGACTGTGGAGACGGCGCCCAGTGTCTGCACCGAGGAAACGGTGGAGCGCGAATACTACGGCGATGTGCTGGAGTGGGGCCGACAGCTGCAGGCAGGGGATGGAGTGAACGACAATGTCATGTTCCAGAACCGGCTGAGCATCGTGGCAGACCCTTTTGCCCACGAGAATTTCGGCTCCATGCGATACGCCGAATTTGGCGGCGTGAAATGGAAGGTGGCGGACGTGAAAGTACAGTACCCGCGCCTCATCCTGACATTCGGAGGGGTATACCATGAGTGAGCAGAGACTGAGGCTGGACGACATTCTCCGGAGGGTGCTGCAAGAAACTGTCGGAGAAATACATCTGTACTATCAGCCGCCCGCCAACCTGAAAATGCAGTACCCCTGCATCCGATACGATTTGAACCGCATCCGCAATGTACACGCTAACGGCCACGTCTATCTCCAACACCCTTCCTACACGGTGACGGTGATGACCAAGACCCCGGACAGCGACCTCACAGCGGCCGTGTCACGCCTCGACCAGTGCAGATACGACCGCTCTTATATTGCGGACAATTTATACCACGACGTGTTCACTATGACCGCCTGAAAAACAAAAAGGAGGAACAAGACCTATGAGCAAACTGGAATGGGATAAGACCGGCGAGCGCCTGTATCATCTGGGCGTTGACCATGGCGTCGTTTTCCCGATGGTGAAGGGCAAGTATACCACCGGCGCACCCTGGAACGGCCTGACCGCTGTGAACGAGAGTCCCGACGGCGCAGACCCCAACGACATCTATGCCGACAACATCAAGTACGCGTCCATCCGCTCGGCAGAGAACTTCAAGTACACCCTCGAGGCACTGACCTATCCGCCCGAGTTCGAGCAGTGTGATGGCTCTGTCGAGGTGGCAAAGGGCGTGAGCATCGGTCAGCAGAAGCGCTGCCCCTTCGGTCTGAGCTACCGCACCCGCATCGGTGCAGACGACGACCCCGAGAAGGGCTACATCATCCATCTGGTATGGAACAGCACCGCTTCGCCCTCGGACAAGAGCCACGAGACCGTGAACGAGAATCCGGACGCCGAGACCTTCAGCTGGGAGTGCGACACCACCCCGACTCAGGTGACTGGCTACAAGCCCACTGCCCACATGACCATCAACTCCACCCTCATCGAGGCTGCAAAGCTCAAGCTGCTGGAGGACAAGATCTACGGCACCGAGAACAGTGAGAGCACCCTGCCCACTCCGGACGAGGTCATCAAGCTGCTGGGCGGCGTTACCGAGGTAGCTTCTCCTAACGTGGGAGTCTGATAGGAAAGGACGATTCGAATGATCAAGAAAGTAATTCCGTACACCGACTTTGACGGCAATCCGCGCGTCGAAGAGTTCTGGTTCAATCTGACCAAAGCCGAGATGATGGACCTTGGCCTGAGCAAGGACGGCGGCTACGACAAGTACATGGAGCAGCTGATGCACAGCACCAAGGTTGGCGAGGCCATCGAGGTGTTCAAGAAGATCCTGCTGCTGGCTTACGGCAAGAAGAGCCTCGACGGCCGCAAGTTCGAGAAGAGCCCTGAGATCACCGCAGACTTTGTGGCGACTCAGGCTTACTCCGACCTCTACGTGGAACTGGCAAGCGACCCGGACAAGGCCGCAGAGTTCATGAACGGTGTGATGGGCGCAGACGTCCGCAAGATGGTGGCTGAGAACGAGGCCAAGGCGAAGGCCGCCGAAGTTTCCGCCGCTGTGGCCGCAAACAACGCCCCGGCGCTGGCCGTGGCGGACCCGCAGTAAAACCTCTCAGTCTCGCTTCGCTCGACAGCTCCCCTAGTAGGGGAGCCTTTGACATATCGGGCCACTCTAAGCTGGATGAGAGAAGCCCAATAGGGCGTAAACGGCAGTGCGCTGCTACAGAGGGCAGGTTTCATAGAAACCTTATCTTGAAAGTGGAGCACTGTCGATTGCAAAACGAAGAACCCATATCAACTAAAAAACAAGCCTGACCGTCACGCCAGAGCCTCTCCTTTTGGGAGAGGTGGCTGCGCAGCAGACGGAGAGGGCTATGACAGGGAGAGTGACGAGATGCTGACCATCCAGATACCCGGTGAAGAATACTGGGATGCTGACCGGGAGGAATTCATCTGCCGGAAGGCCACAACGCTGGCGCTGGAGCACTCGCTGCTCTCTCTGTCTAAATGGGAAAGCAAGTGGCACGTGCCGTTTCTCGACGCAAAAAACGGGCTGACCCCGGAGCAGATGCAGGACTATGTGCGCTGCATGACCCTGAACAAAGGGGTCCCAGACGAAGCATACCGCCATCTGACGCAAGAGAACTGCACGGCTATTTATACATATATGAACGACCCGATGACCGCAACATGGTTCCGGGAAGACGAGAATACAAACAAAGCCGGACCCCGCTCAGGAAAAAGCACTGCAAGTGCCGTGACGAGCGAGGTCCTGTATTATGACATGGTGGAGCTGGGCATTCCGTTCGAGTGCGAAAAGTGGCACCTGAACCGGCTGCTGACCCTCATCCGTGTCTGCAACGAAAAGCATAAGCCGCCCAAGAAGGTATCGAAGAGCGAACAGGCGGCCCGGAGAAAGGCGCTGAACGCCAAGAGAAAGAAAGAGCTTGGGACAAGAGGATAGCTGCTCTTTGTCTGAGCTGGACGAACAGAGTTCAATAGGGCGCGAAGGGCTGGCACTGCTACAGAGAGAAGGTGGGTTCGTGTCCAAAGTTATTCTGTTCCGGCAGAAGGGCGGTTTCAAGAAGACGGAGCGCTTCCTGAAAAGTGTCAGCGCCGGGAGACTGGACGCTGTGCTGGCGGGATACGGTCAGAAAGGCGTGGAAGCGCTGGCGGCGGCAACGCCCAGGAAGACCGGAAAGACGGCTGCCAGCTGGAGCTACCGGGTGGAAAAGGGCAAAGACAGCATCGCCATCATCTGGTCGAATTCGAACATCGTGGACGGAACGCCCATCGCCGTTATCCTGCAATACGGACACGGCACGAGAAACGGAGGGTACGTGGAAGGAGTTGACTACATCAACCCCGCCATGCGCCCTATTTTTGACGAGATAGCCAAGAGAGCATGGGAGGAGGTAAGGCGGGAGTGAGTCAGGAGATAGACCAGCGTGTGGTCGAAATGCGGTTTGACAACGCGCAGTTCGAGAAAAACAGCCGGGACACCATGCGGACACTGGATAAGCTGAAAGAGAAGCTCAGCTTCAAAGGCGCGGCAAAGGGTCTCGAACAGGTGCAGGCCGCCAGCGAGAACGTGGACTTTTCCGGCATGGAGAAGGGACTGGACACGGTTCAGGCCAAGTTCAGCGCACTGGACGTCATCGCCTTTACAGCCTTGCAGCGCATCACGGACAAGGTGATAAGCACCGGCGAGCAGATGGTAAAAAGCCTGTCGGTGGACCAGATCACCAGTGGATGGGACAAGTATAACGAGAAAACTTCCAACGTCCAGACCATCATGAACGCCACCGGCAAGAGCATCGACCAGGTGAACGGCTACCTGAATAAGCTGATGTGGTACTCGGACGAGACGAGCTACAGTTTCAGTGAGATGACCAGCGCGCTTTCGCAGATGACGGCGGCGGGCGGCAAGATCGACAAGATGATACCCATGATCATGGGCATCGCAAACGCCACGGCGGATGCGGGCAAGATGGGCTTTGCGTTCCAGAGCACCATCCGAAACCTGACCCAGAGCTACAGCGCCGGGCATTTGCAGTTACAGGACTGGAAGAGCCTGAACCTGATGGGTACGGCGACGAAAGCTCTGAAACAGGAGCTTATCGACACTGCGGTGGAGCTGGGCGTCATCAAAGAAGGCGAAGTGACCATCGCTAGTTTTGAGTCGAGCTTGCAGAAGAAGTGGGCCAACACAAAGGTCATGGAAAAGACCTTCGCAAAGTATGCTTCCATGATGGAAGCGGCCTATGAGCTGACCCAGAAGAACCCGGGCATGACCAGCTCGGAGGCGCTGGAACAGCTGAAGGGACAGTACGGGGAGCTGGCAGAACGCGCCGCTCTCGCCGCCCAGCAGGCAACCAGCTTCGGGCAGGCCATCGACTCGACGAAAGACGCTGTCAGTTCAAAATGGATGTCCGTGTTCGAGACGATCTTTGGCAACAAGGAAGAGGCCACCGACACATGGACGGAGCTGGCAAACCGGCTGTACGACATCTTTGTGCCTTCCATTGACGCCCTGAAGGACAGGATGAAAGAAGGCCTCGACAGCGGCTGGCAGCAGATGCGGGACGCTTTTGGAGACCAGGCAGACGCTTACACGACGGTGCTGGAAAAGCTGGCGCTGGCAAATGGCGCTGTGACCGAAGAGGCCGTTGAGAAAGAGGGGAGCTTTGCGAAAGCTTTGCAGAAAGGCAAAGTGAACGCCGAACTCCTGACGACCAGTCTCAGTGACACCATCAAGACCTATGCAGAGCTGCTGGAAACGATGGATGAAGGCGACCCGAGATACCCTTACATCCAGAAGGACTACGAAGCCTTTCTGAAGCTCAACGATGCGGTGGCGGACGGCAGTCTTGACCTTGCGCAGTATGCGGAAGGGCTGACGGAGGTGTCGGGCCGGGAGCATCTCTTCAACAGCCTGTGGAACATCATGGACGCCATCGGGAAGGTCACAGGCTCTGTCCACGAAGCCTTCACCGAGATATTCCCGCCCACCAGCGGAGAGCAGATACACTCCATCGCCGAAGGGCTGGATGTGATGACCAAAAAGCTCATCATCACGGATGAGAGTGCGGCGAACCTGAAGCAGACCTTCAAGGGCATCTTTACAGTGGTGAAGGTGCCTCTGACCGCCATGACGACGCTGGCGAAGACCGGAGCAAGGGCTTTTGGCGTACTGGTGGACGTCCTGCGGCCGGTGGGAGCAGTGCTGCTGAAAGTGGCAGGAAACATGGGGAGCTTTGTGTCCGAGATGCAGAGCACCCTGCTGGGAAGCGGGACGCTCAGCGAGAAGCTGGACGCCATCGCGAAGAGCGCCAAGAAGCTACTGGACCCGCTGACCACGCTGGGCGATGTGCTGAAAAAGAGCATCGGCGAGAAACTGAGCGAAGCGAGGAAGGAAATTTCAAAATGGGCCGACAGCCTGCCGGACGGAGTGCGCGAGGGGGTCTACACCCTGCTGGGCATTCTGGAAGGACTGGGCGCCGGTACACTGACCGTGGCCGGTGTCGTGGGTGGAGCGCTGAGCGACCTGAAGAAAAGTGCGAACAAAGCAATCGGCACTGTGGCCGACTTTATCACCGGGCAGAGCAAGAACCTGAACGGGTATAAGGACGTGCTGACGAGCCTGCCCGCCATTGTGGGGGCTGCGGTGAGCGCCTTTGCTAAGGAGTTCAAGGGCGCTGCCGGGAACGTGGAGAGCGCGGCGTCCAGGGTCTACGAGCCGGTGAAGGCCTTTTTCAAGGCACTGAAAGACGGATTTGACTCCATCAGCGGGACGGATATTTACCGGTTCCTGAGCCTTCTGGACGTGGGACTGCTCTCCTACGCCATCGCCCAGTTTGCCAAGGCCATGAACAGCCTGCGGAAGATGCTGGCAACTCCCCTGTCGAAGATGCTGGACAGCATTTCGGGAAGCTTCAACGCGCTGACGGGAGCTCTGAAAACATGGCAGAAGCAGGAGAGCACCAAGATCCTCACGGGCATCGGCTCGGCCCTGCTGATGCTGGCGGGGGCCATGTTCGTCATGAGCCGCATCGACCCGGAGCGGTTCGTCTGGGTGCTGAGCGCTACGGTGGTGCTCATCGCAGAACTGGTGACGGCGGCAAAGCTGCTGAAACCGGAGGTAAAGGCCTTTGACTCTGCGGTGAGCGGGCTCGGGTCTCAGCTGCTGAAAGCCTCGACCCTGTGGGGTTCTGCGGCGGCACTGCTGGGCTTGGCCGCGGCGACGAAGGCTCTATGTTCCGGATTCGTGGCCATCGCGGACGCCATCAAGGGCGAGAACTTTCTCCAGAACCTCACGGCTTTTGCGGCGGCAGTGGGCGCTATGGTTGTGCTGACACGGAACATGGGGCTGCTCATTGCGACCGTGAAGGCCCGCGACCTCGTGGTAGGCGGTGCGACGCTGCTTGGCCTTGGTGCTTCGCTCATCGAGATGGGCATCGGACTGCGGATCGTGGCCGGTGCAATAAAGCCTCTGAGTGAGGTGAAGTGGACGAGTCTCGTGAAAGCCGTAGTAGGAATGGGCGCACTGACGGCCTACCTCACCGCGATGGGAAGCATGCTCGTGCTGGCACAGGGCGTGACCGACACCATGCTCACATTTCAAAATGGACTCGCCATCGCGGCCATGGGCGGAGGCCTCTGGGTGCTGGTGCAGGGCATATGTGCGCTGGCGGGGCTCATCACCGAGAACGTGGACGACGGCACCCTGAACACCACGAAGCTCGAGTACGCCACTACGGCCATGAAGACCCTGATGATCCTCATGACGGCGTTGAGCGTACTTTCCAGCAAGACGAAGTTCAGCTCGGGTGCGGCGGTGCTGGCCATGGCAGGAGCGATGAACGCGGTGGCTGTGGCTGCTGCGGCACTGACACTCGTGCCTGTAGACAGCTTAAAAAAGGCGGCTGGGGTGCTTGGCGGACTCAGTGCCGCAATGGCAGCACTCGGTTACTTCGGCTCGGCAGGATGGAGCGAGGGCGCAGGCATTTTCCTGATGGCCGATGCACTCATGGCGGTAGCCGGGGCATGCCTGATGATGGGAAAAGTCGATTGGGAAGAACTTAAAAAAGCAGGCGCGTCGCTGGTAGTTTTGTCTGCTATCGGATTGGTTCTCTCGAAATTTGCCGGTCCGGCCAACTTCCTGAACGTCTCCACCGGAATGCTGGCCATGAGCGCTTCGCTGCTGGTGCTGGCACCGGCCATCCAGCTCATCGGCATGGCAAAGCCGGAAGCAGTGGGTCAATCGCTGTGGATATTTGCCGATACCATGATGGCAATGTTTGCAGGCGGCATGCTGCTGACCTGCATCCCGGAGCTTGCACTCGGACTCTCGACTCTGGCAGCTGCCTTTGCCAAGTTTGGCAAGGGAATGCTCTACCTCGCCGGTGCGGGAGCGATATTCGGCACACTGGCGCTGTTTGCCGACCCGCTGTGTACGGCCATCATCAACGCCGCTCCGGACATCGAGGATGCTCTGGTGGCAGTGGTGACACTTATTTGCAACGCCATCAACAACTGCGCCGAACCCATCGGCGAGGCCTTTACCACCATGTGCAAGGTGCTTATCCAGACGGCCATCGACCTCATCGGCTGGGCATGGAGCGGCGAGGGCGGCGAAGGCGATGGCATCAAGGGCGCGCTGGAAGAGCTGGGAAAGAACATCTGGGACGGCATCCGGGGCATCTTTTCGCCCTTCAGCGACAATGGAAACTTCCAGCAGAGAAACATTGCTTTCAAGTTCAACCCCGATTTCAAACCCCAGCGCATCAATGTAGCAGATGTCTTTACGTTCTCCGGTGCAAAAGACGACGCCGAAAAAGAGGGTAAGGAGATCGGTGAAAATGTCGCAAACGGAGGGGCGAAGGGCGTCGAGGAAAACAAAGCCCGCGCAACGGGTGCTGTACAAGGCATGGTGGACGATACCATAGATGCCGCCAAGAAGGGGTATGACGTCAATAGTCCTTCCAAGGTCTTCGAAGAGATCGGCCGGTATATCACGGAAGGCCTTGCCATCGGCATCCAGGACCCGGGCGCTCTCGGTGGCGCACTGGCAGGGATGCAGACCGTGGCGAAGAGCATCCGAAGCATCTTTACGACTTTCTGGGGCATCCACTCGCCGAGTCAGCTGGCGGAAGAGGACGGACGGAACATCGTGGAGGGACTGCGCCTTGGGATCGGAGACCCCGACCTGAGAAGCCAGCTCTATGATGCAAGCTATGATTCCGCTTCGCAGGTGCGGGACGCTGTGGGCGCGGCACTGGACGAAGCCAAGAAGACGGCCTCGGACAAGATACTGGAACTTTATGACATCATGCGGCAGGCGCAAACCTTCGGACTTTCCAGAGGCACGGGCGGTTATACGGTAGGCGGAGTAGAAGTACCCTACAAGGCTGGTGCATCCAAGGATCTTTTCTACGACACACAATATAATAAAGCCGCAAAGGCTGCTCAGGAGGCTGCCGAGAAAGACGCCAAAGAAGACGCCAGGAATACTCCCTATCTCGGCGCGGACTGGAAGCCAAGCTCCATGTGGGACAAGGCGACGGAAGCGCTGCGAAAGTACCAGAGCGGCGAGATCAAAGCGAAAGACGCCCTGAAGGGCCTGACTGGCGAGGCAAAGGACTGGGTCGCAAAGCAGATCGGAAGTGCTCTTGGTCTGAAGGGCCTTGACCCGAGCGAATATGCTGACCTCATCCTCGAGCAGTACAGCGGTTATCTCCCCGACGACAGTACAGGCGCTTCCACTGCATCTTCCGGCAAGAAATCCTCGAGCAAGGGTAAGACTCTGGCCGAGACCATCGCCGAGAAGTACACGAAGGAACTGAAGTCCAACAAGTACCTCCAGAATGCCGCCGACAAGGAATACAGTCTCTGGGAAGCAGACGAAGGCGACACTGCTTCCATTGAAGCCCTTATCGAGAAAAAGGGTGAGACGCTGGCGAAGAGCATCGAGCTGCAGACAGCCCGTGTGGACATCGCACAGAGGCAGTACGACGAACTGGTCTCCCGGGTGGGAGCCGGCGACGACAAGACGAAGGAAGCCTACAACACTCTGCTGGACGAGAAGAAGAACCTCCTCGACTTACAGCAGGCGAAGTTCGAGAACACTTACAAAACAGCTCTGGAACGGTACGAGAGCGACGACAAGGTGGCTCAGAGCGAATACCAGCTCTGGGCGGACACCTACGAAAAGACCGCCTCCGTGACCGAGAAGAGCAACAAGAACATCGAGACCATCAACAAGCGTCTGGCCATCCAGAGCGAGAAGACCGCCCTCGCGGAAAAGGCGTGGGTGGAAACGAAGGATGCCCTCGGCGAAGCAAGCCTTGTGACCCAGCAGGCTTACCGGGACTATCTGGAAGCGCGGCAGGAACAGCTGGAGCTGGAAAACGAGCTGGACAAGGCGCAGCTTGCAGCGTTTGACGACCTTTCGAATTTCTATGACAGCCGCATCTCCATGGTGCAGAAGCGGATGAACCTGCTGGACAAGCTCTACAACGACGGCGACCTCAGCGGGCGGGAAGACGCCTATGCCAGCGCGGTGGAGCAGTACGGCAAGGACAGCATCGAGGCACGGAGAGCGGCAACACAGGGTACCATGACGGCCCTGATGGGCGTGAACAGCGCACTGACCAGCATGAGATGGCAGTTGAGCAAGGTCACGGCCATGCAGCAGAAGTACCAGACTGCCCTCGAACAGGCCGGAGGCAACCGCTACGATGAGACTGTCATGGCCGCTTACGAGGACATGATGGAGACCCGCTCGACCTTTGCGGACTATGTGGGGAATCTGGCAGACGCTTTCAACGTGAGCGACGCCACGAAGAAGGCCATGATGCAGTTCGGCGACGCCATCGCTCAGAACTGGAAGCCCATTCAAAATGGATTCATGGTGGTGGCCAAGAAGATGAACCCGAAGCTGGTACAGGGATTCTCTGACCTGTTCGGCCTCTACATGAAAGACGGAGCCAGCGAGACCGTGGCCGCTGCTACCAACACCGTCGTTGCAGCCATGAGCGGAGACTGGGCCAGCGCGGTCGCCAGCGGGCTGACTGCGGTGCTCGACGTAGTTGGCACGGACTTTGGCCAGACCCTGACCGAAGCCATCAGCACCGCGCTGAAGAATGCCTTCAGCGGGAACGGGCTGTTTGCACAACTGCTGACGAAGCTTTTTGGAAGCATCGACCTCGGCGGAAGCGGAAGCTCAGGCGGCTTCCTCTCGAACATATGGCAGTGGCTCAAGGGCGGTGCATCCGCCGCGAAGAGCTTTCTGGGCGGAGCGTCGAAAGCGGCCGCAGGAGCCAGCGGAGCGGCAAAGATCATCCCGGTGCTTGAAGGCGTCGGCACGAGCGCACAAGGGGCTGCCGTCGGCGCGAAAACCGCAGCGAAGGCGCTGGGGCTGGCCGGTAAGGCTGTGACCACCGCAGGCACGAAGGCGGCCGGCATCCTCGGGACAGTGGGAGGCGGTGTTGCCAAAGTCGCGGCAAGTCTTGGCCCGCACGGTCTGCTGGCTGCTGCTGTCATCGCAGGAACGGTCGCCGTGGGTACTGCTGTGGTGAAGAACTGGGACAAGGTGAAAGAAGCCGTCGGAAACGCATGGAGCTGGATCAAGGAGAAGGCTTCGGGACTCTGGGACGGCATGAAGAGCATCGGCGGAAACCTCATGAGCGGCCTTGCCACCGGCGTGAAATCCGCTGCCAAATTTGGCCTGAAAGTGGCTCTGAGCCCTGCTTATGCCATCATCAGCGGATTCAAGCATATCCTCGGCATCCACTCGCCCTCGAAGGTCATGGCCGGTATCGGTGAATACGTCGTCGAAGGCCTGACCAGAGGTATCGTCTCTACCGAAGGCGAAGCAGAAAAGGGCATGGACGAAGTGGGCGGAGCTGTCATCCGCAGTGCGCTGGCGACGACAAACGCCATTGCTGATCATCTCTCGACTGACAACCATCCCAGCATCACCCCTGTGGTAGACCTTTCGGATGCGTCGAGGAGCAGCGCGTGGCTGAACAGCGCCTTTGCCGACCGGAAAGGAACCATCAGCATGGCGGCGACTGTGACCGGACGGATGGCACGCAGGGCCGAGACCCCCTCGAGAAATCAAAATGGATACGAAACTGCCCCTGCACAGACCCAGTCGAACCGGGATGTGGTGGAGGCCGTGAAGACCCTTGGCGAGCGCATCGACCGGGTGGCAGAGTCCGTGAAGGGCATGAAAGTCGTGATGAACGGCCACAAACTTGTCGGCGAGATAAAGAGCGACATCAACGACGCCGTGGGCGACATCATCGAGAAAGGGTGGTAAGGCGTGAGCATCCTTCAGACTGTTGTGCCGGAATGGGCCGACGGATTCACGAGCCTCGTATTCCATATCCCCGCCGATGCACCCGTGAAGGTCATCCGGACAGGAGAGCTGAACCTTGTGCCTGCCGGGCCGCTTCTCATCGAGCCTTTCGACGAGAAGATAACAACACTGGATGCCGCTCCGTGGCACGGTACCATCGAGCGTACCCCTCTGAAAGACCGGGTCTTCGGGAATGCGGAGGGCAGCTGGGAGTTCTATTATGTCGCAGATGGCCAGAGCCACACGTTCTGGGACTGCTACATCCAGATGAACATCCCGAAGGACGCCGACCGGTACATGACGACAGCCAGCACATGGACTTCGACCTATCACACCCTGCTCCACTGTTTACAGGGTCGGCGGATGCTGGTGGACGTGCCGGATGGAAAAGGGAGCATAAAGACTTATAAGGGGCGATGCTGGGTGAGCGGCTACTCCGCAGACCAGAACGGGCAGATAAAAGTGACCATCTCATACAGCCTTGCCCCGCCCGAAGTTTCGTAAAGCGCAGTGCTCTGCTGTATTTTTGCAGCAGGGCATTACAGTTTACGAAAAGATTTTTGGAAGAGCGCTTACAGGGGAGCCCTTGGCATGTCGGGCAAGTTACGAGTGGACGAAGGAAGTCTTGTTTGGACGGGAACAGTAGTGCGCTGCTACAGAGGGAAGGTGGATAGTATGGATATGCCGCACGGGATAACAATAGGAAGCATCCACACATGGAAAGACCTTTATCTGATACCGGTATGCCGCCCCATCGTACAGGCCCCGACCGAAAAGATCATGACCCTCGACATCGAGGGATTGAACGGAACGGCAGACCTTTCTCACAGCCTGACAGGGTATCCTGTGTTCAATGACCGGGAAGGAAGCTGGCAGTTTTATCTGGACACGGAGCGGTATCAGGAAGAGCATGGTTTCTACGGCCCTGTCGGCGATATGGCATACCGGGACATCCAGCAGAAATTGCTGGCGGAGATGAAAGCGCCATTCCGGACGAAAGTCATCCTGGACGACGAGCCGCTGGTGTACTACATCGGCAGGGTATGGGTGAGCGGAAAGCCGTCGTATCAGTACGACCACGCAAAAATTACCCTGCAATACCGATTGTACCCGTTCAAATATCTCGTGAAAGAGCCGAACGGCGACTGGCTGTGGGACCCTTTCTGCTTTGAGACGGACCTTGCAACGCCGCAGATGAAGAATGTGGCGATAAAGGCTGGCGAAGAAAAAACTTTCACGCTGGTGGACTCGGACAAGCCTTCGGCAGTCTTTGTGACCAGCAGCGGAAAGGCAGCGGCGATGCTCGGAGACGTAAATGGAGGAAACTACACCCTTATCACCGAGGATTTCGCCACAGACATAGACGCCACGGAAGGCATCGAGAGCACAGAACTTGTATACTTCTTCCAGACACGTCAGCACCGACTTTCGCTGGAAGAGGTAAAGATGCCCGTAGCACTCATGGCTGGAAATTTCATCGGCAGTGTACGGAACAGCAAGCTCACCGTGACACTTGGGGTAAGACGAAAAGGAAGCACTGTTTTGCTTGCGGCTGTCGTGTGGAAAGGCATGGTCAATGACTATTATGGCAAGACTGTGACCGTCGGAGGAGCGATGAAAGCTGCACTCGAGCCAAACACGAGCTATGAGTTCGTGCTCACGGGCGAGACAGAGGGATTTCTCGTTGGAAATGATAGCATCCGGCTGCTTGGCACCGTCACCCACGACGGTGAAGAAAAACCGAATGAGAGCAGTTATGTTCAGCTCAAAGCCGGAAGCACAGAGCTGAAAGAGGGAACCGGCATCCGGACATGGTTTGGCGGAACGATGAGCTTTTATGCCGGCGACGGTGCGGTGCTGACACCGGAAAAGACCGTGAACATCGGCACGATGGACGCTACACTGAACAGAAGCGGACGGACAGTCGTGGTGCAGGCTGACGAGGCCATCATGGTGAGCGTGGAATACAGGCCTGCATTTTTATAGTGTGCTACTACAGAGGGCAGAGCGATATGAGATACAAAGTATACGCCGGAAGAGTGGCAGTGGACTTCAAAAACTCACTGGGTACACAGACAGCCCGCTTCCACTGGACCGAAAAAGTGCTTGTCTATGACTCCTACGGAGATTCGATTGAAGGAGAAGAAACAGACGGCATCCTCGCTGAACCAGAAGTGGAACTGGAAAACAAGGCGGCGGGTACATTCAGCTGCCTGGTGCCTTACCAGGTAGAGACCCGTTTCGGAACCATAAAAAATCCATATTACAGCAATTTTCTCCTGGGCCAGACCTGGGTCATGGTAGAAGAGGACGAAGAGTGCATCTTCTTTGGCCGGGTAACAGGTATTGAAAAACAATTCGAGCTCGACCTCGAAGTCACTGCCGACGGCATTCTGGACGAGCTGTCGCGGATGCAGACGAAGCTGGACGCCGGGAGTTACCAGACGACAAGCAGCTCCGGGAGCATCCTCGAGCTGATGATGCACCCGAACCAGAGCGATAAGGGATACAGCCCCGTGAACTGCATGGAGCGGGGGCACGTGACTGTGGACAGCAAGAGCATCAGCACGGAGGAAAGCGGTACACAGGTCGGAAGCTACTGGAGCATCCTGACGACATATCTGCTGGAGCACAAAAAAGGAAGAGACGGATACCTGCGCCTGAGGCTTGCAAATGACCCGGGTACAGAAGATTATTTTTTCTACTACGACTACCTGAAGGAAGAGGATGTCCCGCGCACCGAACAGACCATTGAATACGGCGTGAACATGCTGGATATGTCTTTCGAGGAAAAGAGGACATCGGAACTCGTGAACAGCGTCACGGCACACGGCATACAAAAAGTGAAAAAAGGCTGGTGGATATTCTCCAAGACGACCTACGAGTCCATCTCCAAAAGCGCTAAAAATGATTTTTCCATTCTGGCCTACGGACTGAACTCGCGGCACATCTATGTGGACGGGCAGGCTTCGACAGAAGATTCCCTCTACAAAGCGGCATTGGAGGAGCTGGACAACTATAAACAGGTCGTCGAGCCGGCGCTAACCATCAAGGCCTTTGACCGGCGAGATGCGGGCGAGAATGTGGACAAGCTGCGATTCCTGCTGCGCACCCGGATACTCTCGACCCCCCATGATATTGACCGGTGGATGGTCTGCACGAAAGTAAAACTGCCGCTGGATGCAGTCAACAGTAAAGAGTTCACCTTCGGACTGACGAGCAAGAAGCTCTCAAGGCGATTTGACAGCCTTACCGCGGTAGTCAGCCGGCTGAAAGATGCTCTGAACGGTCTGGTCGGACACGTCAACGAGATAAGCGAGACGAGCCGACCTTAAAAAGCAAGTGAAAGGAGGAGCGGAATGACCTACGATGAAGTGCTCGCATTGCTGAAAGAAGAGGTCACCGGTGTCCGGAAGGCCATCTACGGCGTGGAAGTGCGTGAATACATTGCACGTTCTATGGAAGTCGTCATTGAGATGGTGCGGCTGGGTATCGAGCGGATGAAAGAACTGGCGTCAGATTCGAAGAACAGCGCAGACGCCTCGGCGAAAAGCGCCGCAGAGTCAAAGAAGAGCGCGGCAGAATCGAAAGCATCGGCCAGCCAGTCGGAAGCCAGTGCGAACCGGAGCAAGGCAAGTGCGGATGCTTCCGCAAAGAGCGCAAGCGAATCTGCCGCAAGCGCCGCAGCCGCAAAGAAGAGCGAGACGAATGCCAAAAGCAGCGAGGACTCGGCAAAGCGATATTCGGACAAGGCGAAAAACGTCATTGCAGAAGCCAAATCGGAATATAGTGGCGGCTACTACAAGACCTATGACCTGACGGCTCTGAAGGACAGCTGGAAGAAACTTTCTCCTGTCAAGGGGCCATACCAATACTATTGCGACATCGCAGTCCCCGACCTGACGGAGAGACATTCGCCATTCTGTTCGACCGGGCTGGAAAGCTATGCGGCAGCGGTGGCGGCAGGGCTGGCGAATGCGGTCGAGACGCGAAATGGCGCGCTCCGGCTTTTTGCCATCCGGGTGCCGGCGAAGGACATCGAGCTTGTGCTGACGATTTTTGGGGTGGGGACGACTTCTTACGAGCTGACCCTGCCCGTCCGCGACTGGGTCAAAATGGAGTCTGCCATCGGGCCGAACCAGTATTACTGCGATGTGGAAGTGCCGGGATGCCTTTCGACCATGACTCCGCTGGGGACTACCGCTCTCGAGAACTTCGAGGCGGCTTCTCCGGCGGGGCTGGCCAGCATGATAGAGACCTATGATGGCTATGTGCGCTTTTATGCCGTGCGGAAGCCGACGGCGAACATCGACGTCATCGTAGCGCTCATCAAGAAAGAAGAGCCGGTCAACACCCCTGCTACCCGGGACAAGCTGGGTCTGGTCAAGATAGGCGACGGCATGAACGTGACCAGCGGCGGCAGCATCTCGACGAGAGCTGCGACCGACAGCGAGTTTGATGCTATGATGGTTCGTGTCTTCGGGGGAGGGGTGACGAATGGCAGGTGAAGTAATATCTGCAACGCTCAGCCAGCTGGAAGCTTTTGGCACAAAGGTCGTGACTGATTTTTCCGCCCTGACGGCACGGGTGCGGAGCCTCGAAAGAGCCGGAGGACAGCCGAACATCATCGAGAAGATCCTGGTGAACGGCATTCAGCTGGCTGTGGACGGAAACAAGGCAGTGAATTTCAGCGTGCCGACGAAAACAAGCGAACTCGAGAACGATGCAGGATTTCAAAATGGAACACAGATCGATAAGAAGCTCTCGACCAAGGCTGACAGTGGGCATGACCACGACGGGCGATACTTCACCAAAGAGCAGGTGAACAGCGCCATTGCGGGGAAAGCGGACACCGGCCATACACATGATGATCGGTATTACACCGAAAGCGAGATGGATGCGAAGCTTGGCGGCAAGGCGGATGCGGAACACTCTCATGATGACCTGTATTACGCCAAAAGCGAAGTGGACGACAAGTTTTCTGACGTGGCAGCGCCGGCATGGGACAGTATCAGCGGCAAGCCGACTGCTTTTACGCCGACTGCCCATACCCATGATGACCGGTATTATACGGAAGCAGAGGTCGATGCGAAGCTTACGGGAGTGGCGGCGAGCGGACATAACCACGACGACCGGTACTACACCGAGAGCGAGATGAACACCAAGCTGAATGGGAAGGCGAACGCCAGCCACACTCACAACTACGCTGGTTCGTCCAGCGCGGGCGGTGCGGCAAACTCAGCCAACAAACTGAACAAGAACGCGGGTTCTGCTACGCAGGGCGTATACTTCAAGGATGGTGTGCCGGTCGCTATGACCTACATGCTGGGCAAGAGTGTGCCTGCGGATGCAAAGTTCACGGACACCAACACCTGGCGCGGCATACAGGACAACCTGACCAGCACGGCCACCGACCAGAGTCTGAGCGCAAATCAGGGCAAGGTGCTGAAAGGCCTCGTGGACGGCAAGGCAGCGTCCAGCCATACCCATAACGACCGGTACTACACCGAGAGCGAGATGAACGCCAAGCTGAATGGGAAGGCGAACGCAAGCCACACCCATGATGACCGGTACTACACCGAAAGCGAGATGAACACCAAACTCAACGGTAAAGCCAACAGTTCCCATACCCACAACTACGCCGGGTCTTCGAGTGCGGGCGGCACGGCCAACTCGGTCAACGGCCTGACTTTTGCCGCCCAGACCACCGACCCGGGGGCGGGAAGCAGCCTTGCCACCAACAAGGTGCTCATCGTATATGCATAAGGAGATGACAGCATGGCATACGGCCCTATGAGTGTCGGAAGCGACGGGACTTTCAACCTGCTTACCGACAAGACACTGATCACCGAGGATATGCCTGCGGACGCGAAGGCGGTGGGCGACAAATTCAAAATGGTATACACGAAGACCGAAACGGACGGCAGGCTGAAGGGAAAAGCCGACAGCTTTGTCAGCCAGACGAATGACCCTGGTGCAGGAAGCGCACTTGCAAACGGAAAACTCCTTGTAGTTTACGTCTGAGGAGGTGAAACTTCAAAATGGCAAAAGCAGTTTATGTGGGCGTTGACAGCAAAGCCCGCAAGATGAAAAAAGCCTACATCGGCATCGGCGGCACGGCCCGCAAGGTCAAGAAGATGTACATCGGTGTCGGAGGCAAAGCGAGGCTGTGCTACAGTGCAGAGCTGGAATATGTGGGAACGGCGACAGCGCTGAGTGCTGCACGAACATTCCCTGCTGCTGCAAGCGTCGGAAATTATGCGCTCTTTGGTGGCGGAAAGATGGGCAATAGTTGCTATGCTACAGTGGATGCATATAGCGCCTCGTTGACTAGGACTACGCCTACACAACTACGCCAAGCAGTCTATGAATTGGCGGCTGTAACGATTGGCAACTATGCACTTTTTGCTGGTGGATCAGCCAGCAGTGGTGCTAGATTAGCGTCTGTAGATGCCTATAGTAATTCGCTGACCCGAACATCTGCAGGCAATCTGAGCGTTGGAAAAGACCAACTGAGCGCAACAACGATTGGCAACTATGCACTTTTTGGAGGTGGCAGTGGGAAGGATGTTAAACCTTCGGGTATCGTGGACGCTTATAATGCATCTCTCACCAAAACGAGTGTGGCAAATTTGAGTGTTGCAAGAAATAATTTGGCTGCAACGGCGGTTGGGAAATATGCTCTTTTTGCTGGTGGATATGCTGATGATAATGTTGTTGCAGACACTGTTGATGTCTACGATACCTCGCTTACCCGGACATCGGCATCCGCATTGAGCGTACAACGACATGATCTTAGTGCGACAAATGTTGGAAATCATGCACTCTTTGGTGGCGGAAATAGATTCAATAATCGTTCTAGCCAGACACAAATAGTGGACGCCTACGACACCTCGCTTACTCGGACTACGCCAGAAAAAATGAGTGAGAACAGAGCACTCGCTGCTGCAACGACGGTCGGCGACTATGCACTCTTTGATGGCGGGGCCTATAAACAACAAAATGTAGATGTTTACGATGCTTCGCTTACACATACGACCATGCCCTTGTTGTGCAATTCGTATAACGAAGGCATTGCCGCCACAACGGTTGGAGATTACGCACTTTTTGGTGGCGGCGGTATGAACTTTTTCTATATGGACGCATCCGATGCCGTCAATGTTTACACCGCATAAAAGAAAAGGAGAAATCAAAATGGCACGATACAAAATTTACGACAACACATCCGACGTCA
>OMGL01000631.1_pt1 | contig 26177 bp, 23 predicted proteins | sample 1645831 | NCBI WGS metagenome assembly OMGL01 (sample SAMN00849301, study PRJEB25192) | human gut metagenome | reverse complement strand
ATGCTCAAATCTTTGGCTTCACGGGAACACCTATTTTTACTGAAAATGCGGTAGATGGGCATACTACTAAGGAGATATTCGGAAATTGTCTTCATAAATATCTTATTAAGGATGCCATAGCCGATGAAAACGTGCTTGGATTCCTTGTGGAGTATTATCACGGCAACGAAGTTGTTGACAACGACAATCAAGCTCGTATGGAGGAAATCGCCAAGTTTATCCTTAACAATTTCAACAAATCCACATTCGACGGAGAGTTTGATGCCTTGTTTGCTGTGCAATCCGTGTCGATGCTCATACGATATTACAAGATATTCAAATCGTTGAATCCGAAAATCCGTATAGGTGCTGTGTTTACTTACGCTGCCAACAATAGTCTGGATGATGAACAGACCGGCATGGGTACAGGGCAGTATGCAAAAGAGGGTGTGGGTGAGGCTGATGAACTGCAAACAATTATGGACGATTATAACAATATGTTCGGCACTGCCTTTACTACAGAAAACTTCCGTGCCTACTATGATGACATCAATCTGCGCATGAAAAAGAAGAAAGCGGATATGAAACCGCTTGACCTTTGTCTTGTCGTGGGTATGTTCCTTACCGGTTTCGACAGTAAAAAACTGAATACGCTCTATGTAGATAAGAATATGGAATATCACGGTTTGCTGCAAGCATTCAGTCGTACCAACCGAGTGTTGAACGAGAAGAAACGATTCGGTAAAATCGTATGCTTCCGTGACCTGAAAAACAATGTTGATACGTCTATAAAACTGTTTAGCAATTCCGACAATCCTGAAGATATAGTACGTCCTCCGTTTGAAAAAGTAAAGCAGGAGTACAAGAGTTTGGCAACAGATTTTCTGCAAAAATATCCAACGCCAAGTAGTATAGACCTTCTACAAAGTGAAAATGACAAGAAGAATTTTGTACTTGCGTTCCGTGACATTATTCGTAAACATGCAGAAGTTCAGATATACGAAGATTACAGCGAGGATGCTGAAGACCTCGGTATGACCGAACAGCAGTTTAATGATTATAAGAGTAAATACCTTGATATTACAGTTGGGTTTATTGATCCACCTGCTACACCGTCAACTGTTGCGGAAGATCCTGTTCCATATGGCAATAGTCAAGGGCTGGAAGACATTGATTTCTGTCTTGAACTTCTGCATAGTGACATTATCAATGTGGCGTATATTCTTGAACTCATTGCGGAACTTGACCCATATAGCGATGATTATTCAGAAAAGCGCAAGCATATCCTTGATACAATGATTAAGGATGCTGGAATGCGAGGCAAAGCAAAACTCATCGACGGCTTTATTCAAAAGAATGTAGATGAAGACAAGGAAAACTTCATGAATGGGCGCAATAGAGCAGATGGAACAAATGAATTAGAGGAACGTTTGAACCAATATATTGTGTCAGAACGCAATAAGGCTGTAAGTGATTTGGCTAATGATGAACAAATTTCTGCCGAAGTGCTTAATCTTTACATAAAAGAGTATGACTATTTGCAAAAAGAACAGCTTACAGTCAATGTAAACGGTAAAAAATATAATGTTATAGGCGAAATCGGGCTTTCGCACACCGCAATTGATATCACAGACAGTGATGTTAAAATCGGAGATATTGCAAGTGTAGAAATATCTCCGCTTATGGTAAATCCAAATGTTCCGAGAATTTACAAATAAATACGTATAACGAAAGGCAGTAGCGATAATCGTTACTGCCTTTTTCTTTACATATAATTTAATTTATTCTGCCTCGTAGCCTTGTTCTTTAAGCTTCTTAATCATCATTCGTGAAACTTTATATACATCACCGCAGCCGAGAGTAATTACGAGGTCGCCCGGCTTTGCATTTTCAAGAACGTAATCCGTAATTTCCTCAAACGTATCAAGCTGGATACTGCCGGGGACTTTATCTGCCAAATCCTTAGCTTTAATTCCGATAGTATTTACTTCCCTACTGCCCATAATTGCGGAAATAACGCATTTATCGGGAATTTGAAGTACCTTTGCAAAATCATCAAGAAGAAGCGAAGTTCTTGTATAAGTAAACGGTTGGTGAACTGCCCAAACACGATTAAAGCCCATTTTCATCGCTGCTTCAAGTGTAACCTTAAGTTCCTTTGGATGGTGAGCATAATCATCAACAACTAATGCACCATTATAGCTACCCTTAACTTCAAATCTTCTACCAACTCCATTATAAGATTTTATATTTTTTCTTATAACTTCTAAATCAATATCAGAAACGTAAGAAGCAAGTATTGCAGCACTAGCATTATATATATTGTGTATTCCAGGAACAGAAAGTTCAAATCTACCTAAATCTTTTCCGTTAAAGCTTAAGTTAAACATTCCATATCCATTTTCATCAAATTCTATGTTTGAAATTACAGCATCATTAGATGGATTAGTACCATATTTAACTATAGTAGCTTTTACATCATATAATATATCTTTTGTATTTTCATCGTCTCCATTTATTATAAAATATCCGTTTTTAGGAAGAAGTTTTCCAAACTTGTTGAAAGAAGCTTTTATTTCATCTATACCAGAGAAATAATCAAGATGATCTTCTTCTATGTTTAAAACTATAGATATTTTTGGGTTGAAGTTAAGGAAACTATCAACATATTCACAGGCTTCTGTTATAAAGTGATCTGAATTACCTATCTTAACATTACCACCTATAACACTTAAATTACCACCAACTAATATAGTAGGGTCTAAATCAGCATATTCGAATATAGTAGACAGCATAGAAGTTGTTGAAGTTTTACCGTGAGTTCCAGATACTGCTATTGAGTTTTTATATTCTCTCATTATTTGACCTAAGAAAGCAGCTCTATTCATAGTAAGCTTATTTTTTTCTTTAGTAGCTATCATTTCAGGATTATCTTCATGAACAGCTGCAGTATAAATAACCATATCTACATCATCAGATATATGCTCTTTACTATGGCCGATAAATATTTTAGCACCTTGATTTCTTAGCTTATCTAAAAGATATGATTCATTCATATCTGAACCAGAAACTTGATAACCTTTGTTAATACAAATTCCCGCCAAAGCACTCATGCTAATACCGCCAATCCCTATAAAATGTATCTTCATAACAAAACCACCTTTCTTTATCAATTAAGTTCTACAATATGAACTATATTTGTGGTATAATATTAGAATGTTCAATATTATTTTAGAATAAATATACATATACTATATATATAATATATATTTAAAACTAAATAAACATAATTACTATTATATCATAATAGAAATAGTTGTGCATTATTTAGTTTAGGAGGTAAAACTAATGAAATTTAAAAGAACGGAAAGAATAGGAGCTATAGTTAAAATACTATCCGATAATCCAAATAAAATATTTACATTAAGCCACTTTACGAATCAATTTAATGCAGCAAAGTCAACAATAAGTGAAGACTTATTAGTAGTAAAAAACGTATTTGAAAAACTAGAATTAGGTAAAGTTATAACAATATCTGGAGCAGCAGGTGGAGTAAAATATATACCAAAAACATCTAAAGCTGAAAATGAGGAATTCTTACTAGATTTATGTCAAAAAATAAGTGATCCGTCAAGAATCCTATCTGGAGGATTTCTATACCTAATCGATTTAATATATAATCCTACAATAGTATCAAAAATAGGAAAAATAATGGCCTCAAATATAGATTATGCAGAAGCAGATTATGTTGTTACAATGGAAACTAAGGGAATTCCAATGGCACTTATGACAGCAAAGGCTATGAACTTACCGCTTGTTATAATAAGAAAAGATATAAAAGTATCAGAAGGTCCGACTCTTAGTATGACATATGTAAGTGGAAACACATCAAAAGTTGAAAGTATGAGTTTACCAAGAAAAGCTCTAAAGCCAGACAGTAAAGTTATAATAATTGATGACTTTATGAGAGGTGGAGGAACTATAAAAGGTATGACAGACCTTATGACTGAATTTGGAGCAGAAGTTGTTGGAACGGGAGTATTTATATCGACAACTCAGCCAGAAGAAAAAATGGTTAAAAATTACATATCATTAATAGAATTAGATGTTCAAGGTGATAAAATATCAGTACAACCAAACTTAAAAACATTTAAAGATGAATATAAAAATGAAGATCATGAAGAAAATTATGATTTAGAAGATGTATTAGATGATACAGATGAGGAATAAAATAAAAAATATATAAAAAATTTAAAAAAATAAAAAGGATATTTTAAAATAATCTAGAATTACTTATATTAAGAGACTAGATAGAAAAATAAATATATTATTTAAAGATTATATTTTGTCAAAATTAAAGGGGGATATTTAGAGATGAAGATAACTGACGTAAGAGTAAGAAAAATAACAGATGAAGGTAAAATGAAATGTATAGTTTCATTAACTTTTGATAACCTATTTGTAGTACATGACATAAAGGTTATAGAAGGTCATAATGGATTATTCATAGCAATGCCAAGCAGAAAAGTAGGAGAAGGAAACTTCAGAGATATAGCTCATCCTATAAATGCTGAAATGAGACAAGTAGTAGAAGATGCAGTATTAAAAGCTTACCATGAAGCAGTAGCTCAACTAGAAGTTGCAGCTGAATAATTTTGAATAACGGATATATCTATAGCAATACTAAGGATATGTCGTTGGTAAGATGATTCAAGTTAATTTTTTGTTAAAATTAAATTATGAAAGAATATATATAAATTGTTAAGAGTCGAACTTTCGGCTCTTTTTTGTTGTTAAAGTCAGTAAACTTTGTTTAAATATATACTTTTTTGTAAAAAAGTGATATATTAGTTAGTAGAAATGAATGACATTGAATACTAATATGTAATTTTACATATTATACATATATAGGAAAATAATTAATGAATGGAGTGGGGACATGAATTTTAAAGCGATAATCCTTGCCGCTGGTAAAGGAACAAGAATGAAGTCTAAATATCCAAAGGTTGTACATAAAGTATGTGGTAAAGAAATGGTAAACCACGTAATAAGCGTTTCAAAAAAATCAGGGGTTAATGATATAGTTGCAATCTTAGGTCACGAATCTGATGTAGTAAAAGAAAAATTACCTAAAGACACTATGATAGCAATGCAAACAGAGCAATTAGGAACAGGTCATGCAGTAATGATGGCTAAAGAATATATAAATGATAATGATACTATAGTTGTGCTTTGCGGAGATACACCTTTAGTAAAAGAAGAAACATTAAAAAGATTATTCGATTACCATATAGAACACGGATATCATGCAACAGTTCTTACAACTACAGTAGATAATCCAACTGGATATGGAAGAATAATAAGAGATGAAAACAAAGATCTACTTAAAATAGTAGAGCAAAAAGATGCTAATGAAGAAGAAAAGAAAGCAAAAGAAATAAATTCAGGAATATACTGCTTCAATGGGAAATCATTAAGAGAAAGTCTTGATTTATTAGATAACAACAATGCTCAAGGTGAATACTACCTAACAGATACAATTAAAATAATGAGAGATAAAGGTCAAAAAGTAGGGGCTTTCAATGGTTCTACAATAGAAGAACTAATGGGAGTTAATTCAAGAGTTGAATTATCAAAAGCTGAAGAAATAATGAGAAGAAGAATAAATGAATCTCATATGGTAAATGGAGTAACAATAATAGATGTTAACTCAACTTATATAGAAGCAGATGTAGAAATAGGAAATGATACTATAGTATATCCTGGAGCAATGCTTAGAGGAAATACTAAAATAGGAACAAACTGTGTGATAGGAATGAATTGTAGTATAACAAATTCTCAAATAGGAAATTATACAGAAGTACAAAGTTCAACAATATTAGATAGTACTGTTGGAGAAAATACTACAGTAGGACCATATGCATACTTAAGACCAAATAGTAATATAGGAAACAATGTTAAAATAGGAGACTTCGTAGAAGTTAAAAATGCTACTATAGAAGATAACTCTAAAGCATCACACTTATCATATATAGGAGATGCACACGTTGGTAAGGATGTAAATATAGGATGCGGAGTAGTATTTGTAAACTACGATGGCAAAAATAAATTTAAATCAACAGTTAAAGATGGAGCATTTATAGGCTCAAATTCTAACTTAGTTGCACCAGTTACTGTAGAAGAAAAGGGATACATAGCTACAGGATCAACTATAACTAATGATGTTCCACAAGGAGCATTAGCAGTAGCCAGAGAAAGACAAGTTATAAAAGAAGGCTGGGTAGCAAAAAAGGAAGAAAGAGATAACAATAAATAGCAACTAAATAGCTTATTATTTAAGGCAAAACGCCTAAATTTTAATAAATAAATTGTTTTTAAAGTTTTGGGAGGATACAAATGAACACTAGCGGAAGTGAAATCAAAATACTTGCAGGTAATTCATCTAAAGAATTAGCTCAAAAAATAGCTGATTACATAGGTGTACCTTTAGCAGATTGTGAAGTAGGTACATTTAGTGATGGCGAAATAAGCGTAAACATGAATGAAACAGTAAGAGGATGCGATGTTTTCGTAGTTCAATCAACTAATAGCCCAGTAAATGAAAATTTAATGGAATTATTAATAATGATAGATGCATTAAAAAGAGCATCAGCAGGAAGAATAACAGCAGTTATTCCTTACTACGGATATGCAAGACAAGATAGAAAAGCTAAGGCAAGAGATCCAATCACAGCTAAATTAGTTGCAAACTTAATAACAGCAGCAGGAGCAGATAGAGTTTTAACTATGGATTTACATGCTGCACAAATACAAGGATACTTTGATATACCACTAGATCATTTACAAGGTGGTGCAATATTAGCAGACTACTTCAACAGCAAAAACATAGAAGATTTAGTAGTAGTATCTCCTGACTTAGGAAGTGTTACAAGATCTAGAAAATTTGCTAATGGATTAGATGGAGATGTCCCTCTAGCTATAATAGACAAGAGAAGACCAAAAGCTAACGTATGTGAAATAATGAACATAATAGGCGATGTTAAAGATAAAAATGTTATATTATTAGATGATATGATAGATACAGCAGGAACAATATGTAATGCTGCTAATGCACTTAAAGAATTTGGTGCTAAAGAAGTTTACGCTTGTTGTACACATGCAGTATTATCAGGTCCAGCAATAGAAAGAATAGAAGCTTCTGCTATAAGTGAGTTAATAGTTCTTGATACTATACAACTTCCTGAAGAAAAGAAGATAGATAAGATACAAGTAAAAACTGTTGCACATTTATTTGGAGATGCAATAAAGAAAATATTCGCTAACGAATCTATAAGTCAATTATTTTAATTAATGAATACACCTTATTTTATAATAGGGTGTATTTTTATGCTATAAATTTCTATATTAATTAAAATATTCATTAAACCTTATATTTATGATGCAGGAATAATAAAAAATATTATGAATAAAAGGTTATATAATTAAATTTATGATAATAGCTTTTTTATGCTAGGAATATTTATGAAAAATATGGTTATAAAATAAAGTATATTTGATAATATAAAATTATAAAATAAGCCATATGATAAGGGGAATTAATGTGAACATACATGATTTATTAAAAAAATCAATAGAATTAGGTGCATCAGATATACATATAACAATAAACAGCACACCAATAGCAAGAGTAAAAGGTTCTTTCGTAAACTTATCAGAAACAGTATTAACAAAAGAACACACACAAGCTATGACAAGAGAAATAGCAGGAGAAAAGAACTTTAAAAGAATAGAAGAAGATGGAGAATGTGACTTCTCAGTTTCAATAGAATCTGGAGAAAGATTCAGAGTAAATGCCTATAAACAAAAAGGAAACTTTGCGATAGCAATAAGAACAATAACATCACATATACCAGACTTTGATACTTTAGGACTTCCAGAAGTTTTAAAAAATTTTGCAGAAAAGCACAAAGGTTTAGTACTTGTAACAGGTCCAACAGGAAGTGGTAAAAGTACAACTTTAGCAAGTTTAATAAACATAATAAATGAAAATCAACAAAGACATATAATAACATTAGAAGACCCAATAGAATACGTACATGATCACAAGCAAAGTTTAGTAAACCAAAGAGAAATAGGACAAGATACAGAAAGTTTTAACTCTGCATTAAGAGCAATACTTCGTCAAGACCCTGATGTTATACTTGTAGGGGAGATGCGTGACCCTGAAACTATATCAATAGCATTAACTGCAGCAGAAACAGGTCACTTAGTTTTCTCGACTTTACATACAGTAGGAGCAGCGAAAACTATAGACAGAATAGTTGATATGTTCCCATCAGAGCAACAACAACAAGTTAGAACTCAGTTATCAACTGTTTGTGAAGGAGTTGTATCTCAACAGCTTATAAAAACTATAGATGGAAGAAAAAGAGTTGCAGCATTAGAGGTAATGGTAGCAAATCCAGCTATAAGAAACCTTATAAGAGAAAACAAGACTTATCAAATACAAAACATAATACAAACAGGAAGTAAACAAGGAATGCAGTCTATGGACCAAGAGCTAGTTAACTTATATAGAAGAGGTCTTATATCTAGAGATAGTGTATTAAGTAGATGTACAGACTATGAGTTTACAAGTAGATTAGTGGGAGAAAGATATTAATTATGTACATATATTTTGCGATAGTATCATTCATAATTGGAGCATCATTAGGTAGTTTTTTCAATGTATGTATTTACAGAATACCAAATAAAAAATCAGTAGTTAATCCACCTTCACACTGCTATAACTGTAATACTAGATTAAAGCCATTAGATTTAGTACCAATATTAAGTTGGACTTTATTAAGAGGAAAGTGTAGATATTGTGGACAAAAGATAAGTCCAAGATATGCTTTAGTAGAGTTATTAACAGGAACATTGTTTGTATTAGTGTATATTGTGTATGGACCAAATATAATAACTTTATATTACTCATTATTAGTTTCTTTATTAGTTATAATAACTTTCATAGATTTAGACCATTACATAATACCTGATGAACTAGTAATATTTGGTTCAGTAGGAGCGGTAATCTTCAATATATTAGGACAAGGAATAAGCATAAAAGATAGCTTATTAGGAGGTCTAATATGTGGAGGAGGAATGTTAGTTTTAATCTATTTAATAGAGCTTATAATAAAGAAAGAAGTAATGGGTGGTGGAGATATAAAGCTATTCGGTATGGTAGGACTATTTTTAGGAATAAAATTAGGATTACTTACAATACTTTTAAGTGTTTATGTTGGAGCTATTTATGGAGTAGCTACTATAATATATAGTAAGATTAAGAAAAAAGAATTTAATTCAATGATACCTTATGGACCGTTTATATCTGTGGGGGCATTGATAAGTATCTTATATGGTACAAATATAATAAACTGGTATATTGGATTATTCTAATATACCAGTTTTTATGATATAATTAAAATTCGAGAAATTACAATCTATAGGGTGTGAGTTTTCATATTAAAGCCTAATTCCATTTTTCATGGAAGGAGGTGAAATATATGGATAAACTTAAGATACTTAAAGAAATAGCTATAATATGTATTATATTTACATATTGTATTTCTATAATAATAGATTCTTACATAAAGTTAAGAGAATTTATTTGTAAAAGTAAAAACCACCCTAAAGCCAAGAAGGGTGGACATAAAAATTAGAAAATAATTTATATGAAAATCACACTCTACCGCTAAATAGGTTGTGATTTCTTTTTATATTTATATTATATCATAAAATATATTAAAATAAACATATTTGAAATTGTAAAAATAGGATTTATAGATGATTACAAAAAATACATAAAGTTAATAATATTAGTAGCCTACTACTATTATTAAACTTATGATATATATAATATTAATTGCAATAATAATCTCATATATTTGTAACAATCAAATTTATAAAATCTGTGATGAACTGACAAAAACAAAATCTAATACAATAATAATTTATATCCTAATGATTTTATCAATGGTCCTAACTTATCAAAAGTATGGAATAACACAACAATCAATAAAATACTTATCACTAATACCATTTATAATCATAATTTCAATAATAGACTATCATACAACATACATATATGATATAACGATACTTAGTGGTATAATAATTCAAGGTGGAATATTTTTAATATCACCAGACGCTAAAACATACATAACATCACTGTTAGTAGGAATTATAATACCATACATATTAGCTAAAGTAACTAAAGGATTAGGTGAAGGTGACATAGGTCTTTATGGCTTATGTTGTTTTGTGTTAGGTAAAAATTATTCAATATACCTAATATTTTTATCCTTTATATTAGCATCGATATATTGTATGTATATACTTTTAACAAAAAGTGATAAAATAAGAAAAATACCATTTGCACCATTTATATCACTAGCAACAATTTTAATAATATTAACCAATTTTGATATACTCAATTTTTGGTTTAACATAATAAGTAATTAAGGAGGAATACTATGTACGTAGTAGTAGGTTTAGGAAACCCTGGAAAGCAATATGAAAATACAAGACATAACGTAGGATTTAATGTTATAGATATTTTAGCAAAGGAATATGACATATCTGTGACGAAAATAAAACATAAGGCATTAATAGGAGAAGGAAGAATAGGTTCTGAGAAAGTTCTTTTAGTTAAGCCACAAACATATATGAATTTAAGTGGTGAAACATTAATAGATATATATAAGTACTATAAGGTTGATTTGGACAATATAATAGTAATATATGATGATATAGACTTAGATGTTGGAAAACTAAGAATAAGAAAAAAGGGAAGTGCAGGAACTCATAATGGTATGAGATCTATCGTAAAATGCTTAGGGTCTGGAGACTTCCCAAGAGTAAGAGTAGGAGTTTCAAAACCTATGAAAGGGCAAGATTTAGCTGATTTTGTACTTTCTAGATTTAGAAAAGAAGAACAAGCTGACTTGGAGATAGGTCTTGAAAAAGCTTATAAAGCAGTAGAAGCTATGATTAAGGAAAATGTAGACATCGCTATGAATAAATACAATGGATAATGAGAGGGGAATTTAATATGAATGACATATTTGTATACCCTTTGCAAAATTCAAAAGAATATAAAGATATAATAAATTGTATAAATAATAATAAAGGCTCATTATTAATTAATGGCCTTTTAGCAGTACAAAAACCACATATAGCTTACTCTATGTATAGGGATTTAAATAGACAAACTATTTTTATAACAAATAGTGATTTAGAAGCTAAAAAGGTTTATGATGATTTAAGTTTTTATATGAAGGATAAGGTAGAATATATTGGGTTTCAAGATATTTTATTTTATCATTTGGATGCAAAGGATAGAAGTGAAGAAGCTAAAAGGTTAAAAGTATTATTAAAGTTAGCTAAGGGAGAAAATATAATTTTAGTAACATCTATTGAAGCTGTTATGAGAAAATACATACCTAAAGAAATGCTTTTAGAAAACATCTATACATATAAAATAGGTGATGTAATAAACCTAGAAAAATTAAGTGAAACCTTAGTAAATTTAGGTTATGAAAGAGTTTCAAAAATAGAGGGATTTGGACAATTTAGCATAAGGGGTGGAATAGTAGATATATTCTCTCTAGAATATAATAATCCTATTCGTATGGAATTATTTGATGATGAAATAGATTCTATACGAACTTTTGATGTTTTCTCACAAAAATCTATAGAGAAAATAAATAAATTTTCTATAACTCCATCAAGAGAATTTATATATCCTGAAAATGTAGAAGAAGCTGTAGATAAAATTAAAAAAGATACAGACAAGAACACTAATGAGGATGTATTTTTAAATATAGATAATATAAATAGTAAAACTTATTTCCAAGGTATAGAAAACTATATTGACTATTTATATCCTGAGGAAAATAAAAGTATTTTTACCTACCTACAAGAAAACGCTATAGTATTCTTTAATGATATAAGTAGGACTAAAGAAAGATGCGAAAACTATTTAAATGAATTTAAGGAAAATTATAAATTAAATCTTGAAAGAGGTTTAGCTATAAAAAATCAAGGGAAATTATTATATACATATAATGATTTAGATTTTTTATCAGAAGGTAGAAAATTAGTATTAAATACACTTTTACCAAAACCAATAAATGATTTTAATGTAAAATCAATAATAAATTTTGATTCTAGAGAAGTTCCAACTTTCAATGCGAAGGTAGATGTTTTAGCAGAAGAATTAAACAGATTGAAGTATAACGGATACAAAATAGTACTTGCTACTAACACATATGACAGAGCAAAAAAATTACATGCAGACTTATTAGATTTAGATTTAGAATCAACTATATCTAAAGATAGGGATATGGAGATAAAATCTTCTCAAATAGTGATTATACCTGCTCGTATAACTAGTGGTTTTGAGTATAAGTCTATAAAATTTGTAGTAATTACAGATAATGAGATGATAGGGGTTCATAAGAGAACTTCAACATCTAAATCTAAGAAGCAGAAAAAAGGAAAGAAAATAGAGTCATTCTTAGATTTAAATATAGGTGACTATGTAGTTCATGAAAATAGTGGGGTTGGTAGATATACAGGTATTGAACAAATAACTGTAAACAACATAAAAAAAGACTATATGAAGTTAGTTTATCAAGGTGGAGATAATCTATATGTACCTATAGACCAAATGGATAAAGTACAAAAATATATAGGTGTAGAAGAAGACAAGGTTAAATTAAATAAACTAGGAACTAATGAATGGACAAGAGCTAAGGCTAAAGTTAAAAAAGAAATAGAAGATATGACTAAGGAGCTTATAGAGCTTTACGCTAAGCGTGAAAAAGTAAAAGGATATAAGTTCTCTAAGGATACTCCTTGGCAAGGTGAATTTGAATCATTATTCCCGCATCAAGAGACAGATGATCAATTAAGAGCTATAGAAGAGACTAAAAAAGACATGGAATCAGATAAAGTAATGGATAGACTTATCTGTGGAGATGTTGGATATGGTAAAACAGAAGTAGCTATAAGAGCAGTATTTAAAGCTTGTATGGATCAAAAACAAGTAGCTGTATTAGTTCCAACAACTATATTAGCTCAACAACATTATAATACTTTTAAAGAAAGATTTGAGGGTTATCCAATAAGAGTTGAGGTATTAAGTAGATTTAAAACTCCAAAGCAACAAAAACAAATTATAGAAGATGCTAAAAAAGGTTTAGTTGATGTTTTAATAGGAACTCATAGAATAATATCTAAGGATATAAATATGCCTAATTTAGGGTTAGTTGTAATAGATGAAGAGCAAAGATTTGGAGTAAAGCATAAAGAATCATTAAAGAAAATTAAATCTACTGTAGATGTTCTTACATTATCTGCAACTCCTATACCAAGAACACTTCATATGTCACTTAGTGGAATAAGAGACATGAGTGTTATAGAAGAGCCACCACAGGAAAGGCATCCAGTAATTACTTATGTTACAGAAGCTAAAGAAAGTATAATTCAAGATGAAATAGAAAGAGAATTAGGTAGAGGTGGCCAAGTATTCTTCGTATATAATAGGGTTGAGCGTATTGAAGAAATGGCAAGTATGATTCAAAGATTAGTACCTGATGCTAAGGTTGCTATTGCCCATGGTAGAATGACCTCAAAAGACCTTGAAAACATAATATTAGGATTCTTAAATAAAGAATTTAATGTTTTAGTTTGTACTACTATAATAGAAACAGGTATGGATATATCAAATGCTAATACTATGATAGTATATGATGCAGATAAAATGGGTCTAGCTCAACTTTATCAATTAAGAGGTAGGGTTGGAAGAAGTACTAGACAAGGTTATGCATACTTAATGTATGAAAAAGACAAGTCACTTAGTGAAATAGCAGAAAAGAGATTAAAAGCTATAAGAGAGTTTACTGAGTTTGGGTCAGGTTTCAAAATAGCAATGAGAGACCTTGAAATAAGAGGGGCAGGAAATATACTAGGTTCACAACAACATGGTCATATGGCTGTAATTGGATATGACTTATATGTAAAAATGTTAAATGAAGCAATAAAGAAAGTTAAAGGTGAAGTTGTTTCAGAAGATATAGATGTAGAAATAGATTTAAGTGTAAATGCGTATATACCAGATAATTATATAACTGATGAGTTAATTAAGATAGAAATGTACAAAAAAATAGCATCTATAGAAAGTAAAGAGGATATGTATGAGGTTCAAGAAGAATTAGAAGATAGATTCTCAGATATACCTAAATCTGTAGAGACTCTATTAAAGATAGCATATATAAAAACACTATGTAAAAAGTTAAAAATAGAAAAAGTAAGACAAATTAAAGATGAAATATTATTAAATCCGTTAACTAGATATAAGACAAAGGAAAAAATAGGTTATAATATAGTTAACGAGTTAGAAGAACTTTTAGAAAATATGTGTAATTTAAAATCAAATTAAAGACAAGGAAGGGTGTTTAATTGTGAAGAAAATAATAGCATTAACTTTATCATCTTTACTGTGTATATCTGCAGTAGGTTGTAGTAGTAAAAAAAATAATAATGATATTGTAGCAACAGTAAATGGAAATAATATAACTATAGAAGATTTTAAAGTAACACTAGCTTTAAATAAGATAGATTTAGAATCTAAGTATGGAAGTACTGTATGGGAAACTGAAGTAGAAGATGGAGTAAAATTTAAAGACACATTTAAGAATAGAGTGCTTAAAGGAATGATAGATGTAGAGGCAGTTTGTGAAGAAGCTAAAAAAGATGGATTAACTCCTTCTGAAGAGGAAATAGATAAAGCATTTGATGAGTTAAATAAAAATTTATATGCAAATGAAAATTATAAAAAGATACTAGAAGATTTAAAAATAAGTGATACATGTATTAAATCTCAAGTTGAAAAAACTTTAACAATTCAAAAGTATACAGAAAATTTTGATAAGAATTTAAAAATATCAGATGAAGAAATGAAAAAGTATTATGAAGAGCATAAGGCAGATTATTATAAAGATGAAGTAAAAGCATCTCATATACTTATATCTACTGTAGATGATAATGGAAAGGAACTTTCTGAAGCTAAGAAAAAAGAAGCTAAAAAGAAAGCAGAAGAAGTACTTAAAAAAGCTAAAAGTGGAGAAGAATTCTCGGAACTTGCAAAAGAATACTCTGATGATCCAGGGTCTGCAGCTAATGGTGGAGATTTAGGATACTTCACTAAAGGACAAATGGTGCAACCATTTGAAGAAGCGGCATTTAGCTTAAAATCAGGTGAAATATCAGGATTAGTAGAATCAGAATATGGATATCATATAATCAAAGTTTATGACAAAATAGATAAACAACTTACATTTGATGAAGTTAAAGATGAAATAAAGAAAACTTTAACAGAAGATAAATATATGGAAAGTATTGAAGCAATAACAAAAAAGGCTAAAGTAGAAAAAAATGAATCTGTAATAAAGAAAGTTAAGTTTTAATTTTTAAAAGCTATGTATAGTAATACATAGCTTTTTTTGCATATTTTTCTTGTCATTGGTAAAAATAAGGTTAAAGTTACTAACTGGAGGGATAATTAGAATGAGAGCAACTGGAATAGTTAGAAGAATAGATGACCTTGGAAGAGTTGTTATTCCTAAAGAAATAAGAAAAACTTTACGTATAAGAGAAGGAGACCCTTTAGAAATATTTACAGCTAAAGATGGCGAGGTAATCTTAAAGAAATATTCACCTATAGGTGAATTAAATGAATTTTCTCAAGAATATGCAGAAACTTTAGGTGAAACATTAGGATGCGGAGTAATAGTTACAGACTTAGATTCAATAATAGCAGTTTCTAAGCTTCCTAAAAAAGAGTATAAAGAAAAGAGCATAAGCAATGATTTAGAACAACTAATAGAAAATAGAGAATCAAAACCATTTAAAGATAGTAAATTAGTCCCGCTACATAAGGACGATGCTATGGAGTATACACATCAAATAATTATGCCTATAGTAAGTTCATCAGGGGATTGTATAGGATCTATAGTTTTAATTTCAAAAGAATCAGAGATGCTATCTGAGGGTGATGAAAAAATACTTAAAATAGCGGCTAATTTTTTAGGAAAACAAGTTCAGTAAAATATAAAAAAGACCCTTATAGGGTTCTTTTTTATTTATAAAAAATTAAATTGATTAAGCCTAGTTACAATTTTTTATACACAATAATATATTTAGAAAACTAAAAAGCTTAATTTAAAAATATTATAAAAGTAAAATTCATCTATATTATTTTGGGATTTTTGGTAATATGTTGAATGTCATATTGAATATATGATATATTAAAGTTTGTTATATAAATAATTTGGAGGGAAAGTTATGAGTAGTGTTAAAGCAAAAGACTCATTTTTAAAAGGAGCCTTTATACTTGGAATGGCAGGTATTTTAGTTAAAGTAATGGGGGCATTCTTTAGAATACCACTAGGAAACCTTATAGGTGCAGAAGGTATGGCTTATTATCAAGCAGCATATCCAGTTTATACCCTATTTTTAACTTTAGCTACAGCAGGATTTCCAACTGCGCTTGCTAAGTTAGTTTCAGAAAAGAATGCAATAGGTGACCATAAAGGTGCTCATAAAATATTCAAAGTATCATATACAGTATTATTTATGACTGGAATATTAGCATTTTTAGTATTCTTCTTTGGAGCAGATTACATAGTAAATAATATAATGAACAACCCAGGTGCAAAAAGTGCAATGCTAGCAATAGCACCAGCTCTTATATTTGTTCCACTTATGTCTTCATATAGAGGATACTTCCAAGGAAATAGAGATATGAATAAGATTGCTATATCTCAAATAGCTGAACAATTCTTCAGAGTTATTTTAGGTATTGGATTAGCATATTTCTTAATGGAAGGTTATGGACCAGAATTAGGTGCAGCAGGAGCTATCATGGGGGCTACTATAGGTGCTGTAGCATCTATATTATATTTAATATTTGCATATATTAAGGGAAGTAAACAACGTAAAATAGATATAAAAAATAGTAAACACTTTAGAGATGAAAGTGTAATGACTGTGCTTAAAAAACTTTTAGTTGTGGCAATACCTATAACAATAGGTGCATCTGTAATGCCATTAGTAAATATGATAGATAACGTAATAGTTATAGATAGACTTATGGTTGCAGGATATACACATACACAAGCTTTAAAAATGTTTGGTCAATTAACAGGTATGGCAATGTCTATAGTAAACTTACCATCTGTTATAACAGTTGCAATGAGTATGAGCTTAGTTCCAGCTATATCAGAAGCTTTTGCTTTAGGAAATAAAGTTAAAGCTAGAAAAGATACAAAGAGTGCAATAAAAGTAACATTACTTATAGTTTTACCATGTGCATTTGGTATGGCTTCACTTGCAACACCTATAATGCAATTACTATATCCAAAAGAACCAACAACTGTAGGAACTATACTTTTATTCCTTACACCATGTGTAGTATTCTTAGGGTTAATACAATCTATGAATGGTATACTTCAAGGTATGGGAAAACCAATGATACCAGTTATTGCATTAGTTGTAGGTATGATATCTAAAATAGTTATAAGTTACACATTAACTGCAATACCATCAATAAATGTATTAGGTTCTGCAATAGGTACAGTATCTGCATATTTTATAGCGGTTTTAATAGAGCTTGCTTGTATAAAGAAAGCTATGGGAGTAAAGTTCCCAATTAAAGAATTTATTATAAGACCATTAATAACAGTTATAACTATGTTTATAGCGGTCAAACTAAGTTATGCTTTCATAGCAGGTCTAATAGGTGGAAAGCTAGCAACTTTAATATCTATAGCTATAGGTGGAGTAGTGTATGGATTGGTTTTAATAGGAATAGGTGGTATCAAGAAAGAAGAAATACTTACTATGCCTAAAGGAAACAAGATATATACAGTACTTAGAAAACTGAAACTTATGAAGTAATAAATAGAATATATATACAAATAAAGGAAATACTTATAAATAGTTAATTTCCTTTATTTATTTTATAAAAATAAATTTATAATAAGAAATACAAAAGAGGAGTGACAAAATGTCTAAAATAAGTATTGTAGGACTTGGACCAGGAGAATATTCTCTTATAAGCCAAGGTGCTTTAGATGCTCTACATTCAAGTTGTAGAATATATCTAAGAACAGAAAAACACCCAATTGTAAATAAGCTTAAAGAAACTATAAAATACACTTCTCTAGATTATTTTTATGATAGTGAAGAAAATTTTGAGGATGTTTATTATAAAATTTCTAAACATATTGTAGAATTAGCTAAAGAAGGAGATTTAGTTTATGCAGTTCCAGGTCATCCTAGGGTAGCAGAAAAAACAGTAGGAATAATAGAATCTATGGCTAAAGAAAATAATATAGAAGTTGAGACAATAGCTTCTATGAGCTTTGTGGATGCAATGTTTAACTACTTAGCAGTAGACCCAGCGGATGGATTTAAATTAATAGATGCATTTGAAATAGAAAATTCATATATAGATACAAATACTAGTATGATTATAACTCAAATATATGACCATTTTATAGCATCGAATATAAAGTTAAAGCTTATGGAATATTATGATTATGATCAAGAAGTATGTATAGTAAATGGCGCAGGTGTTAAGAATTTAGAAAGTAAGAAATATGTACCTCTGTATGAATTGGATAGAAGTGAAAATTTATTTAATTACTTAACTAGTTTATATATACCAAAAAGTTCTAAAAAGATGTATAATACAGTACATGACTTAGAAGCTATAATGAATACTTTAAGAGGCGAAAATGGATGCGATTGGGATAAAAAACAGACGCATGAATCTCTAAAGAAATACGTTATAGAAGAAGCATATGAGCTTTGTCAGGCTATTGATAATGATGATATCGATGAAATGATAGAAGAACTTGGAGACATTCTTTTACAGGTTATATTCCACTGTCAAATAGGAAAAGAGGAAGGTTACTTTGACTTAAAGGAAGTAGTAAATGGAATTTGTACAAAACTTATTAATAGACACCCACATGTTTTCAATAATGTTGATTTAGATATGAGTCAATTTGAGAAAACTTGGGAAGAATTAAAAAGAGATGAAAAGGGTGAAACTAGTATAACTTCTGGTTTAAAAAGAATTCCAAATCATTTACCTGCACTTATAAAAGCTGAAAAAATTCAACATAAAGCAGCACTTATAGGTTTTGATTGGGACGATATAAAGGATGTATTTGAAAAAATTGAGGAAGAATACAAAGAACTACTTGACGAATGTAAACAAGGAAATATAAAATACATAAAGGAAGAACTAGGAGATTTACTTTTCTCAATAGTAAATTTAGCTAGATTCTTACACATAGATTCAGAAGAGGCATTAAACCTTACAAATCAAAAGTTCATAAATAGATTTGAATTTATGGAAGAAAATGCGTCTAAACTACATAAAAAGTTAGAAGATTTGACGCTTGATCAAATGGAAGAACTTTGGCAAAGTGCTAAGAAAAACAAATTGTAAAAATTAAAAGGAAATTTGTCAAAAATCTAGAATTTATAGTTATAAAATTATAGTTCTATATTATAAATATTTTAGGAGGTATAACCGTCGTGAATAAAGCAGAATTAGTATCAAAGATGGCAGAAAAAAGTGAATTAACTAAGAAGGAAGCAGAGGCTGCATTAAATGCATTCATGAAATCTGTTGAAGAAGCATTAGTAGCAGGAGATAAAGTTCAATTAGTTGGATTTGGAACATTCGAAACTAGAGAAAGAGCTGCTAGACAAGGAAGAAATCCTAGAAATCCTGAAGAAGTTATAGAAATACCAGCTTCTAAAGCTCCAGTTTTCAAAGCAGGAAAAGGATTAAAAGATATAATAAACGGATAATTAAAATGATTAAGTGTGGGAGTATATACCACACTTTTTCTGTATATAAGGGAGGCGTATTTATGAGATTAGATAAATTTTTAAAAGTATCAAGAATAATAAAGAGAAGAACAGTTGCAAAAGAAGCTTGTGATAAGGGGATAGTTACTATAAATGGAAAAGTAGCAAAGTCTTCATCAGAGGTTAATATAGGAGATTTATTAGAAATTCAATTTGGGGAAAAGAAGATGAAGTTTAAGATAAATGAGATAAGGGAACATGTATTAAAAAATGATGCAAAAGAAATGTATGAGATAGTAGAATAAAATTAACAATCCCTCAGTATATTTATATTAGTATAAAATAAAATATTTTTGCTGGGGGGATAATATGGAACATAGTATAACATTAAAAGATAGATCTAGTTTGCATATATCAGGCATAGAACATATTTATTCTTTTAATGATAAAAAAGTAGAACTTAGAACATCTGCAGGTGAAATGGTAATAGAAGGCGAAAACTTAGATATGGGAAAATTAAGCTTAGATGAGAGTATTATAACTGTTGAAGGAACTATAAACTCTATAGTTTATTCTAAGGAAAGAAAGCCACAAGAAAGTTTTATAAAGAGGTTATTTAAGTAAATGATTCCATTTACAGAAGATTTAAGCTCATTTTATGCCACTATATATGGTGGCTTACTTATAGGTTTATTGTTTGATATAAATAGAAGTTTGAAATCTAATTTTAAAATATTAAAATATTTCTCCATAGTTTTTAATATAGTATTTTGGATAATGGCAACTGTAATTATATTTATAACAGTAAACGCTATAGAATCTTTTGATTTAAGATACTATCATTTTGTGGCTTTATTAATAGGTTTTTTATTATATTACAATACAATAAGTAAATTTGTTCTAAAAATGCTCAATAAAATAATTGGATTTATAGTATTTTTAATAAAGAAAACTATAATTTACATATCTGTAGTCTCTGAAAGTTTATATTATATGGTTGTTTATACTATACACCTTTTACTAGATACTATATTTTTTATACCAAATTTATTTTCAGCTACTAAGAAGGTTATAAAAAGAAAGCATAGAATTAAATTAAAGGTAAACAAAAAAGCATAGGTAAGGTGTAATTGATATGAACATAAGAAAAAAGTTTTCGGCCCAATTTATGTTAGTAACAGTTTTTATTTTGTTTATAGTATATACATTAATAAGTAACTTTGTATTTCAAGTAAAGAAATTAAATGAGTACAAAGCTGAAATATCATCATTAAATAAACAGATAAGTAGTACTAAAAAACAAATTGAAGAGTTAAAAAAAATAGAAAATGGTAATACAAGTGAAGATTTAGAAACCATAGCAAGAAATCGACTTAATATGGTTAAACCTAATGAAATAGTATATATTGATATAGGAAAAGAAGGTAAATAATTTACCTTCTTTTTGTTTATAAATAAATAGGTTAGAAGTATGATAGAGTTTAGAGTGTACTTTTAGTAAAGTTAATTTCTTAGCGATAAATGTGTAATATTGATTATTAAATAGTATTTAACTGATATAATAAATTTAGAATTATAAAATTTATTAATTTAGATAGATTAAGAGTTTAACTAAAAATAGATAGAAGGAGATGGATTTATGAAGATTGGTACTATAGATATAGGAACGAATTCAATGAGACTTTTAATAGCGGAGTATAGATATGGAAAATTAGTAAATAGAAAAAAGTATGTGAACACAACTAGAATAGGACAAGGTGTTGATAAACAAGGATATATAACAGATGATGCAATCGAAAGAAATATAAAAGCTTTAGTAGAATTTTCTAATGTATGTAAAGAGGAAAACTGTGAAAAAATATACTGTATGGGTACTTCAGCACTTAGAGATAGTAAAAATAAAGATGTATTCGTTAAATTAGCTAAAGATAAAGCAGGTATAGATGTAGATATAATAAGTGGTGAAAAGGAATCAAATCTAGGATTTATGGGTGTATTAGAAGGAATAGAAAATGCAGAAGACATATTAGTAATAGATATAGGTGGAGGTTCTACTGAGTTTATTATAGGAGATAAAGAGGGAATAAAATTTTCTAAAAGTGAAAATGTAGGGGCACTTAGAATGACTGAAAAATTTTTACATCAAGATCCTATAAATGATAATGAATTTGAAAGTATGAGTAATTTTATATACGAAGAGGTAAAAAATACATTAGAATATATAAAAAATAATAAAGTGAAAAAGCTTGTAGGTATTGGAGGAACAATAACTTCACTTTCAGCAATGAATCAAGAACTAGAAGTATATTCTATGGAAAAAATACATAATAGTAAGATTAATTTGAGTGAAATAGAACTAATTCTACAAAATTTAAAAAGGATGACACTAAATGATAAAAAATCCTTAAAAGGGCTACAGCCTAAAAGAGCTGATATTATCACTGCTGGTGTAGAAATACTACATACAATAATGAAAAATCTAGAAATAAAAGAAATAACAGTAAGTGAATATGATAATTTGGAAGGCTTAATGTGTCAAAATATAAAAAATATGTCTTAATATTTTAAAATTATTAGAACTGATTATGACAAAATAAATCCTACTTTCTTTGCTACAATCTCCTTATAAAAAGCAAAAGAGGGAGGATTTTTTTTATGGACAAGAGTTCAATGAGTATATCAAGGAATAATATTAATTCAGAAAAAATAAATATACATTTGTTAAATTATATTGATTCTAATGTAATAATATTCAGTTTGATAGGTTTTTTATTAAGTAGAACAATTTTAATAGGCTCTATAGCACCTTTAGGTATAGCATTTTTTTTAGGTATAAGTAAGGTAGAAAGGTATAGAATACCGATATTCATATCTACAATAATTGGAGTAATATCATCTGGCAATTCTATTCCATATATATTAAAGTATATTATTTGTTTATTTATATTTATGATTATAAGTAACAAAATAAAGAATATTAATTCATACTTGAAGTTATCATTTATTGGAGCGTTTATAATTTTCCCTATATCATTAGGACAAGTTATATTATCTAATAAATATTTATATGATATATTATTATGCTCAATGGAAGCAATTATTACATTTATTTCTATTTATATATTTTCATTTGGAATAAACCTCATAACAAATATAAATAATAGAATATCTGTAAGAGTTGAAGAATCTATAGCTTTAAGCTTTATAGCTATATTTAGCATAATAGGTATTGGTAATATAGAAATATTAGGTGTATCTATACAAACAGTTTTAGCGACAGTATTAATATTAATTACATGTATAATAGGTGGTGCAACTATGGGTGCTAGCTCTGGGGTTGTTGTAGGTATAGCCTTTTTAGTTAACAATATATCTTCAGCAATTTATATGGGAATATATTCTGTTGCAGGATTGGTTGGTGGAACATTAAATAAACTAGGTAAATATTTTTCTATATTAGGATATGTACTAAGTTGGGCAATGGTATATGCTTATACATCAGGAATTGAGTCTAATATACATCAAATTAGAGACATGTTAATAGCTAGTTTGATAGTAGTTATATTACCTAATAAAATATTTAATAAAATAGAAAAATTATTAAAATTAAATATAGAATCAAATGACGTAGTTTATGATTATATAAGAAGAAGTAAAGATATGACTAATAGTAAATTGATTAATATGTATAAAGCTTATGATGAGTTAGCAGATACATTTGATAAAATTAGAGAAAAAGATAAGGTTATAGATACGAGGGATATAGCAAATATTGTTGACATGATACATAATGATGAATGTAGAAACTGTAGTATGAGAAGACGATGTTGGGATTTAAATTTTTCTCATACATATATGTTAATGAGCCAAGTTTTAGAAGAACTTGAAGATAACGGACAGGTTACTATTGAAAGTATTAGTGAGGATTTTAGAAAGGAATGCTTAAAACCTGAAGAGATTGTAAAGATAGCAAATTATTATTATAAATTATTTTTAGTAGATTATAATTGGAGCTTAAGATTTTCAGAAAGTAGAAAATTGATAGCTAATCAAATAAAAAGCATATCAAAATCAATAGAATCACTATCAAAAGATTTAGAAGGTAATATTGTTTTAGATTTAGAAAAAGAAAAAAATATTTATGATCAGTTACAAAGATATGGAATACCAGTTAATAGAGTTAGTTACATGAGTAAAGGTTTAGATGATTTTGAAATAACTATAGATAAAAACATATGTAGTGATGGATGTATGTGTGAAAATAAATTAACTAAAGTACTTTCAGATATAGTAGAAGAAAATATTACTGCACAAAAGATTGGATGTCATTCACTAGGAGGAAAGTGTAAAATAAACTTTACTAAAGCCCAAAAATATAAAGCTATAACAGAAGTTGCAGGAATGTCTAGAGATGGACATATATTATGTGGTGATAACTATACATATATGGATATAAGTGATGGTAAGTATATGGTGGCTATAAGTGATGGAATGGGTAAAGGTAAGAAAGCTTATGAAGAATCTTATATAACTATAGATATTTTAGAAAAAATGATGGATGCAAAGATAGACGATGAAATAGTTATAAATACTATAAATAATATGTTGCTATTGAAGTCTTCTGATGAAGAGATGTTTTCAACTTTAGATTTAGGAATAATAGATCTTAAAAAAGGAACTTTGGAAACTATAAAAATGGGAGCATGTTCTACTTATATAAAAAGAAATGATAAAGATATAGATTTAATATCTTCATCATCACTTCCAGTTGGAATACTTTCAGATATAAAACTACCACATCTTATAAAAGTAAGCATATCGCAGTTGAAAGTATTTATTTCGCTTGCTTTCGCTTGCGTAAGTAAATAATACAACATTTAATGTTAGTAGTCAAGTGATTTTACTAACTTTTGCGAAAGTATGCTATCTTTGTGAAAGGAGCACAAAAATGTACGAAGTCTTTGAACAACTTCTACAAAAACATGGTGTTACCCCTTACAAAGTCGCAAAGGAAGCAGGCGTAACACAAACAGCACTTAGTAATTGGAAATCTGGAAGAAGTACACCATCTTCAAAAACATTACAAAAAATAGCTGATTATTTTGGCATAACAGTTGATTACTTAATGACTGGTAAAGATAATCCTAAAGAAAAAGCCCCAGAGCTCACTGCTAAAGACGAAAGAGATATAAAGAAAGACCTCGATAATATTATGGAAAAAATACGTAACGGCGAAGACGGACCTCTATATTATGGTGGTACGGAAATTGACAGTGCTTCTTTGAGCTTACTTCAAAATGCATTTGAATACGCCCTAAGAGAAACTAAGAAAGAAAACAAAGTCAAATACAATCCAAATAAGAATAAAAAGTAGGTGACGCCGTTTGGAGACTGTAAATCATAAGATTCGTCGTTTAATCAGGTACTATGAACATCTAACCGGCAGCCGAGATCCTGTTACCATTGCACGGTACGCCGAGATCCAGATTGCAGTATTACCGTTAGGCAATATTTCTGGAAACTACAAACTTTTAAAAAGAAAACGTTGGATTTTTATAAATGAGGATATCCCTTCTGACAGTCCACTCTTTCGGGTCGTTGTAGCACATGAATTAGGACATGCTTTATTACATAGAAAAGAGAATTGTGCTTTTCTAAAGAATAAAACATTACTACTTACATCCGGAATAGAAAGAGAAGCAAATTTATTTGCCGCTTCCCTTTTGATATCAGATGAAATGTTGCAAGATTATTCCTGTTATACTCAGGATCAGTTCTGCCAGTGTACAGGATATCCAAAAGAACTTATTGAATTAAGGTTAAAGCAATGACATATTAAAAAACAAAAGAAACGAGGAAAAGAGTATGAAGAAAGTAAAGTTATTTTTCGCTGTCAGCGTTGCATCTGCTGTCCTTTCTATGACCTCCTTTGCAGGAGAATGGAAACAGGATGCTTCTGGTTGGTGGTACCAAAATGATGATGGAAGTTATCCAACAAACACCTGGAAAGAAATAAATGGAAAACAATATTATTTTGATAATAACGGTTACATTTTAACCAACACCTCTACCCCTGACGGTCAGAAAGTCGATGCCAGTGGTGCACTGATAACCCCACTTTTTAGTTTTGATACAGATGATGCCAAAATTACTTATACCGGTTGGAAACTTGCATCTGATTATGATGGCTATAGTTGCGTTATACTGTATTATGATTTTACAAATAAAAAATCTGAATCCCAGAGCGCACTCTTAGCTGA
>OMGL01000616.1_pt1 | contig 26527 bp, 15 predicted proteins | sample 1645831 | NCBI WGS metagenome assembly OMGL01 (sample SAMN00849301, study PRJEB25192) | human gut metagenome | reverse complement strand
CAATGCGCAGCGGATGCTGGGTGCCGCAACCCGGCCTTGTCGAGCGAAGCGAGACTGAGAGGTTTAACATTTTTTATAAGGAGATCACAATGAAAAAACGTCTTCTCGCATTTCTGCTGGCGGTCAGCATCGCGGTGTCGATGCTGGTGATGCCGGCATCGGCTGCGGGCAACAACACCGCCGTCCAGTTTGCCATCACGCTGGGTGCTATGGATTCCGAGCAGTCCGGCGCACTGAATGCAGCCGTGACCCGCGGCGCATTTGCCAGAATGCTGACCTCTTACTCTACCTACCGGGAGAGCGTCTCTTCTCAGGGGGCAGTGGGTACCCTCTACACCGATCTGCCCGGCTCCTCGGCATGGGCGCCCTATGTCCGCATCGCCGTGCAGCAGGGCTGGATGAACGGCTACACCGATGGCAGCTTCCGCCCGAACAACGCCGTCACGCTGGAAGAAGCATGCACTGCAGTGCTCAAGCTGATGGGCTATAAGATGACCGACCTGAGCGGCGCGTTTCCCAACGCCCAGCTCAACAAGGCCAGCGAGATCGGCCTGCGTGCCGGCCTCGACCGCCGTCAGGGCGAAGCGATGAACTACGAGGACTGCGCCGTCCTGCTCTACAATGCCCTCACCGCCAACAACGCCAGCGGCTCGGCCTACGGCACGACCCTTGGCTTTACCGTGAGCAATGGTCAGGTGGACGGCTCCACCATCCTGCTCAGCAGCTTGGAAGGCCCCTTCGTGGCTTCGGAGAGCACGGTGCTGCCCTTCGTCCCTGCCAGCGTCTACCGCAACGATAAGGTCTCCGGCTCCGCAGAGCTGAACAAATACGACGTCTACTACTACAGCGAGAGCCTCAAGACCCTGTGGGTCTATACCCGCCGTGCCGCAGGCCGCATCACCGAGGTGTCTCCCTCGGCCAGCGCCCCCGCTTCCATCACGGTGGCAGGCACGTCCTATACGTTGGGCAGTACGGCCATTGCTTCTCAGGTGTCTTCTCTCAACGGCGGCGGTGTCGGCCAGGTGGTCACTCTTCTGCTGGGCATGAACAATGTGGCCGCAGGCATCATCACCGGCGAGGAGGCCGACGAGGTCTTTTACGGTGTGGTGCAGTCGTCCGCCCGCAACCTCATCGACGAGGACAACAGTGCCGATGTGCTTCAGACCGTCAAGGTCCTGTGTACCGACGGCCTTGCCCGCGAAGTGAATGTAGACAAGAGCCTGAATTTCCCCGCTGGCTGGCTGGTGGAAGTGCGGGTCAGCCCCGAAGGCGAGAGCGTGGAAAAAATCGATGAGCGCTCCGTCAGCGGCACTGTGAACGAGAACGCCACCGCGCTGGGCGATATGGCTCTGGCAGATGACGTGCAGATCCTTGATACGAGTACAGGGGGTGTGGCTGGGACGGTTCGTCCCAGCCGCCTATCGGGGGTAACTCTGAGCGAAAGCGACGTCCGCTACTACACCACCAATTCCGCAGGCCAGATCGACCGGGTCATCCTCGACGATGTGACCGGTGACCTGTGGGAGTACGCTGCGCTGGATTCTGTCCGCCGCCTGACGGACGAAGCCGCCAAGAAGATCGACAAAAAGATCAGCGACAAGGCACAGGACGCCGCAAGAGAGGCGGCGGGCCTCCCCGCTGGGACCACCACGACCACCACCAAGGTGGACAAGACCGATGAGGAGACCTTCCAGGATGTGAAGAACATCCTTGTTCCCAGCACCAGCGATGTGCTCTACGGTCTCATCGACGGCAGTGTCGTCAGCTCTACCTGGAACACCCTTACCGGCAAGACGGACCAGCTGTTCAGCTATGTGCTCCGCCGCACCGGCGACAGCGTGGGCGGTACGCTGGGCGACTTCCTCAACTATCTGGGCGAGGGTGCGACCTACGTCTGCTACTCCGGCGGCAAGCAGGTGGCCTACAGCACCGCCACCAAGTACCCCGTTATCGCAGGCGGCATCGCCATCGGCCGTTCTGCCGACGGCAAGGCCATCAACCGGATGCTCCAGCTCTCGCCGGTAGTCATCGATAAGCTGGGCGCAGCTTCGGTTATGAGCGGCGACAAGCGCTATGAGACCGCCGACGATATGCAGGTGTATCTGTGGTCGAACGGCCAGTATTTCGCCACCTCGCTGCCCAAGATCAACACCGAGGATTATAAGCTCATCGGCTGGTACGACAACTTCGGCTGCTCCGGCGGCAGGAAGATCCGTATCCTTGTGGCCGTCAAGACGAACTGAGCCTGAAATTTTCCAATAACAGAACAGCAGCCTCGCGGCAGATGAAGCGGGGCTGCTGTTTTATTCTCCTATTTGCCACACGCCCTATTTCGTGTTACAATAAAAACTAGAAAAATTGCGGAAAAAGGAGGTGCGGCAATGATACGCATTGCTCTGGTCGAGGACGAGGCAGAGGTGCGGGCGCAGCTTCAGGGCTATGTGCAGCGGCACACCCGGCAGTACGGCACCGAGTTCGCGGTGACGGAGTTCGCTGACGGCATGGAGCTGCTGGATGATTACCGCCCGGTGTACGACATCCTGTTTCTGGACGTGGAGATGAAGCATCTGGACGGCATGGAGACGGCCCGGCGAGTGCGGGAGCTGGACAAGGACGTCATCATCGTTTTTATCACGAATATGGCGCAGTACGCCATCGGCGGGTACGCCGTGGGCGCACTGGACTATGTGCTCAAGCCGGTGCCTTATTTTGCGTTTTCGCAGCAGCTGCGCAAGGCCGAAGAACAGCTGCGCCGCCGCGCACGGCATTATCTGGCTCTGCCGGTGGAGGGCGGGATGCGGCGGCTGGATTCGTCCCTCATCTATTATCTGGAAAGCGAGGGACACCGCGTCCATTTTTATACCGAAGAGGGCGATTTCGTGGCGGCAGGCACCCTGAAAGCCTTTGAGGAAAAGCTGGCCGAGCGGCCCTTTGCCCGCTGCAACAGCGGCTACCTTGTCAATCTGGCACAGGTGAAGAGCGTGCAGCAGGGGATGGTGCAGGTGGGACCCTACGAATTGCAGGTCAGCCGCCCCCGGCGGAAAGCCTTCCTCGCGGCGCTGGCCGACCACATCGGGGGTGAGGGTGCATGACGGCACTGCCCAGCATCCCGCGCCTGTATACGGCGCTGGCCGAGTGTCTGGCCGTGGGCATCTACGCCCTGCCGCTGGGCATCCGCTTCGGCAAAACGGCCACCATCGCTGCCAGTGCGGCAGGGGCGCTGGCCCTGAGTGCTTTTTTGCAGGCCACGGGCAGCGTCCCGCTGGCGTGGTGGATCCCCTGCATGGCGGCAGCTGTGGGGATACAGTATTTATACCTCTGGGTCACCCGCACCATCTCCCTGCTGGAAGCGGGCTATGTCTGCGCCCGGGCCTTCGTTCTGGCAGAGCTGGCGGCCAGCGCCGAGTGGCAGCTGCACTGCTTCCTCTGGCCTCAGCGCAGCGGGGCCGACGGCCTGTCACTGCTGCTTCTGGTGGTGGTCTATGGCGGCGTTTTCGGCTGCATCTGGGTGCTGGAGCATAAGCACAAAAGTCCCAAGGGCCATATCGTCATCAGCGGAAAAGCGGGCCTTGTGGCCGTCGTCATGGCGGTGATGGCCTTTGCGGTGAGCAATCTGCTCTTTCTCGGCGACCGTGAGGTGGACATGAGCGTCTATTGCATCCGTACGCTGGTGGATTTCTGCGGTGTGCTCATCCTGACGGTCCAGCACGAGCAGCTGCGGGAGGCGGCGCTCCACAGCGAGCTTGCCGCCATGGACGAGGTGCTCCACCGCCAGTATGAGCAGTACAAGCGGAGCAAGGAGGGTATCCGGCTCATCAACAGCCGCTGTCACGAGCTGAAGATCCAGATCGCGGACATCCGCGCCGAGCGCGACCGGGCCAAGCAGGACGCGGCTCTGGCCCGGATGGAGAGAGGCATCCGGCAGTATGAGGCCGAGAATAAGACCGGCAACCCGGTATTGGATACCCTATTGACCGCCAAAAGCATGGACTGCCAGCAGCGCGGCATCAACATGACCAGCGTGGCCGACGGCAGCCAACTGGGCTTTCTGAGCACGCGGGAGCTGTGTACCCTCGTGGGTGCGCCGCTGGACAACGCCATCGAGAGCGTGCTGGCAGAGCCCGACCCCGAAAAGCGTCTGCTGCGGGTGGCCATCTACAACCAGAGCGGCTGCGTGATGCTCCGCTTCGAGAACTACTGCGCCCAGCCCGTGGAGATGGGCGCGGACGGTCTGCCCGTCCACAACGCCCACGGCGGCTACGACCTGCAGGGCGTGCAGGCGGCCGCCCAGCGCCACGACGGCACCATGACCCTTCATTGGGCCGACGGCTGGTTCACCCTGCGGATCCTGCTGCCTGTCCCGGAAAAGTAAAGGGACTCCTTCAGTCACCTGCGGTGACAGCTCCCTCAGGGAGGGAGCCTTTGGTAGAGAGCGAAACATTGTCCTCTTTGCCAAGGGCCACCTCTTTGAGGGGGCTGCCGCGTCAGCGGCTGGGGGAGTTTTTGCTTTTGGCATGATGCACAATGAAACCGCTCTCAAAATTGGCGATAAGCACAATAGAAATTGAAATCAAATTGAAACTTCTGCAAAATACGCCTCCAAAATGACAGATTGCGCGGAGAACGGTTCGTTTTGCAGTTTATATGATAAAATGACATCAAGCAAAGGAGTGGACGCACTCCGGAGAACAGCTATGAACCGGGTCGTGTACCCAAAAGAGAAGGAGCTAACAGTTATGGCACAGAAAAAGAAGGACAGTAAGATGATGGTCAAGATCATCAAAACTGCCGTTTCGGGTGTGTTGTGTATCGCATTGGCGGGCGGTATGGTTGCGGCCAATGTGCTGATCCCGCCCAATGCCAGCAGCGTGCAGAGCATTTTGGGCCTGAAGAGTGGAGGCATCAATAACAGCAAGGCAAAGACCGAAGGCATCAATATGGAATACAGCAAGCCCGGCTTTGACACAGAGGAGGCGCTGGTTGAGGATGAGATCGCTCTGAATAAGAAGATCGCCGCCGAAGGCATTGTATTGCTGAAAAACGATGCCGGAAAGATGCCGTACAGCACGGATACGACCTTTAGCTTTGTCGGCCATTCTGCTGTCAGCTACATCGGCGGCAACAAAGTCGATATGAAAACGGCCTTTGAAGATGCCGGGTTCGGTGTCAACGAGGACCTCTGGAAATTCTATTCCGAAGGCAACGGCAAGGATTACGGTCTGGGTGTCGGCTCGGTCTCTTACGGTGATGACGAGGACTTCTCCATCAACGAGTGCCCGCTGTCCGTCATGCAGGCGGAGCCGGGCCTGACCGATTCCATGCAGGGCACGGTGCCGGTCTTTGTGTTCAGCCGTGTGGCGGGCGAAGGCCGCGATATGCCGCGCTCCATGTACAACCACACCGATGTGGAAGAGGACAAGACCAAGACCTACCTCGAGCCGGATTCCGTGGAACTGGAGATCCTCCAGTACCTGAACGACAACTTTGACGATGTCGTGCTGCTGCTCAACTCCAGTGCAGCGGTCGATCTGAGCTGGGTGGAGGATTATCCCAGCATCCACACGGTCATCTCGGCTCCTGCCATGGGCGACTACGGCCTGTGCTCTCTGGCCGAGATCTTCTCCGGCAAGGTCAATCCTTCCGGCCGCACCGTGGATACCTATGAAGTGGATGCCATGAACAGCCCGGCGGCGCAGAACTTCGGCGACTTTGCCTACTATGACGAGAATGGTAACCTGACCAAGTACAACTACGTCAGCTACAAAGAGGGCATCTATGTTGGCTACCGCTATTACGAGACCCGTTACGAGGACAAGGTCCTCGGTCAGGGCAACGCAGGCGATTACAACTACGATGACGCTGTGATGTATCCCTTCGGCTACGGCCTGTCCTACACCACCTTTGATTGGTCCGACTACAACACCAGCTGGGATGGCGACACCTGCACCGTCACGGTCAAGGTGACCAACACCGGTTCTGTTGCCGGCAAGGACGTTGTGGAAGTGTATGCACAGAGCCCCTACACCGATTATGACAAGACCAACAAGGTGGAAAAGGCTGCGGTTGAACTGGTCGGTTACGCCAAGACCTCGGAGCTGGCTCCCGGTGCAAGCGAGACCGTTACGGTCACCTTCGATCAGGAACAGCTGAAGTCCTACGACTACACCAACGCCAAGACCTACATTCTGGATGCCGGTGACTACTACATCACCGCAGCCAAAAACGCACACGAAGCGGTCAACAACATCCTCTCTGCCAAGGGCAAGACCGTGGCAGACGGCATGACTGCCGACGGCGACACTGCTTTTGTTGCAACCTACACCCCGGCAAACGGCACCGTGGATACCACGACCTACAAGCTCGACACCACGACCGGTGTGGAGATCACCAATCAGCTCGACCATGCAAACGGCGGGCTGCAGTATCTCTCCCGCAGTGACTGGACTGGCACCTGGCCGACCGTTGACGGCGAAGTCAGCGACCAGATCAGCACCTGGGGCAACCCCATCAATGGTACCGATGTCGGCGGCAAGGCTGCATCCTATACCTACCGCAAGACGATCAGCAAGGAGGATCTTGCAAAGCTGGATTCTTTTGATTCCCTGAACCCCACCGACTTCTCCGCCCTGACCGATGAGATCGTTTACGGTAAGGACAACGGTCTGGGTCTGATCGATATGCGCGGTCTGGATTACGATGATGAAAAGTGGGATGAACTGCTCGACCAGCTGACCCCCAGCGATTATCAGACCCTGATCACGCAGTCCGGCTATGGCACGGCTGCCATCAAGTCGGTGGATAAGCCCTCCACGACCGATCGCGACGCTGCCACCGGCCTGGTCAACTATGGCGTTGATGCAAGCGGCAACTTCTACTTCAAGGGCAACATCACGCACTGCGGCGTGATCGTTCTGGCACAGACCTACAACGATGATCTGGCCACTCACTACGGCGAGAACATTGGCGACGAGTCCTACTATCTGGATGTCGATGGCTGGTATGCACCGGCAGTCAACATGCACCGCACTGCATTCTCCGGCCGCAACAGCGAGTATTACTCCGAGGATCCGTTCATCGGCGGTCACATTGCTTCCCTCGAGTGTGAGGGTGTCGCCTCCCGCGGTATGTATGTCTTTGTCAAGCACTACGCCATCAACGATCAGGAGGACCACCGCGGCGACCGTGAAGGCCAGTACAGCATTGCGACCTTCCTGAACGAGCAGGCGGCCCGCGAGATCTACCTCAAGCCCTTTGAGATGTGCGTCAAGTCTGATAAGGTCGAGATGAACTATGCAAAGGACAACGGCGACGGCACTTACAGCAATGCCACCACCGAGATCCCGTCCGTCACCGGCATCATGACCTCCTTCAACCGCGTTGGCTATACCTGGGCCGGCGGCAACTACAACATGATCACCGGCCTGCTGCGCAACGAGTGGGGCTTCCACGGCTTTATCATCACCGATAATGCAAACACCGGTGTCTTTATGGATGCTGGCCAGATGATCCAGGCGGGTGCTGATGGCAAGCTGACCAACCTGCCCACCGGCGCACGCTATACCTTCAACAAGAATGATGTTTCGGATTATCACTATGGCCGTGAGGCAGTCCACAACATCCTGTATACTATTGCAAACTCCAAGGCAATGAACGGCGGTATGCCGGGCAGCCGTTATCTGGCAAAGGTCGAGCCTTACCAGAAGGTCATCTACGCGGTGGATGGCGTCTGCGGCGGTCTGATTGCGGTCCTGGTCATCCTGACCATCTTCCGCTTCCGCAAAAAGAAAGAGGACAACATCAAAACCGTCTGAGTAACACAAAACCGAAAGGGGCGGCGGGCAGAGCGCCCGCCACCTCTTCTTTTTTATCAGGAGCGATCCATGAAACACGCTGACATCATCCAAAAACTGAATCTGGAGCAAAAATGCGCTCTGCTCTCGGGCGAGACTGTCTTTACCACCCGCGCTCTGCCGGGCAAGGGCATCCCGGCTATCACCCTTTCGGACGGCCCCAATGGTGTCCGCAAGCAGGCCGGCGCCGCCGACCATCTGGGCCTCAACCCCAGCGTTCCGGCAACCTGCTTCCCGACCTCTTCTGCCACTGCGTGCAGCTGGGATGAGAAGCTGGGTGAAGCCGTGGGCGAGGCACTGGGCGAAGAAGCCGCTGCACAGGAAGTGGCTGTCCTGCTCGGCCCTGGCCTGAACATCCAGCGCAGCCCCCTTTGCGGCCGCGACTTCGAGTATTTCTCGGAAGACCCCATCCTCGCGGGCAGGATGGCCGCCGCCTATGTGCGCGGCATCCAGAAAAACGGCATCTCTGCCTGCCCCAAGCACTTTGCGGTCAACAGTCAGGAGCTGCGCCGCATGGCCAGCGACTCGGTGCTCGATGAGCGCACCCTGCGGGAGCTGTATCTGACCGGTTTCGAGATCGTGGTGAAAGAGGCAAAGCCCAAGACCATCATGACCTCCTACAACCTCATCAACGGCACCTATGCCAACGAAAATGCCCACCTGCTGCAGGACATTCTGCGGAAGGACTGGGGCTTCGACGGGGCCGTCGTCACCGACTGGGGCGGCTCCAATGACCACGCCCTCGGCGTGAAGAACGGCTCCACCCTCGAAATGCCCTGTCCCGGCGGCGACTCCATCCGGGAGCTGATGAAGGCCGTACAGGACGGCAAAATTTCCGAGGCCGATGTGGACGCCCGCCTCGACGAGATGCTGGAACTGGTGCTCTCCACCCACACTGCGGTGGAAAAAGCGCCCCGCACCTTCGACGCTGCCGCGCACCATAAGCTTGCCCGCCGCGCGGCCGCAGAGAGCATCGTCCTGCTCAGGAACGAGGGCGGCATCCTGCCGCTCAAGCCCAATGAGAAGCTGGCCGTCATCGGCGACTTTGCCGAGACGCCTCGCTATCAGGGCGCAGGCTCCAGCGCCGTCAACGCCCTGCAGGTGGACACCCTGCTGGACAGCATCAAGGCCGACGACAGCGGCATCACCTTCGTGGGCTATGCCTCCGGTTTCGAGCGTCAGGGTGCAGCTGACGCCGAGAAGCTGGAAGAGGCTGTGGCCCTCGCAAAGAAGGCTGACACCGTTCTGCTCTGCCTCGGCCTCGATGAGCTGCGGGAGAGCGAAGGCATCGACCGCGCCGACATGAAGCTGGCCGAGAATCAGCAGCAGCTTCTGGCCGCTGTGGCTGCCGTCAACCCGAACGTCGTCGTTCTGCTGAGCGCCGGTGCGCCGGTAGAGACGCCGTGGGTCGGCCAGTGCAGGGCGCTGGTCTACGGCGCACTGGGCGGACAGGCAGGCGCCGGCGCGGCCGCAGACATCCTCACCGGCAAGCTCTGCCCCTGTGGCAAGCTGTCCCAGACCTGGGCGCAGGCTCACGACGACACCCCCGCCAAGGCGAACTTCGGTGGCGAGGGCCGGAATGTGGAGTACCGCGAGGGCCTGTATGTGGGCTACCGGTACTATCAGACCGCCGGTGTGCCGGTGGCGTTCCCCTTCGGCTACGGCCTGAGCTACACCACCTTCGAGTACAGTGATTTGAAGGCAGACGAGAAGGGTGTGACCCTCACTGTCACCAACACCGGAAGCTGTGCCGGCGCCGAGATCGTCCAGCTCTACGTCGCAAAGCAGGACGCAAAAATCTTCCGCCCGGCGCAGGAGCTGAAGGGCTTTGCAAAGGTCTTCCTCGCCCCCGGCGAGAGCAGAACGGTGAGCATCGCTCTGGACGATAAGGCGTTCCGCTACTGGAACGTCAAGACTGATCGCTGGGAAGTCGAAGGCGGAAGCTATCAGCTCCGCGTGGGTGCATCCAGCGCAGACATCCGCCTGACGGCGGAAGTCTCCCTCAAGGGGACCAACGCTCCCGACCCCTACGAGGGTCTCGACCTGCTCCACTACGTCTCCGGTCAGATCACCTATGTGACCGACGCCGAGTTCGAGGCTCTGCTGGGCCACCCTGTGCCGGAGGATGTCGTCCGCATCGACCGGAACATGACGCTGGGCGAGATGGACCATGGCCGCAGTCCGCTGGGCTGGGTGGCACAGAAGGTGCTGCGCTGCCGTCTGGACAGCAGCTTTGCAAAAGGCACCCCCGACCTGAACACCGTGTTCCAGTATAATATGCCGCTGCGCGCGCTGGCCAAGATGACCAACGGCATGGTGAGCATGGGCATGGTGGACGGCCTCGTCTGGGAGCTGAAAGGCTTCTGGCTCGTGGGCATCCTTCGGGTCATCTATGAGTTCGTCAAGAATCTCATCCTGAACAGCCAGATGGAAAACCGGCTCAAAAACAGCTGAAAGGAATAAGGTCATGAATTTCTGGAATAACTTTGCCGCAAAGCATCCGGCCGCGGCCAAATGGGTGCGGGAGGGTGGACTGTTCGTCATCGTGTCCAACCTCATCACCGTGTTCAAATACCTGCTTCTGCAGTTCCTGCCCAAGGCGTTTGCAAGCCTGCCGGTGGTGGACTTCGGCTGGCCGGGCATCGACATCACCCTGTTCGGCGAGACCTTCAAGTGGAATATCCTCGGCTACGACGCCGCCCACGGCGGCCTGCCCTACTTCTGCGCTTACATGATCGCCATGGTCATCGGCGAGTGCATCAATTTCCCCATCCAGCGCAACTTTGTCTTCCGCAGCAAGGGCAACCTCGCCAAGCAGATCGGCTGGTATCTGCTGGCCTTCTGCCTCATTACCTGCATCGTCAACTCCATCAACTGCATCTGGGTGGCTGTGGCCGGTCTGCTGGTGCCTGATTTCATCTACAACATCGGCACCACGGTGCTCAACGGCGGCATCTCGATGGTCATCTTCTTCTTCGTGAACAAGATCATCTTCCCCGAAGGCGAAGCCGCAAAATAATCTGTCATCTTCTTTATTTTCATCATTTTCTTCATCCGAACCAACAGGCCGTCCTCCTCCGGAGGACGGCCTGTTGGCATATTGAGCGGTTTTGGACGCTGCAAAGAACGAAATTTCGGTCATAGGGTAAGAATCTGCCCAAGGGTCTTGCACTTTGATGCTTTACTGTGGTAAAATCATGTCGTGCTTTTATCATAGAGGAAAAAGCACCAAAGGGGGAACGTGTATGAGTGAGACCTGTATCATCGTCACCATCGTCGTCTATCTTGCGGCCATGCTGCTGGTGGGTTTCGCCTATAGCAAGACCAACAACGACAGCGCCGACTTCTACCTCGGCGGCCGGAAGATGGGTCCGCTGGTCACGGCCATGAGCGCCGAGGCCAGCGATATGTCCAGCTGGCTGCTGATGGGTATGCCGGGTCTGGCCTATCTGACAGGCATTGCCTCGCCGGGCTGGACGGCCATCGGCCTTGCGCTGGGTACCTGGCTCAACTGGCTCATCGTGGCCCGGCGGCTCCGCCGCTATTCGGCCAACCTCGACGCCATCACGGTACCGCAGTTCTTGTCGCTTCGCTTCCATGACCAGCGCAACCTGCTGAACGCTCTGGGCGCGGTCATCATCATCGTCTTTTTCGTGCCGTATACGGCCTCGGGCTTTGCGGCCTGCGGCAAGCTGTTCCACAGCCTCTTCGGCGTAGATTACATGGCAGCAATGCTGGTGTCGGCCCTCGTCATCGTGGGCTATACCATTCTGGGCGGCTTCCGCGCCGTCACCACCACCGACCTTATCCAGTCGGTGGTCATGTCGCTGGCCCTCATCGCGGTGCTGGGCTACGGCATCGTCGTGGCCGGCGGCTGGGGCGCTGTTGTCGAGAACGCCCAGAGCCTTTCCGGCTACCTGACCATGACGGCCAGCCACGACGCTGTGACGGGCGGGGCCGCGTCCTACAGCCTGCTGGACATCGTCTCCACCATGGCGTGGGGTCTCGGCTACTTCGGTATGCCCCACATCCTGCTCCGCTTCATGGCCATCGAGGACGAGAAGAAGCTGGTGCTCAGCCGCCGCATCGCCACCGTCTGGGTGGTCATCGCCATGGCGGCGTCCATCGTCATCGGCATGGTGGGCCTCGGCATGACCAAGGTCGGTGCGCTGGAATTCCTCAGCGGCCCGTCCAGTGAGACCCTCATCGTCCGCATCGCCAGCCTCATCAGCCAGCACGGTGTGCTGGCGGCAGTCCTCGCCGGACTCATCCTTGCAGGCATCCTGGCGGCTACGATGTCCACGGCAGACAGCCAGATGCTGGCCGCGGCGTCCAGCGTGTCCCAGAACATTTTGCAGGAGTTCGGCCACCTCAAACTGAGCGAGAAGCAGAGCCTCTTCGCAGCCCGCCTGACCATCATCTGCGTCAGCGTGGTGGGCGTGGTGCTGGCCCGCGACCCGGATTCCAGCGTTTTCGGCATCGTCAGCTTTGCGTGGGCCGGTTTCGGCGGCTCCTTCGGCGCTGTCGTCCTCTGCGCCCTGTTCTGGAAGCGCTGCAACTGGCAGGGCGCGCTGGCCGGTATGCTCTGCGGCGGCCTGATGGTCTTCGTCTGGAAGTACATCGTCAGCCCGCTGGGCGGAGTCTTCGGCATCTATGAGCTTCTGCCCGCCTTCCTCGTCTCGCTGGCCGTCTGCGTGGTGGTCAGCCTCGTGACCCCGGCTCCCACGGAAGATATTCTGGCCGAGTTCGACGCGGCAAAATAACCGGTAAAAACAAGAGGAGGGCCTGTGCTGAAACCCGGCACAGGCTCTCCTTTTATGCTTGCGTGACGCTTCCGTGCTCCACCCGGTATACCTTGTCAAACTGTTTCATGAAGGCCCCCGAGACGTCGTGGGTGATGGCGACCACCATGCAGGGGAGAGCGAGCAGATTTTCCATGACCTGTCCGCTGGTGTCGGGGTCGAGGCTGGCGGTGATCTCGTCGGCGATGATGAGGTCGTACCGGCGAAGTGCCAGCCGTGCGATGCCGATGCGCTGGCGCTGCCCGCCGGAGAGGTTCTTGCCGTTCTCGCTGATGAGGGTGTCGAGGCCGTCGGGCAGGGTGCTTACCCAGTCGGAAAGGCCCGCCGTCTCCACGGCGTGGGTCAGCTGCTCTTCGGGGAAATCCTCACCCAGGCAGATGTTGCTGCGGAGGGTGTCGTTGAAGAGATAGGTGGTCTGGGCAATGTAGCCCACCCGCTGGTAGAGGCTCTGACGGTCGATGCCGCGCAACTGCTGGCCGTTGAAGAGGATGCTGCCGGTATAGTCTGGGTAGTACTGGAACAGCAGCTTTGCCAGTGTAGACTTGCCGCAGCCGCTCTCGCCTACGAGGACGGCCTTTTCCTGCCCGGAAACGGTCAGCCGGACACCGCTCAGCACCGGCGCGGCAGCACCCGGATAAGTAAAGCCGGTGTCTTGGCACTCGATGTGCTCAAGCCTGCCGATGGGCTGACCTTTGGGCGTTTCTTCCGGGCCGGATATGGCGTCTTCTAACCGCTGGCGGATGCCTTTGGAGGACCTGACCTTGGCCCAGCACTGAGCGATCTGGCTGCAGGGCGTGATGACGAAATTCGCCATGCTGGCGGCGGTGGAGACGGTGCCGATCGTCAGACGGCCATCAAAGGCGAGGAACAGGCCCACCAGCATGACGATGGGGAAGATGAGGTTGCTGATGAGAGAGGTGTTGACCACCATTGCATTGAGGCTCTGCTGATAGCCCAGCTCGCTGGTGCGGGCCTGCCGAGCCGCGTCCCGGTGGCGAGCGGCGTAGGCGTCCTCCCGCAGAAAGCCCCGGATGACCTCAAACCCGCCCAGAAGCTCCTTGAGCTGTTGGGTGTAGCCCGCCATCTGGAGCGAGAAGGCGTCGCGGGCGGCTTTGAGCCGCTCGTTCATCTTGCGGGGCAGCACCAGCGGCGGCACGGTCACGAGCAAAATCGCCGCCAGCATCACCGGGCTGATGTAGAGGTACATTCCCAGAGCGCAGAGCATGATGCCGCCCCAGAACACGATATTGAAGATGGACATATAATAGTCGTCGTAGAGGGTGCGCAGGTCGGTAGTCAGCAGGGAGAGATAGGCTGCGTCGCCCTCCCGCTGATATTGGGACACCGGGCGGCGCAGCACCCGCTCCATGACCTGTCCCCGTACCTGCTCCACGGCACCGCAGGCGAGTTTTGTAAAGGAGCGGCGGCTCAGCCGTTCGAAAAACCAGCTGGTGAAGGTGATGAGGAACACCAGCCCCATATAGCCCAGCGCCTCCTGCTTGCTCTTGGAGTCGATGAGCCACTTGAGCTGGAAGCTTTTCAGCGGTGCGAAAAAGGACACCACCGCCGTAAAGAGCACAAAGACGATGAGCTTCGCCCAGTGGTGCTTGAAGTAGTCGTTGACCGTCTGATTATTCATAAGCAATACCCCTTATATGTCCCGAAAGGCTTCCTGCCGCGGTGCAGAATTTGGACTAAGTATAACATGGTTCCGCAAAAAAAAAATAGGTTTCGCCATTTTTTCGGGACATAAAAATCCCCCTGCCCGGTGTGGACAGGGGGATAAAAGCTCTTTATGTAAGAGGTGCTGTCAGCTTACAGCTGGGGGCCGGCGGAGACCAGAGCCTTGCCGTGCTCGTTGCCCTCGTACTTTGCGAAGTTCTTGATGAAGCGGCCAGCCAGATCCTTAGCCTTCTCTTCCCACTGAGCGGCATCTGCGTAGGTGTCGCGGGGGTCGAGGATAGCGGGGTCAACACCGGGCAGAGCAGTGGGGACCTCGAAATCGAAGTAGGGAATCTTCTTGGTGGGAGCCTCGTTGATGGCACCGCTCAGGATAGCGTCGATGATGCCGCGGGTATCCTTGATGGAGATGCGCTTGCCGGTGCCGTTCCAGCCGGTGTTGACCAGATAAGCCTTTGCGCCGCTCTTCTGCATCTTCTTGACCAGCTCCTCAGCGTACTTGGTGGGGTGCAGCTCCAGGAAGGCCTGACCGAAGCAGGCGGAGAAGGTGGGGGTGGGCTCGGTGATGCCGCGCTCGGTGCCGGCCAGCTTTGCGGTAAAGCCGGACAGGAAGTAGTACTGGGTCTGCTCCGGAGTCAGGATGGAGACCGGGGGCAGGACGCCGAATGCATCAGCAGACAGGAAGATGACATTCTTGGCTGCGGGTGCAGAAGAGATGGGGCGGACGATGTTCTGGATGTGGTCGATGGGGTAGGAGACGCGGGTGTTCTCGGTCACGCTCTTGTCGGCGAAATCGATGTGGCCCTCAGCGTCCAGAGTGACATTCTCCAGCAGAGCGTTGCGCTTGATGGCGTTGTAGATGTCGGGCTCAGAGTCCTTGTCCAGGTTGATGACCTTTGCGTAGCAGCCGCCCTCGAAGTTGAAGACGCCGTTGTCGTCCCAGCCGTGCTCGTCATCGCCGATGAGCAGACGCTTCGGGTCGGTGGACAGGGTGGTCTTGCCGGTGCCGGACAGACCGAAGAAGATGGCAGTGTTCTTGCCCTCCTTATCGGTGTTGGCAGAGCAGTGCATGGAAGCGATGCCCTTCAGCGGCAGGAAGTAGTTCATCATGGAGAACATACCCTTCTTCATCTCGCCGCCGTACCAGGTGTTGACGATGACCTGCTCCTTGCTGGTGATGTTGAACAGCACAGCAGTCTCGGAGTTCAGGCCCAGCTCCTTGTAGTTCTCGACCTTAGCCTTGGAAGCGTTGTAGACAACGAAATCAGGCTCGAAGTTCTCCCGCTCCTCAGCGGTGGGCTTGATGAACATATTGGTGACGAAATGTGCCTGCCAGGCCACTTCCATGATGAAGCGGACGGCCATGCGGGTGTCCTTGTTGGCGCCGCAGAAAGCATCCACGACGTACAGGCGCTTGTTGGAGAGCTCCTTCTTGGCGATCTCCTTCACAGCTTCCCAGGCTTCCTGAGAAGCGGGGTGGTTGTCGTTCTTGTACTCGTCGCTGGTCCACCACACGGTGTCCTTGGAGTTCTCATCCATGACGATGAACTTATCCTTGGGGGAGCGGCCGGTGTAGATGCCGGTCATGACGTTGACAGCGCCCAGCTCGCTGACCTGGCCCTTCTCGTAGCCTTCCAGTTCGGGCTTGGTCTCCTCGTCGAACAGCTGCTCGTAAGAGGGATTGTACACGATCTCGGTCGTGCCGGTGATACCATACTTGCTCAGATCCAACTTTGCCATGATACTTATACCTCTTCTTTCGTTCAGGTCATCGCCCAGACACCAGCGGTAAGCTGTCCTCAGCCAAAAGGACACCGCAAAAGGACGATGAAAAGAAATACAGATGCGTATTCTCCTGTATATCATTATACATAAATTGGGGCCGAAATCAACCGGCGGGGCGGTTTTCTTCGGGTAAAAGCAACAAATCTTATTAAGAATCTGGGGTATTTGAGACAGTTTCGTAAAAATCCTGGCCCGTTTGCCTGCACAAATTAAAGATTTTATGCCAAAAACAAATCTTTGATAAAATTTTGTCGATTTGGGATACAAGGAGCGGAAATCAGGAGAGAAGAGGCTGCAATTTTGGGCCGCGAAAAAACGTATTATAAGTAGAGACACAAAATATTTGTGGATATTTTGCGATTTATCTGGAAAAAACGCACGACTTATGATATACTGAGCCAGTCTGACCCGCGGCCATGAGCCGCCAGCATGGAGAAACAACGACGATGAAGACGCTTTACATATTTCTTACCCGCTCCGGCACCCTGCTCTCGAACCTCGTGTACAGCCTGACCGGTGCGCAGTACACCCACATCTCCCTCGCCTTCGACGAGGACCTGAGTACCCTCTACAGCTCTACCCGCAAGAATGGTTATACCATGTTCCCCGCAGGTCCCAGCCGGGAGTACCTGAACCGGGGCGTGTTCCTCATGCGGGAGAACATCCCCTGCGCCCTCTACGCGTTGGAAGTGACGGACGAAGCCTACACCCGCGCCAAGCGCCGCACCCAGCACATGATGCACCACGGGGAGCTCTACCGCTTCAATTCGCTGGGTCTGCTGCTCTGCTGGATGCATATCCGCTGGCAGCGCCGCCGGCATTATTTCTGCTCCCAGTTCGTCAGTGAGGTGCTCCAGAAGAGCGGTGCGCTGGAGCTGCCAAAGCCCAGCACCCTCATGCACCCCAGCGATTACGCCGAGCTGCCCGAGCTGCGCTGCCTCTACCGCGGTACGCTGGCCGGCCTGCCCCAGCGCCAGAGCATGGAGCTGGGCGAGGTGGAGAGCGTCATGGGCCTTTACCTGAACGTCCTTCTGGGGGCCGTGAAGGGCAGAGTACGTCGGCTGTTCTGATTTTTTCGAAATTTTTGCCGAAAAATTGAAAATGCCTGTTGACAAAGCGGGTGCGCTGTGCTAGAATAATCGAGTCGGGAACAACACCCGATGCAATGGTAGTATGGCCCGTTGGTCAAGCGGTTAAGACAGAGGCCTCTCACGCCTTTAACATCGGTTCGATTCCGGTACGGGTCACCATTTTAGTAGTAAAACGGCTCTGCGCCGTTTTATATAGATGCCTCTTTAGCTCAGTCGGTTAGAGCACCTGACTGTTAATCAGGGTGTCGCCTGTTCGAGTCAGGCAAGAGGCGCCAGTAAAGCGATGGAAGTTTTCCATCGCTTTTTCTTTTTTATCCGTTCCGGTGCGGCTTTTGTTGACAGGGAAAGCGGCGGGGGATATACTTATAAAAAATGAACCTCTCAGGCCGCCTGCGGTGTCCAGCTCTCCGGATAGGAGAGCTCTTGGCAAAACCGAAAGCTTACCCTTTTCGCCAGAGCCTTCCCTATTAGGGGAGGCGGCACAGCGTCAGCTGTGACGGAGAGGTTGAGGAAAAATGCGCCTGATGAAAAAGGAGAAAAGTATGAAACAGATCATTCTGACGGGCGACCGCCCGACGGGTCGGCTCCATGTCGGCCACTATGTCGGCTCTCTGAAGGAGCGTGTCCGGCTGCAGAACTCGGGCAAGTTCGACGAGATCTATATCATGATCGCTGACGCACAGGCCCTCACCGACAACGCCGACAATCCGGAGAAGGTGCGCCAGAACGTCCTGCAGGTCGCTCTGGACTATCTGGCCGTGGGCATCGATCCCGCCAAGGCACACATCTTCATCCAGTCCATGGTGCCGGAGCTGACCGAGCTGAGCTTCTATTATATGAACCTCGTCACCGTCTCCCGCCTGCAGCGCAACCCCACCGTCAAGGCCGAGATCCAGCAGAAGAACTTCGAGTCCAGCATCCCGGTGGGCTTCTTCACTTACCCCATCAGCCAGGCTGCGGACATCACCGCCTTCAAGGCCACTACCGTCCCCGCAGGCGAGGACCAGCGCCCCATGATCGAGCAGTGCTGCGAGATCGTTCATAAGTTCAACGCCGTCTACGGTGAGACTCTGGTGGAGCCGGAGATCGTTCTGCCCCAGAACAGCGCCTGCCTGCGCCTGCCCGGCACCGACGGCAAGGCCAAGATGAGCAAGAGCCTCGGCAACTGCATCTACCTCTCCGACGAGCCTGAGGACATCAAGAAGAAGATCATGTCCATGTACACCGACCCGAACCACCTGCGCGTGCAGGACCCCGGCAAGGTGGAGGGCAACCCCGTCTTCATCTATCTGGATGCATTCAGCCGCCCGGAGCACTTTGCCGAGTTCCTGCCCGAGTACCAGAACCTCGACGAGCTGAAGGCACACTATCAGCGCGGCGGTCTGGGCGACGTGAAGGTGAAGAAGTTCCTGAACAGCGTCATGCAGGCTGAGCTGGAGCCCATCCGCAACCGTCGCAAGGAGTGGGAGCAGCGCCTGCCCGAGGTCGTGGAAATTCTGAAGGAAGGCAGCGCTGTGGCCGAAAAGACCGCCGCCGCCACCCTCGCCGAAGTGCGTAAGTCCATGAAAATTGATTACTTCACGGATGATAATCTGCTGAAATAACAAGGCGTAAATAAAAATCCCCTCTGCCAGACGGCGGAGGGGATTTTTTGTATCTTACGTTACAGCTTACAGGCTGCGGTTCTTGATCTCAGAAGTGACATTTGCGATGAACTCGTCCACTTCCATCGTGGTGGTCTCGCCCTTGCGGTCACGGACGGAGACGTTGCCGGCCTCGGCTTCCTTGGCGCCCAGGACCAGCATATAAGGCACGCGGTCCACCTGCTGTGCAGCGCGGATCTTGTAGCCGATCTTCTGGTTGTCGTCGTCCAGAGCCACACGGATACCGGCCTCCACCAGCTTCTCGGTGATGGCCTCGGAATACTCGAGGGTCTTCTCGGAGACGGGCAGAACCTTGACCTGAACAGGAGCCAGCCAGGTGGGGAACTTGCCCTTGGTCTCCTCGATGAGGTAGGCCATGAAGCGGTCGAGAGAACCCAGGATCGCACGGTGCAGGACAACGGGGGTCTTCTCGGTGCCGTCCTTGTCCACATAGGTCAGGTGGAACTTTGCGGGCAGGCAGAAGTCCAGCTGGCAGGTGGACAGGGTGTACTCAGCGCCGACAGCGGGCTTGACGTTGACGTCCAGCTTCGGGCCGTAGAAAGCAGCCTCGCCGATCTCCTCGGTGAAGTGGATGCCCAGCTCAGTCAGGACCTCGCGCAGAGCGTTCTCGGCGTGGTTCCACATCGCGTCGTCGTCGTGATACTTCTTCTTGTCGGCAGGGTCACGCAGGGACAGAACGCAGCGGTAGTCGGTGATGTTGAAGTCCTTGTAGGTCTCGAAGATGAGGTTGCAGACATCAGCGACTTCGCTCTTGATCTGCTCCGGAGTGCAGAACAGGTGAGCGTCGTTCTGGCAGAAGTGACGGCCGCGCTCGATGCCCTTCAGGGTGCCGGAGGACTCATAGCGGAAGTCGTGTGCGATCTCGCCGATGCGCATGGGCAGGTCACGGTAAGAGTGGGGACGGTTTGCGTAGATCATCATGTGATGGGGGCAGTTCATCGGGCGCAGGACGTAGCTTTCGCCCTCCATCTCCATGGCGGGGAACATATTCTCGCGGTAGTGGTCCCAGTGGCCGGAAGTCTTGTACAGATTCACGGTGCCGATGCAGGGAGTCATAACGTGCAGGTAGCCGCGGGCGCGCTCCTTTTCCTTGATATAGTTCTCCAGCTCCTGCCAGACCGTGTAGCCTGCGGGCAGGAACATGGGCAGACCGCGGCCAACCAGATCATCGGTCATAAACAGGCCCATCTCCTTGCCGATCTTGCGATGGTCGCGCTCACGGGCCTCCTGCTGCTCCTTCTCCCAGGCGTCCAGCTCCTCCTGATTGTGGAAAGCCACGCCGTTGATACGGGTCAGCATCTTGTTCTCTTTGTCGTTCTTCCAGTATGCGCCGGACTGCTGGGTGATCTTGAAAGCCTTCAGAGCCTTGGTGTAGGTCAGGTGAGGTCCGATGCACATATCGACGTACTCGCCCTGCTGGAAGAAGCTGAACTCGGTCTCGTCGGCCAGGTCAGCCATATGCTCGACCTTATAGTTCTCGTGGCGCTCTTCCATCAGCTTGACGGCCTCTGCGCGGGGCAGGATGAAGGGCTTGATGGCCAGATTCTCTTTGGTGATCTTGCGCATCTCCTTCTCGATGTTGGCCAGATCCTCGTCGGTCAGCTTGGTGTCGCCGAGGTCAACGTCGTAGTAGAAGCCGTTCTCGGTGGCGGGGCCGAAGGCGAAGTCAGCCTCCGGGTAGAGGCGCTTGATGGCCTGAGCCATGACGTGGGCTGCGGTGTGACGGATAACGTGCAGTTCCTGGTCCTGCGGGCACTCGTCCACATGACCGTCCTTATAGATGATCTTCATGGTGTTACTCCTTCTTGACATGAAAAATGCGTTTGGTATAACAAAAAAGACGCTTCACCCCGCATTTGCTTTACGGGATGAAGCGCCTTTGAAAATCCAACTGCGTTCCACGGTTCCACCCGAATTGCGTGCTGCTGCACGCCACTCGCTGTGCTGTAACGGGCGCACCCGGCAGAGGTTCGCCTCTGCACTCTGCGGTGGTAGAAGTCCGGCACATGGCAGGCTGCTTGCAGCGCGTCCTTCCGGACGGCAGCCCTCTCTGCGGCATGGAGAACGGGACTTCGGTTTGTCCGCATCATCGTTTTGGGACATTTGATTTTGACGCACCGGCGGCAGAAAACCTGCGCACACTGCGCATCACAGGATGAAACTACAGATGATTGTAGCACGAGAAACGGAAAAAATCAAGGGCTGGCCTGCAGAAATTTAGACTGGACAATTCTTGCGCTTTTAGGCGAAATATGGTATCGTATAAATGCCGCCTCTGGCGGCAAGGCGCTGACCACAAACACAGGCGGCTGTCCCTTACCGGTACCTGAGTGCCGGGTAAGGCGATTTTCTTGCAGATTCGTGCTCCCCCGGACGCTCAAGGGCGGAAAGGGGGGATAAGACCATGAGTATTTTGGAATTTACCGCGTTGCTCTCGCTTCTTGGCGGTGCAATTTATGTGACGTTTCAAATCACTTGGACTGTATCTCACAGCGACGATAAAGACAAGAAAAATGACCGCCTCTGAGTTCCCCAACTAGACCGGTCATTTTTTCTTGACTTATTATGGTGAGGGACCAGCCGTTTGCGGGCCGGCGCCTTTTCTATTTGTAGTATAACCAGAAATATCGGATTTGTCAAGGAACGGAGCGACGCACTGCCGTTCCTTTTTTTATTTTCTGAGCCGCTTCCCCCAGCTCTCCGTATACTCCGACAGCAGCTTCTCCGTCACAAAGAGCTGGCTGCTGTAGAGGCCGTGGGTGCCGGAGAGCATATAGCAGACACCGCAGCCCAGCGCGATCAGCTCCAGCCCCACGCCGCCGAACAGCTCATAGGCCAGCAGGATGGAGGGGATGAGGGTGTTCGTCGCGCCGCAGAACACCGAGACGAGGCCCACGGCGGCGGAGAACCCGGCGGGCAGGCCCAGCAGCGGGCCGAATGCACAGCCGAAGGTCGCACCGATGTAGAAGCTGGGGACGACCTCGCCGCCCTTGAAGCCCGCCGAGAGGGTCAGGGCGGTCAGCAGTATCTTGCAGATAAAGTCCCACGGCAGGGCCTGCCCCTGCTCCACGGCGGCAGTGATGACGCCCATGCCCGCGCCGTTGTAGCGGCCCACGCCCATCAGGTAGGAGAGGGCCACCACGGCAACACCGCCCACGACGGCGCGCACCCAGGGGTTTGGCAGGCGGCGGGGCATTTCGTGCTCCATGGTGTGGAGAAGCCAGCAGAATGCCCGGGCCACCAGCGCACAGGCAACACCCAGCACAGCCACCAGCAGAGTAGAATCAATGGAAAGCGCCGGTGCGGTCAGCTCAAAATGGGTAGGAGAGATGCCGCAGGCCAGCGAGACGCCATAGGCGATGAGGGCAGCGGCGAAGCCGGGGACAAAGGCCACCGAGAACGCGAGGCCCACATCCTCCACCATGATGCCGAAGAGGGTCGCCGACAGCGGCGTGCCGAACAGTGCCGAGAAGAACGCCGCCATGCCGCAGGCCGTGGCCGTGCGGCGGTCATGGTCGGAGAAACGGAAGAGCTTTGCGATGTTGTAGCCGATGCTGCCGCCCATTTGCAAAGCCGCGCCCTCACGCCCGGCCGAGCCGCCGCACAGGTGGGTGAGCACCGTGCCGAAGAAGATGGCCGGCACCAGCAGCGGGCTGACGCTCTCGCCGCTGTGGACGGCGCGGATGACGTTGTTCGTCCCCATCCCTTCGCAGCCCGTCACCTTATAAAGTGCCACGATGGCAAGACCTGCCACCGGCAGCAGCCAGAGCAGCCAGATGTGCTCGGCCCGCCACTCGGTGACGTGCTCCACGGCCAGGTGGAACGCTGTGCCGACGGCACCGCAGACGAGGCCGGTGGGAACGGCCAACAGCAGCCAGCGGGCCAGGATGGCCGCGACGGCCCGGAAGGAATAAAGCTCCTTTTTCAAAAATTCTTTCATGATAACACTCCTGTGTTTTTATATCCTGCCCACAAAGATAGCACGACGGACGGGCGCTGTCAAGAAACGCCAAAGCCCCGCTCCCTTGTGCGAAGGAGCGGGGCTTTGAGCTGTGTTTGGAATTATCAGAAAAAAGGAAAAAGGAGAACAATATATCCACGCCGTCTCGGCGGGATAGCGATGAAATCAGGGGGAGACGCTTACTCCACGTCCTGCAGGGCGGCAAAGTCCTCTTCGCCGGTGCGGATCTTGACTACGCGGGTCACGTTGTAGACGAAGATCTTGCCGTCGCCGATGTGGCCGGTGTAAAGTGCCTTCTTGGCGGCCTCCACCACGGAATCGACCGAGATCTTGGAGACGATGACCTCGACCTTGATCTTCGGCAGGAGGGTGCTGTCCACAGGCACACCACGGTATTTTTCAGTGGTGCCTTTCTGGATGCCGCAGCCCATGACCTGCGTGACCGTCATGCCGGTGACGCCCAGATCGTTGAGGGCGCTCTTGAGCTGGTCGAACTTGGAGAGCTTTGCAATGATGGACACTTTGTGCATCCCGGTGTCGTAGATGCCGTCGTGGATGACAGCAGGCTCACGCACCACAGGCACAGCGGCGTCCATCTGCTTTGCAGAAGCTTTGGAAGCGTCGTCCTCGCCGAGGTCGGTGTTCTCGTTGGGGACCATGGCGGCAGAGTTTGCATCGGAGATGGCGAAACCGGCATAAGCGGAAGCCAGACCGTGCTCGTGGATGTCCAGACCGTCGATCTCCACCTCAGCGGGAACGCGGAGACCGATGGTCTTGTCGATGAGCTTGAAGATGACGAACATGACGGCCAGAACATAGGCATCGACCACGATGAGGCCCAGCAGCTGGATGCCCAGCTGGCTCAGACCGCCGCCGTAGAACAGGCCCTTACCGACACCGTTGCCGCCGTCGGAGAAGAGGCCCACGGCAATGGTACCCCAGACGCCGTTTGCAAAGTGGACGGAGACAGCGCCCACGGGGTCATCGATCTTCGCAGTGTTATCGAAGAACTCGACGCTCAGCACCACGAGGATGCCGGCGACGAAGCCGATGATGAAAGCACCAAAGGGCGAAACGGTGTCGCAGCCTGCGGTGATAGCCACCAGACCAGCCAGAGAGCCGTTGAGCGTCATGGAGACGTCGGGCTTGCCGTAGCGCTTCCAGGTAAAGAGCATGGTCACGCAGGTAGAAACTGCTGCCGCAAGGTTGGTGTTGAAGCAGACCAGACCGGTCAGGGTCATGGTCTCATCGGTGGAAAGGCTCAGGGAAGAGCCGCCGTTGAAGCCGAACCAGCAGAACCAGAGGATGAACACGCCCAGCGCACCGGCGGTCAGGTTGTGGCCGGGGATGGCGTGGGGCTTGCCGTCCTTGTCGTACTTGCCGATGCGGGGACCCAGCAGGGCCGCGCCCAGCATGGCGATGACGCCGCCGACGTTGTGGACTGCTGCAGAACCGGCAAAGTCGTGGAAGCCCATGCTCTGGAGCCAGCCGCCGCCCCACATCCAGTGGCCGCAGATGGGGTAGACCACCAGCGAAATGGCTGCGGAGTAGACGCAGTAGGCTTTGAAGTTGGTGCGCTCGGCCATGGAGCCGGAGACGATGGTGGCTGCCGTTGCGCAGAAGACAGTCTGGAACACGATGTACACCCACAGCGGGATGTCGAGGCCCAGATGAGAATAATCACCCTGAATGAAAGGGTCGAACCCGCCGATGAGAGCGCCGGTGCCGCCGAACATCAGGCCGAAGCCGATGAGCCAGTAGCAGGGCGTGCCGATACAAAAATCCATCATGTTTTTCATGAGGATATTGCCGGTGTTCTTGGCGCGGGTGAAGCCTGCCTCGCAGAGCGCGAAGCCGGCCTGCATGAAGTAGACGAGGAACGCTCCTACGAGCGTCCAACAGGTGTTGACGGAGCTGAACATGACGCAGATACCTCCCCAATGATCTGGCTGCCGGGTGCCAGCCCGGCGGCGCGTACACTCCGGCTGCTGCACCCCTCTATCTGCGCAGCAGCGCGGAAAATCCGGAAAAGGAAGCCCTCTATTTCTCCCTTGGCCGCAGGGGATAGACTTCCCCCGGAAACACAAAAGGCGCTGGCGGATCTTTCATCCGTCAGCGCCTTTGCTTTCGATGGCAAGAGTATAAGGCGGTTTGGTCAAAGTGTCAAGAGCTGGATGCTATTTTTGACGTTCTGCACAAACCGGAAAAGAATGGGCAAAGAAAACTTTGGCAGGCATCATTTTTCCCCCTTGTGGTCTGCCCGCATTTCGACATGGAGCAGCAGGCTCATCAGAGCGCGCAGCGCGAAAGTTGCCGCCAGCGGGATGACCGACTCGAGGTTCTGCAGAAGGAAGGTCTTGGCGATCTCTGCCGACATGAGAAATTCCAATGCCGTCGTCAGGCCGGTGCTCATCTCGTGGTGGAAGTCGTACCGGTCGTGGAAAAAGGTCGTCCGCACATAGTGGTAGGTGGCCTTGACAAGGCTCGTCACGATGATGAACAGGCCGATGACCTCCGCCAGCCCCGCGATGAGGGGGACTGCCGATTCCAGAAAGCCCTCCAGCAGGTGGGCGATGTTCTCGTTCAGGTGATACAGGGCCGTCATGCTCTGGCCACCGCTCAAGCCAGCAGGCTCTTGATATAAGCGGCCAGCTCCTCGTCCTTGCAGGAGGCGAAGAACAGCTCGCTGAACTTCTCACCGGCGATGGCACCCTTCAGCAGGTCCTGATCGATGCTCTTGAGGCACTCGATGAGGGGCTTGAAGGTGGCGGCGCGGACGCCGTCGAGGATCTTCTTGTTGCGCTGCTCGGGTTCGACGCGCTCCTTGGGGTAGCCCTGACCGTGGCCGAAGCCGAACAGCTTCTCAAAGCAGTACTCGAGGTTCAGCTCACCGCCCCAGCCGAAGCCCTTAGCGAAAGGCATGGCCACGGCATTGCCGTCGTTGACGTGGGCGAAGGTGTAGGCGTCCACGGGGTCCTCCACATGGCCGCAGATGACGCCGGGGAAGCTGTTCAGGGCCAGCATGGCGCCCTCGCCGGTGCCGCAGCCGGTGATGACGTAGTCGGCAGCGCCGCTGTTGAGCAGGATGGCGGCGAGGATGCCGCACTGCACATAGGTCAGCTGTGCGGCGTCATCGGCAGCGTACATGCCGTAGTTGACCACCTCGTGGCCCATCGGCTCTACGACCTTCTTCAGAGCGGCCTCGATGATGCCGTTCTTTGCGGCCTGACTGTTCTCGTTGATAAGTGCGATCTTCATGGGAAAGTCCTCCTGTTTTTATTATTATGACCAGTGTAGCAGATTCCGGAAAAAAAGTCGATATGGGAAACAAAAGAGCGCCGTGCCCGGCACCCGGAAGGCAGCGGACACGGCGCAAAAAATGCCGGATATGGAAAAACTTACTGCGGCTGCTTGCCGATGTAAGCCAGGATGCCGCCGTCAACGTACAGGATGAGGCCGTTGACGAAGTCGGAAGCGGCAGAAGCCAGGAAGACAGCGGGTCCGCCCAGATCCTCAGCCTCGCCCCAGCGGCCTGCGGGGGTCTTGGCGACGATGAAGCTGTCGAAGGGATGACGGCTGCCGTCGGGCTGACGCTCGCGCAGAGGTGCGGTCTGCGGGGTAGCGATGTAGCCGGGTCCGATGCCGTTGCACTGGATGTTGTACTCGCCGTACTCGGAGGCGATGTTCTTGGTCA
>OMGL01000610.1_pt1 | contig 26767 bp, 20 predicted proteins | sample 1645831 | NCBI WGS metagenome assembly OMGL01 (sample SAMN00849301, study PRJEB25192) | human gut metagenome | reverse complement strand
AGCGCCCCGCACCGACAGGATAATACCTGTCGGTGCTTTTTATTGATTCCGTTTTCATTGGTTATGTGAGATTCATCTCCTTGTTTGAGATATACTGTTTGTCATTCTGTAAAGTTTTAAATACTCATTATACTTATTTTCATAAAACTGTGTAAATGTTTTATCCGGGATTATAGTTTCTTTTATACTGTAAAAATTATCCGATACATTATTTCCGTTGCCCTTTGCGGCGAGCAGGCAGGCGCCCAGTGCACCTGCATCTTCAAAAGACGGTATTTCAAGCTGAACATTAAGAATAGTTGCAATCAGTTTCAGCCACAGTCTGTTTTTTGTACCGCCGCCGCAGATTTTTGCTTTTGAAATATTTACGCCCTGTGATTTAATAATTTCAATATTTTCTTTCAGAGAAAAGGCAACTCCCTCAAGCACTGCAAGGCTCATTTCCTCTCTCTTTGTGTGCATTGAAAGACCGGTAAACATTCCTCTTGCGTTTGTGTCATTCACAGGCGAGCGTTCGCCCATAAGGTAGGGCAGAAAAAGCACATCGCTTTTGCCCATATATTTTTCCGCATCTTTTTCGTAATCATAGGAGCTTTTCAGAATATCCTCTATCCACCATTTCTGACTGCTTGCCGCCGTTAAGGTACAGGCAAGGTAATGGTATTTTCCGTTTGCAGAGCAAAAGGAGTGAATTGCATTTTTTCTGTCACAGTTATATTTTTCCGTGCAGGCAAAAATTGTTCCCGATGTGCCGAGAGAAATGTTGCAGTCGCCGTCATTCACCGTTCCTGTTCCGATTGCAGATGCGGCATTGTCCCCTGCACCGATGATAATTTTAGTATCTGGACAAAGCTCAAGCTCATCTGCAAGCTTTTCTTTTATACAGCCAACTGATTGACTGCTTTCATAAACAGCAGGCAAAAAACTTTCGTCAATATGCAGTAATTGAAGCATTGGCTTTGACCAGCAGCGATGCTCAGTATCAAAATACAATGTGCCTGCGGCGTCGGAAACATCGGTTGCAAACACGCCTGAAAGCATAAAAGCAACATAATCCTTCGGAAGCAGTATTTTTGAAATGCGTTTGAAATTGTCAGGCTCGTGATTATAAACCCAAAGGAGCTTCGGAGCGGTAAAGCCTGCAAAGGCGATATTCCCTGTGTTGTCGAGCAGAAAATCTTTGCCGATTTTGTTGTTCAGGTAATCGACCTCTTTTTCACTTCTGCCGTCGTTCCAAAGTATGGCAGGGCGAATAACCTCGTCCTTTTCGTCCAGCAGAACAAGACCGTGCATCTGACCGCAAAAGCCAATGGCTTTTACCTCGCTCTTGTCAACATCACGCAAAAGTTCTTTCATTGCAAGCATGCTCTGCCTGTACCAATCCTCGGGATTCTGCTCTGCATAATTGCCGTTTGAAAGGTAAATCGGATAATCCTTAGATATTGTATTTTGGATTTCATTTTCATTTATCAGCATCGCCTTAACAGACGAAGTGCCGATATCTATACCGATATAATAACTCATAATTCTCTGCCTGCCGAAATGATATATTGATTGACAAGTGCTTCTAAATATTCCTGTTTTCCGCTTTCTGCTGTCGGCTCTCCGTTTGTAAGTGTGTACTGCTCAAGCTCTGCAAGGGAGGTTTGCTTATCAGCAATTTTTTTGCCGATGCCCTCGGTATATGAGCTGTATCTGTTTTCAACGAACTTATCCATAACGCCGTCTGAAATGATTTTGTCGGCAACGATAAGACCGTAAGCGAAAGCGTCCATACCTGCAATATAGGAAAGGAAAACATCCTCATATGTATTGCTTGCACGTCTTGCTTTTGCATCAAAATTAAGTCCTCCGTTTGTAAAGCCGCCCTGCTTAAGCACTTCGTACATACACATGGTTGTGCTATATAAATCCGTGGGGAACTGGTCGGTGTCCCAACCTAAAAGCATATCGCCTTGATTGGCGTCTATTGAACCGAAAACGCCGTTATCTCTTGCAACTCTCAATTCGTGTTGGAAAGTGTGTCCTGCAAGCGTTGCGTGATTGGCTTCAATATTCATTTTAAAATCTTTATCTAAATCGTATTTTCTCAAAAATGCAAGAACGGTTGACACATCAAAATCATATTGATGCTTTGTTGGCTCCTTCGGCTTTGGTTCTATATAAAAATCACCCGTAAATCCGATGCTCCTGCCGTAATCCACAGCCATACGCATAAGATATGCCATATTATCCTGCTCTTTTGCCATATCGGTATTCAGGATCGTATCATAGCCCTCTCTGCCACCCCAGAACACATAGCCCTGACCACCAAGTTCTACGGTGATTTCAATGGCTTTTTTAATTTGCGCCGCCGCATAAGCAAACACATCGGCACTCGGAGCAGTGCCTGCGCCACACATATATCTCGGATGGTTAAAACAGTTTGCCGTTCCCCAAAGAAGCTTTATGCCTGTTCTTTTCATTTCCGACTTGATAATCGGAACGATTCTCTCAAGATTCTCGTTTGTTTCTTTTAAGGTTGCACCCTCGGGAGCAATATCACGATCGTGAAAACAAAAGTATTGCATACCCAACTTTTCCATAAGCTCAAATGCGGCATAAACCTTGTGCTCATAAATCTCTATAGCCGTTTTTCCGCCGAAGGATTTGTTGATTGTTCCTCTGCCGAACATATCTGTTCCGTCGGCACACATTGTGTGCCAGTAGCTCATAGCAAATTTTAAATGCTCGCTCATTTTTTTACCTGCTATAATTCTATCTGCATCGTAGTACTTGAAAGCAAGAGGATTTTTTGAATTTACGCCCTCAAATTTGATTTTTTCGATATTATTGAAATACATTTTTTCTTACCTCTGTTTATTTTCTGCCGATTTCATCAAAAGGAATCTCCTTGAAACCGGGGCATTTTTTTGAAATTTTACTATCTGCCTTGATTCTGTAATCGCCGTTTTCGTAATCGACAAAGGAGCTTTTCACACTGTGCAATGTGAATGTCTGATTGTTTTCAACGACAGAATATTTTTTGACTGTCTTTGCGATTTCACCGACCTTGTTTTGCTTTGAAATAATGATGTTATTTTGAACAGATGAGCCTGACGGATTAACTGCAAAGCCCTCGTCCTCTTCTCTTTCATAATCCTGATGCATACGCTCAATGCCGTCATACTTATTGCCGATTGAAGCGTTAAACTCCTTTGCCTCATTCATAAGCTGCCATAAACGGCTGTCAGGCGTTTTACAATTTTTTGCATACCAGCCGTCATTGTGATAACCGTCATATGCTCGGTCATCATAGAGTATCTGCTTTCCTGCATTGATTACTAAATTGTTTTCAATCATATTATCTCTGCCGCCGCCGACAAGGAAAGCGTAACCCGGGATATTGATAAGCACATTTCCGTATGCCGTCTGCCCTGAAGAATTATCGTCAAAGTAAATGCCGCTTGGTGTAAAAGTGCCCGAGCCGATATTGCTGATACAGTTATAGCGGACAACATTGCCGTAGGTGCTGTAGCTGTATCCCGTATAAATCGCACCTGCATCTGAGGATTGTAAAACTACATCGTGAATGTAATTGTATTCCACTACATTTTCATTGCCTGTATAGTAAACACCCATATGCGGTGCATTATAGATTTCGTTGTGAGAAACAACGTTGCCGATACCGCTTAAATTAACACCTGCTATATATGTTTTCTGAATTTCGCCGTAATCGTGCAGGCTGTTGTTGGTGACGGTGTTACTGCCATAGACAAAGCCCTCTGCACTGCCGCCCGAAAGCACAACCGCATCTTTTCCGATAAAAGCGACCTCGCAGTTTTCCACAAGATTATTTTTGCCGCTGACATTGATTCCGCAATCCGCCGCATTTTTAACCGTGCAGTTCACGATTTTGCAGTTTTCGCCTGCAACGTTAAGGGCATCGGCTCTTGTGCCCTGCAAGGTAAGACCATCAACGGTAATATTGGACGCTTTTTCTGTGATACTGATTATATTTTCATTGCTTGTTGAAAGCATAATTTTGCTGTTCTCATTTTCATCAGGAGGGTAAAAATACAATATACCGCTATCACGGTCTATGTAATATTCGCCCGGTGCATCAAGTTCCTCAAGAACATTGAAAAAATAATAATATCCGCCCTCCTTAAAGCCGTATTTACTGCAATATTCAGTAGTGATTGTCTTATCGTCATTTATACTTTTTATCGGTGTGGACATATCTGCCCAATCCCAGTAAAAGTAACCGAACGCCCACAAATCATTGGTATTTTGCCAGCTTTTCACTCTGTTGTAGGCATCCTCATCAATAGCAAATGTACCGCCTCTTTGGTTTCGCCTTTCAAGCCACGATTCGTCGGTAGGACCGGGAGCATTCGGCTCATAGCAGTCGCCGATATCGCTCACCTTGCCTACGGTTATATACGAATCATTGGGATATCGTGCAACAGTCATTCTTTTATCGTTAAAGAACAATTCACAGGGATTTTCAGCTGCTGCATTGTCATAATACTCTTCCGTATTAAATCCTCCTGTTGCCTTGATTTTGCCGTAATCCGATTTTGTAAGACCATATTTTTTCAGGTCAATCATCTTCACCTTATCCTTCGCATTACTGCTGAGTCTTTTTGCGGTTTCACCGTCAACAGATGCAAACTCGGCAATCGTCAAAATTTTGCCACCGCAGAGGATAACCTCACCGTCACCGTAGGAAGTGTAGGTAACAGATGTGCTTTTTGAAGAATCTCTTTCATCAAACGCAATACCCGTTTCATAATATGTGCCCGCCATTATTGCAACGGTAATTGATGCTTTGCTTTCATTGGATGCAATAGCTTCACGGACAGCCTGCTGTGCCCTTTGAATTGTCTTAAACGGCTTATTAATTGTTCCGTCGCCGTTGTCATCACCGTTTACGGATACATAGAAATCAGCATTTTTAACAAGTGCTTTCTGACTGTCTGATTTTGTGTAAGCAAGTGCTGTTGGGGAAGCTATCGGTTCGTATTTATTTATATAAGACATATATACACCCACCGATGCTCCGATTACTGCAAGAGCCAAACCGACGGACACTGCTGAAACTATGATTTTCTTTTTCATAGAACTTCCTCTGTTTTAACTGTAATAAAGATATTTACTTCACCGTAAATTCTGTCGTTAAATATTCATCGCTGACCTTATTAAACGAATTTACTGCATACACATGCAAAAAGTATTTACCTTTCTCCAAGCCTCTTATTTTATTCTGTTCGGTATACATTATATCATTTCCAAGAATATAATTCTTTCCGAAAAAACGCACATAAGTTTTTTGACCGATTTCATTTCCAATTTCATAAATATAATACTTTATCGGGACATTTTGACAAGCACAATCAAAGCTTACTACAGCACCGTCTGATGTGCTTTCAGCAGAAATTTCAGCGTCACCAAAGGTCGGAGTAACGCCACTCCCTAATTTTTCGGCAGTTCTTGTAAATGAACTTTTCTCAAAAGAACGCATTATAAATTCTTCGCCGAATTCAATTCCGGTATTTAAGTTTACTTTTTTCAATGTGAACGAATTGCTTTGCGTATCTACATACATCAAATATCCGTTATTCACATTATTTCTGTCAGGTACATCTTCGAGTTTGTAAATACCGATAAGCTGAGGATTTACCATATAATCCTTTTTATCAAGTAGTCCCTGACTTTGAAAGACAAGATTTTTTTGTGAAATATCCGCCGGAAAGTCGTTTGCTTCATTTTCATCTTCATTATCAAGCCAGTCAAAATCGAAATAGCTTGTTGTTCCCGTATTGATAACGGTAAAATCTTTTTGCATAATTGCTCTTTCATCGCTCATGCAATAATGAGAATGTCCTGTAAATACAACCGCCTGCGGATATTCTTTTAAAATACTATATATTTCTTCATATTGCGGTGTTGCCCAATGTCCGCCATTCACAATATTGCTGATGGGCATATGGATAAAAACAAAAATAGGCTTGTTTGGATCTTCTGTATTTGCGGCAGCAAGTTGTTCTTTTAAAAATTCTATTCTTTTCTCATTATATGTTCCATCTGCAAGTGTATCGTTGCTTTCGGCAAGTTCTTCATCTCCTTTTTCAAGTTTTGAATTAGAAATGGAGATAAAGCTATAGCCGTTAACAATCGTTCTTGTGTTGAGAGGAAGACCGGTTGACTTGTAAAAATTGTGTTCCTGGTTGCCGCCGTAAAATTCATGATTACCCATAGGATAAATAATGTGCGGTGCTTCTGCTCTGTCCTCACCGTAAACATAGTCTAAAATTTTGTTATATGCGCTGTATGCAGCATAATCGCCGGTAGCGTTGACCATATCTCCGTTAAATACTATCATATCGACATTTTGACTTTTATAGTATTTTAATGCTTTTATAAGATGATCTGCACCATTCATAACAGTAGCATAATCCCAACCGTAAAGATTTTTTTCTTCCTGTGGAAGCTGTGCGTCTGAAATAATGCCGACTTTTATATAGCCTTTTGAATTTGCTTCTATGGTTTCAACAACATATTTCTTACTTTTAGGAACGGTGAGAGCCTTATAAGTAATTACTGTTGCCGTAATTATTATTGCCGATGTCAAAAATAAAGACAATATAATTAAATGTGTTTTCTTCATTGTTTTTCTATATCCTTTTTAATATTTAGTATTACTGAAATTGTTTCTAAAACAATTTTCATTATTTTTTCTTAATTTTCAACATATATATGCTCCACTGTTATTTTATCACCCATTGTTATAAGTGTACCGCCATTCTGACCGGGTGTCTGATTGCATCTGTCGCCGGTTTTCATTGCATAAGTCAGTCTTACTCCCTCATACATCACACTATAATTATTCAAATGGTCATGACCGGCAAATACATATTTTGTACTGTCAAACTCCTTGATTGCATTGAACATACCTGTATTTATATATGACGGGCATTCCTCTTCACCTTTAATGCCGAAGTTTTCACCTTCTGCACCACCTTCTTGCTGCCATAAATCATAGGCTGTTTTAAATTCAGGAATAGGAATATGCATAAATATCATAGAATCTGTTTTGGAATTGTTATATTCATTAATTCCGTTTATTGCCCATTTATACCACTCAATCTGACTGTCAAAAATAAAATCATAATGCATATTTTCATCGTCCTTATCGTAGTAACGGCTTGCATGCGTATCCATCATAATGAGACTCTGCACGATTTTATCATTTTCTCTGATATTTATTATGTAATTTCCGATTCCACCGATATTATCGGGGCCTTGCTTAAACAAACAATTTTCTGCTTCTTCGTATTTATTTGCTATCCATGCCAAATCAACATTTCCCTCACCGTCGTGATTGCCGTTAATCGGTGCCCATGGAATACCGTAGCTGTCTATTTTATTAATTGCTTTAATCACAGAAAATTTAGTGAATTTTGCCCAAACCAAATCTCCTGTGATAACTATTAAATCGGGCTTTTGCTTTGTAACAAGCGTATCAACCGTTTCATATACATTATCGGCTTTTCCGCACAAATCTAAAGCATCGTTAAATTGCAAATCGGTAATAATAAGAATTTTGAAATCCTTATTTTCTTCCTTTTCAAGAACAATCGTATCATTTATATCATAAGGTTTGTCTCTGTACCAATAGTCGTAATCGTATGTTTTTCCTTTCAAAGGAAACATCAATATTGATACGGTTATTAAAACGATAACTAAAAATACGCTTATACCTATAATCAGACCTTTAATTGTTTTACTCATTTTTCTTTTTCTCCGTTTCTATATATGAATTTAATAAAGCACAAGCAAGCGACAAGCCGCCTGCGGTATACAGTATGGGCTCATAGCTGATAAGTGCGGGCATAAATCTGCTTAAAGCAAAAATTCCCACAGCAAAAAGTACAAGCAATATATAATGAATCACACCGTTTTTTACTGTTGCACCAAACGACAGACCGATAAACAGTCCCGTTAAACCGCCCATAATTCTTGCTATCCACATAACGGCTAAGGTTATTGAATTAGTTTTCATTAAGGGCATAAGCATTTGCAGATGATAAATATTTAAGTATGTAAGCAGTATTATAAAAATGCCCGAAAACAAAAGTCCTAATGTAAGAAGCTTTTGCCTGTCAAATTTTTTCGGCAGTAAAACAGAAAGCAAAGTACCAACTGCAAAAAGAGGTGCAAATAAGGCTATCAAAATCGTAAATATTTCGTGTTCCTTCATTGCAGAATCATACACATAATCCTTAATCAAAAAAATGACCGAAGACAAGGAAATGCCTATGCTTGCAGATGTTAAAAACTTTGTAAGCTTTTTCATTTTGTTACCTCCTGTAAGTAATCAGATATTGCCTTTGTCAGCGAGCGTTCATCGTCTGACGGCAAATCGCAGTACTGACTGAATATCATAACGCCGCCGTAGCCTTTTAAGTAAGCGTAGGCTGTTTTGTCACGGATAATTGCCTGCGAATTGAAATATGTGTATCTGTCTTCCTTTGTGTCGCTTTTCTTCATTGTATAAAAATTATTGAACGGAGATATTTCTTCACTTATTGCGTTATACGCATATTGCTCCATTCTACCGCCCTCCCATGTTCCGTAGAACGGGAAACCGATGTTTATCTGCTCTTTTGAAAAGCCTTGAATTTCAATGTAATCCGCCGCCTGAACACAGCTGCTGAAAAATGAAGAATGCTGTCCGTCCTGATCAAGAATGTCATAGCCCATAACATTCACATAATCAATACATTCGATTGTTTCCGGCGTGTATTTTAATGCCCATGTGGCAAGGGCTAATGAAAGCGTTGCGTCCTCTTTATTCCACATTTCAGTTTTCATTCTTGCTTTCAGTTCCTGCAAAAAGCTGTTGTATGCGTCAAATTCGTCCTGCGACAATGGGAATTCCCAGTCAAGGTCAATGCCGTCAAATTCATATTTGTTGGCAAAAGCAATCATATTAGTAATTAGGGTATCCCTGTTTTCCGTAATGGATTTCATAACCCTCTGATTACCGTTTTCGCCCGATGGATTAAGAATAGTAATAACAAGATTTACACCCTTTTCGTCGAGTACCTCGTGGAGATTTCTCATCATTACGGCATAGTATTTGTCCTCGTCACGCTCTATACCGTCCCAACCGTCTGTATGAATTATTCCTTCCTCATCCCAACGAACATTGCCGATGTCAATATAATCGGTTACGGTATCGTAATAATCTGCATCTATAAGCTCCTTGATTTTTGCGTCTTTTTCAGCATCGGACAGCGTTGTGTCATCAATGATTCCGAATACGGAACCACCCAAGGTACTGTATGTTGAAACACGAAAATCATTCTTCTTTTCGGGAACGGCATTATATATTTCCATTTCACGGATTTTTGGCAGGTTGTCGCTTTTCTCCACCGTCAGCTTTACATAACGAGCCTTGACCGTATCAAAGGTGCAAAGGCGGTGAAACTCAATTTTATCGTTAGCATAAATTTGCGTAAAGTTTTCGTTATCGTCCGATACCGATATAGAGAATTTCTGCACATTAAGTCCTTTTTCTTTTAGAATAACAGAGTTAAAATCACAGCTTTCGCCAAGGTCAATAATCGATTCGCCACCGTTTCTTGTCTTAAAGCGGCAAACAGAGCTGTCTTTTCCGTCAGTCATTTTATTGCTTTTATCTCTGAGTGCAAGGTTTTCACTTTGTATGTAGTCCTGATTGGACGCATATTTTGAGCTTGTGCCCATAGCCTCGCCGACCGCCGAAAGCGAGATCAGCAGCACCATAAACAGGCTTATTACAGTAATTGTAAATTTTTTCATTATCGTTTTACCTCCAATGTTTTAATTTCAAACGGCTTGAATGTCATTGCATCTAAATCAACATCATTCGGATTTTCAAAAAGCATATCCGTTTGCTTTACGCTGTTAAAGTTAATATTTGCTTTGACCCTTGCAACCGTTTTTATACCGGCTGTTTCATACATTCTTACCGCAATATTTCCTTTATCGTTCACAAATACCGTTTCAATAATTATGTTTGAATTATCGCAGTTAAATATAGGCTTAATATCCAAACTGCCCTTGTAAATTCTTAACGGATTATTCAGCTCGTAGCCGATTTTTACAAGTTCGCTTTCCATAGGCTTTTTGCTGTGAGGATAAATTGCGTAGGTAAAGAAGTGCTCTCCTCTGTCGGCAGTTTTGTCGGGATAAACCGGACTTCTCAAACAGTTAAGACTGATTAAACCGTCCTTTACCCTGTGTCCGTATTTGCAGTCGTTGAGTATTGCAACGCCGTACTTGCCATCGTAAACATCGACCCATTTATGAGCAGGAATTTCAAACTGTGCATAGTCAATTTTGTTGTCGGTTTTTGTACTGCGTTCAATGTTACCGAACTGAATGTCGCACAAAACCTTGTCGCTGAAATTTTTCGGATAAGCGTCAATACGAAGCATTTTATGTGTTTCGTGCCAGCTCACCTCATTTTCAACCTTTATGTACGGACTGTTTTGAGTCAAAATAATTTTTTGTTTTAATGAGGACTTGTTATATGAAAATTCATTTTCTCTTATAACACTGTTTCCGTCGATATATTCACGGCTAGTTTTAAGCTTCATATTCCTTGGTTTATGCTTTGTATAATTTATATCTATATCCCACGCATTGTATGGATGAACAAATCTGTCCTTATAAATTATAACTGCATTAAAGCTTGATGAAACACAGTTATAATCATTGTGCTTATCAAGTATTTTTTCTATCTGTCCCTTGTTATCAAACTCAACCTTAAAGTGTTCATTTTCAATAACATTCTTTGAAAAATGCAATGAGACAGGCAAATTTGCTTTTTCCAATTTACAAGCGGAATAAGGAGCAAGAGAGTATTTGTACCACTCACCATTATGTTTTGCGTAGCCCGAACGCTCAAAATCAATAGAATTTACCGCAAAATATGAATTTTCGTCACTCCTTAAATAAGAAACGGTTTCATCAATAATACAGTTCAGTTTTGCCTTTAAGATTTCATATCTTGCGTTACATTCCTCATAAACTCTGTGAATGGACGACCCGGGCAGAATATCGTGAAACTGATAGAGTAAAACCTCTTTCCAGATTTTCTCAAGCTCTTTATGCGGATATGCTTTTCCTTTAAGGTAGGCTAAGGTACAAACCCATTCAGCAAAATGGAGCAAACGCTCGCATTCTCTGTTATTCTTTTTTACCTTCCCCTGTGTTGTGTATGTGCCCTGATGCTTTTCAAGATACAGCTCACCCTTATGTTTCGGATATTTTAAAGTGTCCTTTTGAAGTTCTTCAAAAAAGCTTTCGGAAGAGGATAACTTAACCTTCGGCAAATATGGAAGTTTTTCGCATCTTTTTGCCATTTCCACGTGATATTCGCCCGGTCCTCCGCCGCCGTCACCGATGCCGAAAGGCATAAATGCAATCTTGCTTACTGCCTTTTCTTTATATTTTTTGCTGATTTTGTCAAAGGCATATGGCGTTGCGTTGGAATTGTAATCCCCCTCGGGCGGCATATGCACAAGCACCTCGCTGCCGCCCAGCCCCTGCCATAAAAAGGTGTGATACGGAAATTGATTTACCGTGTTCCAGCTCAGCTTTATTGTGAGAAAATTATCCATACCGCACTTTTTGATAATCTGCGGCAAAGCGGCGGTATAGCCGAAAACATCAGGAAGCCAAAGTGTTTTAACGTCCTTTCCGAATTCCTTTCTGAAATAAGTCTTACCGTAAAAGCACTGACGGATAAGGCTTTCTCCGCAAGGCAGATTTGTATCGGGCTCAACCCACATACCGCCCTGCGGCTCAATATTGCCGTTTTTTACAGCCTGTTTTATTTTTTCAAAAAATGCAGGCGACTGCTCTTTTATAAACTCATATTGCTGTGGCTGACTGCCGTTAAAAACATATCTTGGGCACTGTTCGCTTTCATAAATTGCATTTGAGAATGTTCTTATTGCTTTTCTTTTTGTTTCACGAACAGGCCACAGCCAAGCAAGGTCAAGGTGACCGTGTCCAACAGCATAAACGGTAAAATCCTGTTTGTATTTACCATCAAACATTTTTGATAAAGCATTTCTCGCCTTCAAGATATTTTCCGATTCTGTATTGTGTGCAAGTGATATTGCCTTGTTTATATGAGTCTTAATTTCTCTTTTATGTGCATTATCATTTACAGCGCTGAGGAGCTGATAGCATGCTAAAATATCGTAATAGAAATCTAATACATCCTGTCTAAAGACACAAATATCAGCTCTTTTAAAGCGTGCTTGACCGCTGCTTTTTCCACCTCTGCCGTTATTGCCACAGTCGGCATAAAATAATACTTTACCGTCCTTAAATGTATCTATTCGGTCTAAAGGAATTACCGCTTTGCCTTTGACAGTCTGAAAATTATCCACCATTCCAAGCACATTTGTTATGCCTTGGATAACTTCACCGTCCTTATTATAGATACAACCCTCGCCGCCGACATCAATTACAGCAACAAGATTTTTCTGCATATTCTCTATATCCGCTGTGAATTTGAACCATGCGCAGTCAAAAAAACCGCCCCAACTGTCGCCGATTTTTATATTATCGAAACGCTCGTTTTTCATATCGTCAAAGCATATCGGTTCGGTTGATTTATGCACAAACGCATTTAACTGTGCAATAGGTGTGTAAATGCTCTGCTTTAATTTTTTCAAAAAAAGCGAATATTTTATATTACTGTGATGCTGTAAAAATGTTCGTAAATTTTCGTCCATAATGTTCTCCGTTCTCGTGCACGATAATGTGTAAAAATAAAATGCAATGGCGTTGCATTTTATTAAAGTGATTTATCAACCTTTATATACAGCTGTGAATACTGATACTCGGGCACGGCTGTTTTTGCAACAACCGTTTCAAACACGCTTTTTACGGCGTTATATCCCTGCTCAAAGGGCTGCTGATAAACAGTTGCCAGTATATCACCATTTATCATAGCTTTTCTTGTTGTTTCGGTATCGTCAAATGAGCAGACCTTTATATTCCGTCCGCTTTCTTTAATCGCTTTCAGCGTTCCTGTAACACCGCCTGCGGTTATGCATACAAAATCAATGTTTCTGTTTTTTTGCAGCACGGTTTTCATTGCCGTGTAGGCTTTTTCGTTATCGTCATTATTCTCTATCACATCGGCAATTTGTATGTTTTCGTATTCTTTAATAACGTTGGAAACGCCCTCAACTCTCTGCTTGTGTCCTTTGTGCGCCAGGCTACCCGTAACAATACAAAGATTTGCTTTTCCGCCCGAGAGCAGACCGACAAGACGACCTGCCGTTTCACCGCTTTTCAGATAATCACAGCCCACATATGTAAGACGCTTTGAATCGGATATATCGCTTGAAAGCGTAATTACATTTATACCGCTGTCGGTCATTTCATCAATTTTTCTGCAAAGCCCTTTGTCCTCAACAGGGGTCAGAATTACATTTTTTGTGTCCTCGGGCAAATCGGAAACAGCCTTAATAATATCACAAGCGTTATATCCTTTTATTTCCTTTATATTCAGTTTTATACCGTAATCCGAATATTCACGCTCGGCGGCAAGCATTCCCTTTTTTACATCGTCAAAAAAGGAATTGCCGATACTGTTCATAATAACCGCAACAGGCACAGAGCGGTTGGAATATACCAATGCCTTTCCGATAAGATTCGGCTTATAGTTGTTCTCCTCTGCGATTTTTAGTATTCTTTCCTTGGTTTTGGGATTTACGCCTTCTCTCCCCTTCAAAGCACGGTCAACCGTACCTCTGCTGACCCCTGCAAGCTCTGCAATTTCTTTTGAGGTTATTGCCATAAATTCCTCCGCTTGACATTTTATTTCAAATATTATATAGTAAATATTGTTATGCTCGTGCTCGTGCACGGCTATAATGATTGTAATTCATTAAGTTAAGAAAGTCAAGAGGTATTTCTATGACAGAAGGAAATTACATACATCATAAAGAAAAAGGAAAGCATATTGCAGGGCAGATGACTCTGACAGAATTAGCGTCACAGATGCGCAATTCATCAAAAGCAATAGAGCGACTGAATATTAAACAGTACAACTGGTGGAACGAAGGTTTACACGGTGTTGCAAGAGCCGGTGTTGCAACCGTATTTCCCCAAGCTATATGCATGGCTTCAACCTTTGATGAAAAGGCTGTAAAAAAATGTGCAGATATTATTGCAACAGAGGTAAGGGCAAAATTCAATGAGAGTCAAAAGAACGAGGATTACAGTATATACAAAGGACTTACGCTTTGGTCTCCTAATATAAATATTTTTAGGGATCCACGCTGGGGCAGAGGTCACGAAACCTATGGCGAAGACCCGTATTTAACCTCCATTCTCGGCTGTGCCTTTATTGAGGGAATACAGGGTGATGACGAAAAATATATGAAAGCCTCTGCATGTGCAAAGCACTTTTGCGTGCACAGCGGTCCCGAGGGATTAAGGCACACTTTTAATGCCGAAGTGTCCAAAAAGGATTTTTATGAAACTTATATTCCTGCGTTTGAAGCCGCCATTAAAAAAGCAAAGGTCAGCGGTGTTATGGGAGCATATAACATGGTGAACGGTGAAAGCTGTTGTGCCTCTAACAAGCTTATTGATAAGCTATTAAGAAAAGAATGGGGCTTTGACGGTTACTATGTTTCGGATTGCTCTGCAATATTAGATGTTATATATAAACACAAGAAAACATTAAATCCAGCAAAAGGCGCCGCGATGGCAGTAAATGCAGGTTGCGACCTTGAATGCGGAGTAGTATATTCATTATTGCCTGTATCCGTTAAGTTGGGATATACAAATAAAGAAGCCTTAAAAAAGTCTGTATCGAGGCTGATGGCAATTCGCAGTGCTCTCGGAATGTTTGATAAGGATTGCCCTTATAACGAAATAAGCATTAGCGATAATGCAACACCCGAGCACGAAAGCGAAGCAGTTAGAATGGCAGAAAAAGGAATTGTGCTTTTAGAAAATGACGGTATACTTCCCCTTAAAGAAAACGCACAGAAAATCTTGATCACAGGATTTAATGCTGATAACAAGTTGGCTTACCTCGGAAATTATTTTGGAGATCCGTCGCATTTTGTTATGGTTACAGAAGCTATTTCACAATATAACATTGATACTGAATTTATAAGAGGCATACATCTTTATAATCAAAGCACAAAACATGACAAGGAAACAGCATTAAAATCTGCAGCAGAATCGGATATTATCATTATGTGCACAGGGCAGACATAAAAAGCAGAGCGGCGGACACGGTCAGTTCGGCGATGTATTTATTGAATTTGAACCTTGCCAAAGCGAAGAACTTGAGTTTGCAGAAAGAGTTGTCGGCGGCTCCGTTCCCAAAAACTTCTTCCCTGCCGTTGAAAAAGGCTTGAGAGAGTCTATACAAAAAGGTGTAGTTGCAGGCTATCCTATGGTTGGAATAAAAGCAACTCTTTACGACGGCTCATATCACCCTGTTGACTCATCGGAAATGAGTTTTAAAATTGCGGCAAGTCTTGCTTATAAAAACGGTATTCCTCAGGCAAATCCTGTTTTACTTGAGCCTGTCGGCACACTTAAAGCACTTTGCAATGACGAAGCAATGGGCGATATTATCGGCGACATCAACAAAAGACGAGGCAGAGTTCTCGGTATGACTCCTCAAGGCAACGGAATGCAGGAAATTTTGGCTGAAGTTCCTATCGGAGAAATGGCGTCGTTCCCGACTTCCATGCGTCAGATTACTCAAGGCAGAGGCAGTTTTGAAATTGAATTTGCACGCTACGAAAAAGTGCCTGAACACATTGCTCAAAAAATTATTGAAGACTCAAAAGAAGAATAAAATCGTCAAAAAAAATATTTTCTTGCTTGATTTTTTCATTGTAAGCCTTCTTTTAAAAAACAACAGACCTTTGTTTAAACAAAGGTCTGTTGTTTTATTTTTTGTAATTTATTTTTTATAGTTATATCAATTCAAAATGTATCAACATCAAAAATTCGTTTCAATCACTTTGCTTGCAACAGCGCTTGTCGCATAGTCAAAAATCAGCCGGCCGAAATACTTGTCTTCAAGTTCCGACTGCAAAAATCTTTCATTCATTTTCTTTGCAAAAAAGTACGAGTGTCCGACGGGAAGCGAGCCTTTCGTACTTGCGAAATTGATGAAAACATCATTTTTATTTGCAACTGTTTCGGCATCTTCAAGCGACTTTTCAATAGCATTTTGTTTATCTGCAAGTCCGTACTCAAATCTGTCCTGAACAAAAAGAGAACCGTCGCTGACTTTCAATTCTGCTTTTGTATGGCATAACAAATAAAATAATTACAAGGGGTATATGTGTTATGCCATAGCAATTTATAATACATTGCAAAGCAATGTCATTATACTGAAACAAACTATGATTCTAAAATTTATGCTTTTGCCTCTGCCTGTGCCTTAATTTTTTTGTTGCTCGGGTAAATCAATGCGCCGACAACTGTCAACACACCTGCAAGACACATCATACTTGTAGCGTTTTGCATGCCCATATTTTTCTGCAAAGCATTGAATACAAACGGCATTGCAAGAGAAAGCGCATTGCCGAGAAGAGTCCAGCAACCGTTTGCCGCTGCGAAAACTTTTGAAGTCATACCTGCAGCTGTCATAATGCTGATATTTACAACAGGAACAAATACCGAAAATGATACGCCTACCAAAATTACCATTATTTTGAGCAAGAGTTCAGATTTAACATTGATTGCTCCGAAGCAAGCAAGAGGTAAAATTACCATAAGTGCAATATAAACAATTTTGTAGTTTTTGATTTTTCCGATGAAAAGTCCTGAAACAACACACGAAATCAAACCTGCCAAACTGATGAGACCTGTAATTTGGCTTGATTCCTGAGGTTCCATTTGGTGAACTTTCTGCAAAATTGTAGGAAGATATGTTTGGAACATCATGTAGAGCCATGTTGCACCTGCAAAGCAAATCATTGCGCTCCAAACAGAACGAAATTTCAACGCTTTAAGAATACTGTTACCGGATTTTTCTTCAGCTTGAGCACCGACATTATTTTGTGCATTTTGAGAATTATATTCAATAAAGAATTTGTTTGGTTTGTAATCGGCAATTGCCCAAACAATGCCGATAGCTAAACAGGAAGCGCCCCATATCATAAACATCTTGTTCCAACTTTGACCTAAAGAAGTGTACATAGGAATAGTGATACTGAACGCCGCCGTAGTCGTCAATGAGTTTGTTGCCTGTACCAAACTTGAACACATACCTCTTGCATTGTTGCTTGTAAAACGCTCCGAAACAAGAGTGGTAATACAAACTATTACAAAACCGTTGCAAAGGCCTGTAATTAAACGCGCAATGAGCATAGGTGTGAAAGACTGTGCTGTGTATCCCAGGATACCTGCAATGAAGTAACCTACCATACCTATTGTCATTGACTTACTTGTACCGATACGGTCAATAAACAAACTAACTAAAAGACTGCCTACGCCCATCATAAGAGTTGCAGATGTCTGCAATGTTCCGCCGAGACCCAAGTCTATGCCCAAATCGCTTGTGATTGGCTGCATAAGGGGCGGTACCATAAAGGAAATTTGTGAACGGAAGAAAGAAATTATGACCTGAAATATCATAAAAACTACCGCTAAAGTGAACGCTTTTTTAGCTAAAGGATTTTCCTTTTTCATAGTAGGAGATTTGTCCAAAAAATTCGCCTGCTTTCTATTTAGATTTTGCACGGGCAGTTTTTTCAACTGCCCTTTTGCAATGATAATTAAAATTGATAATCAAAATAATAGTATTTATAAAACAGATAAAAGTAAAATATTCGGTCAATTATTCCAAAATTTCACGAATTGCTTTTTTAATACCCTCAGGGTCATAGCCCAAATGAGCGTACAATTCATAGCTGTCGCCAAGCGGAGGGAACTCGTCGTTCGGAATACCCAAACGCTTAAATTTAGCCTGTAACCCCTCGTCTGCCATAAGGTCTGAAACTGCACTTCCGAGACCATTGATTACAAAAGCGTCTTCTGCCGTAATGATTTTTCCCGTATCTTTGATTGCGTCGCGAATTGCCTGCTTGTCAAGAGGACGAACTGTGTGCATATCTAAAACACGAACACCTATACCCTCTTTTTCAAGAGCGTTTGCCGCAGATACTGCAAAAGCAACAGTACAACCACACGCTACAACTGTAACATCATTGCCTTCGTGTGCAATTATCGCTTTGCCTATTTCATAGTCATAGTCTTCTGTATAAACAAGCGGTTCTGCACCACGTGCAATTCTTATACACATCGGACCCGGGTAGTCAACACTTTTACTGATCAACTTCACGCACTGATTTGCGTCTGCGGGAATAACATAGGTCATATTCGGTAAAGTACGCATTATAGCGATGTCCATAATATTATAGTGGGTAGGGCCGCTTGCCGAAGTCAAACCTGAGTGAGTATTTACAATACGAACAGGCAAGTTCGGATAGCACACATTTGTATGTACCTGGTCAAGTGTACGCAAAGCAAGGAAAGGTCCAAAACCGTTAATGTACGGAATTTTTCCGCAAAGAGCAAGTCCCGAAGCAATACCTACCTGGTCCATCTCTGCAATACCTACGGGCAGCATACGGTCGGGGTGTTTTAAACGAAACTCATTTTCTTTGCCTGCATATCCGCCGTCCGCCGTAACGAACACTATACGCTCATCTGTTTCTGCCAATTCCTGCAATTCTTCTACCCACATATCACGGGCAGAAGCTGCAACCAACATATCTAAATGTCCGAGTTCAAGTTCGCCTTCAAATGTTTTAACTGTCTTGTTCATATTATTCAGCTCCTTTCAATTTCCTGTTCAATTTCGTCCAAACGGGCAAGGCACTTCTCGAGAAGTTGAGGCGGCATGGGACGAAGATGACAGTTAGGTGTGTTTTCAAGGTCCGGAATAGTTTCCGCTTTTCTTGTATTTGAAATGATAGCAATCGGTTTACGGCGAATTTGAGAGTCTGACGCCGGTAACGAGTGCAATGTCTTCAATATTTCTTCCATATTGTGTCCGTCAATGCTGATGACATCCCAACCGAATGCTTCTAACTTCTTGTCCAACGGGTCAATATTCATAATATCTTTTGTCCAGCCTGTTGCTTCAATTTGGTTCTTGTCAGTAATCATAACGATATTGCCGAGTTGATAATGACCTGCCGCCATAATTGCTTCCCAGTTTGAACCTTCCTGCAATTCGCCGTCGCCTGTCATACAGAAAACTCTATAATCTTTTTTGTCAATTCTGCCTGCAAGAGCCATACCTACTGCAAGAGCCATACCCTGACCGAGAGAACCTGTTGAAGCGTCGATACCCGGCAAATACAGATAGTTCGGGTGCATACCGAAACGACCGTGAATTTGGTTGTACTCCGACCACAATTCTTCTTTCGTATAGAGCCCCAAATCTACCAAAACATTGTAAAGCACATGAGCGCAGTGTCCTTTTGAAAGAACAAATCTGTCACGGTTTTCCGCTTTAGGATTTTTAGGGTCAATGTTTTTCATCTCGGCAAAATATAAATATGCAAATAAATCAGCCGAGGAAAGACTTCCTCCCGGATGACCTGCTTTAGCCGAATGTGTGCCTTCGATAATGCCCATTCTTATTTTTGTGGCATTTAAAGAAAGCATTTTTTTAGTTTCTTTATTCATAACTTATAGCCTTTCTGCTTACAACGTAAGCTTTAAGTATAATATATAATATAAACCTCGCAAGGAGGGATTATATTAGAAATTCAATTATTTGTCCTGCTTGGTATAAAACGTATCAAGCACTAACTGCATAAGCTTATCCTTATCGGGATAAAACTCCGCATAAACAAAATCGGCATAATCTTTTTTCGTGCTTTCCTGCATATCGCCCTCAAGAGTTACGGTGTCGAAATTTGTAATACCCTTTGAAAGCATAAGAGATGCAAGATATGTTACATTGGAAAGCGAAAGATTAGTCGTGCTGTATTTGCTTGCGGTGTCATAAAGCCTTGTAACAACACTGAAATCTTGGGTAACGGCAGGAATAACCTGAGATGCAAAAGCCTTAACATATTGAACCTGCCTTGCGGTTCTGTTAAGAGAGGCATTTACAGTGTCCATATCTCTCTGCCTTACATATTTTTCAGTCATATCGCCAGTAAGCTTGATTTTATCGCCTTTCTTAATTCCAATGTCTTTAAAATCATAAAGCGAGTCAACGGTTACACCGCCGATTGAATCGTTAATCGGAGCAATTCCGTTAAGGTCAAGCGCAAAATATTTGGTGATAGGCACATCATAAAGAATACGGCTGATTGAATTTGCGGTATTCTCTGCTGATTTTGCCTTGCCGTCGCCGTAAGCGTAACTTAAGCAAAGCTGCATTTTTTCACTTCTGAGGAAAATTCCGCTTTCACTGTAAAGGTCAACGTCAACCATGGTGTCACGTGGGATGGCAATTGCCTTTGCTTTGCCTGTTTTTGTATTGATTGTAAGCAAAATGTCGGCGTCGCTCTGCCCGCCTGTGCCTACGCTTCCGTTGTCAAGACCTAAATCACGCTTGTCAACACCCATAAATGCAATTGCGATAACGTCGCTGTTATAAACATATTTATTGCCGTTATATTCAATTGTTTCCTGATAATTTGTTTGGTCAGGAACGTTTTTAAGCTCATTCTTACCTCTTGATTCAAGAAAAGCAAATGTGCCGACGAATGCAAGGATTACCGCTAAAATTATTGCAAGTGCCGAAATTCCGATTTTTGCCGGAATACTCATTTTTTTCTTGTGATGATGGTGGTGTGAAGAATGATGACTTGAAGAATGATGACTTGAAGAATGGGAATGATGCGAGCCGTCGGTGTGATGATGTGAGGAGTGATGATGCTCGCCTGAATGATGATGACTGCCTGATGAGTGATGATGTTCGCCTGATGAACTGTGCGCCGAACGATGAATTTCGCTTTCGCTTTTCGGAGTAATTTCAAAATCCGACTTTTGCGCTGCGTTCTCTTTTTTCTCCGTTGTCGGTACGTTTTCGCCAAACGAAAAATCAATATTTTCTCCTTCGTCACTCGAATTTAACGTCTCTTCTATTTCATTTTTTATTTCTTCGCTGATTTGCTCCTTTTTAGGCAAAACGCTTTCACTTGCTTTGCTTTCCGAAGCCAAAATATCATCAAGAATATTGTCTAAATTAGGGTCAATTGGTTTTTTCATCTTTTACTAATTCTCCGCAAACTAAATATCTACTGCTTTTTTGGTTTGTAATACATGTTGAAAGAACAACGATTTTGCTGTTAATTCCAAGCGGTTTATCAAGCTGTGTTCTCACATTTTTAAGGCTTGATGTCGGGTTTTGAATTGTATCCTGCCACTGCTTGATTGATTCTTCCTTGTTAAAGTCAAAGCTGTTAAGTATATGACGGTTGTCATATTTAAAGGCTGAAATAATTTGATATGTAAGCCTTCTTTCAGGGGTATAAATGTAAAAATATGGGTGAGAATTAAAGAAATCCTCTTTTTCAAAATAATGAAGTGTTGTAAAAAAAGTGTCCGAATATCCGTTATGCCCGTAAATCACGGTCACAAAATCGTTGAAATCCTTGCTGTTGGCAGCCTCGGTATAAACCGCACCGCTTGCCGACCACGATTTGTCCTCTGCCTTATGCCTCAAATAAAAAGCATCGTCTGTCTTGCTTTGCACAATGGGATAATCAACCTTTGTGCCGTCTATTTTTATATAAGCATAAATTTCGCTGTTCTTCTTTTTAAGAGATTTGAAATCTATCGGGTTTTTAACAGTGCTCTCAACGCTTTGAGATGCAGTTGTGTTTACAGTGCCGCTTTGCGATGGCGTTTCGTTTCTCTTTTGCAGATATGAGCCGCCGAAATAAACACCGACAAAAATCAGCACGAAAACAACTAAAAATATTACAATCAGCTTGATATTCTTTTTTTTCTTGTTATTAAGTTCGTTTTCTTTTGCATTTTCATTATCGTTCATTTTAATCACCGAGTAATCTCATTTTAAAACAAGTATAGTATATCATAAATTAAATAAAAATAATATAGTAATAATGTAAATTTATATTATTTTTATTACAACAAAATAAAAAACCTGCTTGCAAAAAGCAAACAGGTTAATTATATGAATACTAATTAGTCATTTTCTTTCTTCTTTGTAGCTGCTAAAACTGCAATACCTGCGCCTGCTGCTGCAATTGCACCTGCCATAACAGCACTTGATGCACCTGTTGCAGGAGATTTTGAAGAAGAATTCTTCTTAGGCTCTGTAGCCTTTGTTGTGTCTTTTTCAGTTGCTTGTGTAGTATCATCTACAAATTCAACAACTGCGTTTACAACAACTGAACCGTTGTTCCAAGAAGTGATAGCCTTCTGAGAAATGAATGTGATAGTCTGTGAACCGTCAGCATTCAAAACCTTTGTATAATCTGTGCCTTCAGCAAGACCGAGTGCTGAAAGGTTATCTGTCCAGCTCTTGAAAGTGCCTTCACCGTTATAAGTGAAAGTAACCGACTTCTTAGTCTGAGCGTTTACGCTGTAAGTAACGCCCTGTCTTGCTTCACCGTTTACTGTAGTTTGAGCTTTGCCCTCTTGAAGAGTAGCTGCTGTAGGGCTGCTTACGTTAGCTGCCATAGCTGGAACGGTTACTGCAAACATAGATACAGCCATCATAGCTGCAATGACTAATGAAATAATTTTTTTCATAATTAATACACCTCAATCTAAATAATACAATTGTATCGGGATTTTAGACAATTATAACATTATCTTACCCAAAAGTAAAGCGTTTTTTAAAATTTATTGTATAAAATTATATATACACAAGGTATTGTGATAAAGACTTTTTGTTTAGGATATATGTTGTATTTACATTAACCCTTTAAAAATAAAATCCATTGTGTTATACTGTTTATATTAAACAAGTCGAGGAAAATTTTATGTACGATAAATACAAAATCAGTATCAGAAAAAATTATGACTTATTGCTTGCACCGTTCATAACGGCGGCAATACTTCTTGCCTGTTTTATAATTGGAAAAATATATCCTTTCGGAAGCAATAATGTTGAATACTATGATATGGCACAGGGAATTATACCTAATTTTTATCATATTTGGGATGCATTGCACACTAAGGATACGGCGCTTTGCTTTAATTGGTATTCGGGCCTAGGTGTTAACGATACGGCAAACGCTTCGCTGTCTGTATTTTGGATTGCGCTTCTTGTTTTGCCGAGGCGCTTTGTGGGAAAAGCGATGGGGCTTTATGTCATAATGACTTTTTCGCTTTCGGCTTTCACCTCTGCGATTTTTTTGAAAAAAGCAACTAAAGCCAAACCGTTTATGACAACTCTTTTGTCGATTTGCTATGCCTTTTGCGGCTTTTCCGTTATGTATTACACGAATGCATGGCAGGATACCGTTTTGCTTTTTCCTCTTTATATGCTCGCATGGTATGCGCTTATGAAAAAAGGCAAAATTTTGCCTTACATATTAATGACGGTGCTTAATGTGCTTTGCGGATACTATGTTTTTATTTTGCTTGTTTTTTACGTTTTCTTTATGAGCTTTTTGTATATTAAAACAATAGACAATAAAGAAAACAGAAAAAGACGTGCCTTTGAACTCGGACTTTCAACCGCTTTGGGCTTTGGGTTATCCGGTGTTGTTCTTTTGCCTAAGCTTTCGCAAACTCTTTCAAGCGAAAGATTTTTGAGCGAAATGGGTTTTGATTTTTCACAAATCGTAAAACAGTATCTTGAAATCGTAAGAACTTATGTTTGCAAGAGTGACGATAAATGGGCAATGCTGTTTTGTGTTTCTTTACCGCTTGCCGTAATGATTTTGGGTATAATTAAAAACAGAAAAAACAAGAAAATCAATATCTTTTTTGTGCTTAATATTTTGCTTCTTGCCGTGCTTATCGTTTGTGAGGGCACCAATATGTTAATGCATTTCGGCGATTATAAATATTTTCCTATGAGAATGGGCTATGCGCTTGCATTTTCGTTTGTTTGGGCAGCAGGATATTATTCAAAATATTTAAAATTAAATAAGCTCGATTTTAACGAAAAAACAGGTAAAAACGCTTTGCTTGTTTTATTCAATTTTGCTTTGTTTGTTTGCCTTACGGTATTAACGTATTTTGTGCTTAAAAAGCTTGACGGCGCTTATGAATTTAAGTATTCCGTGCTTTATGCAATGCCTGTTTTGATATCAATTTATCTTGTTATTTTTTGCAGTAAAAACAAGGTGGTTGATTACAAAACGGCGCTTTCGCTTGTGCTTGCCGAAACGCTTGCTTTGAGTATGATTTTTATTCCTTATTGGCAGACGGATATGCTTGAAAAAGAGCATAATCCTCAGTATATTTCAACGTCGCAGTCACTTGTCAAAAAGCTTGATATCGAAGCTTCAAAAACAGACAGAATTAAAACCGTAGGCACTACTTTAAACTGCAATTACGGCACAATTATGCAAAGAGCAACGCTTGCCGATTGGACTCATCTTATTCCGTCCGATATTCAAAGCTCGCTTATTTCACTTGGCTACAGCAGTGAATACACACGCCTTCATGACAGCGGAGGAACTGCTTTTACGGATGCGATTTTGGGAATTAAAAATGTTCTTTCAGTTAAAAGCGAAAGCCCTGAGCTTTACGATAAAATTTCCAAGAAAAAAGGGTATAATTACTATAAGTGCAAATATACCTTGCCTTATGCAATGGCTGTTGATAAGAGCATTTTGGATATTAAGGTTGAAAATGCAAATTGGATGGAGCTTAACAATCAGCTTTATAAATCCCTTACCTCGACTGATGAAAATATAGTTGAAAACGGAAACCTTGCACTTAAATCAAAAACGGATGAAACGGAAATTTATACCTTTAAATCAAAAAAAGGCAATATTTCCTATTTTAAGCTTGACGGTGCGGGCGGAGTAAGGATTTACGTTGACGGTAAGGCTTTAAGAATACCGTCGATTGACAGGGAAAAAGCGAAAAAATACCCCGGCAGATTTAACAGAAATCTTATTTGCCTCGGCGATTTGGGGGATAAAGAGGTCGAAATAAGGCTTGAGCTTAAAGAGGGCAAGTATCAAGACCAAAAGAATTTCAGAAAAAACAATCTCGGCGACGATGATATAAGAAATAAAAATTTCGGCGTTGAAATTGGTCTTATGAGCCTTGAAAAGCTTCAAAAGGTTTGCGATATGTATAACAATTTTGGCGACGTTTCGGCCGGGAATTATTCGCTTGATATTAAGAATGTAAAGGCTGAAAACAAAGATAAAGTATTGCTGATTCCTTTGCAATATAACGGCTGCTGGAGTGCCGAAGTAAACGGTAAAAATGCCGAAGTCAGAAGTGTTATGTCGCTTTTGACTGCGGTTGAATTAAACGGCGAAAACAATAATATTTCAATGAAATTTATGCCGACAGGCTTTAAAACCGGCGTGATAATAAGTGTTGTAAGTGCCGTGCTTTTTGCTGTCGTTTTGATACTTAGAAGAAAAGAAAGGCTTGCTCCAAAGGCGCTTTGCTCGTTTGTTTATGTGCTTTATTCGTTGGCATTTTGCGTTGCAGGCGTTGCGGTTTACATTATTCCTTTTGCTTTTTTGATTTATCACAAGCTATTTTAAATGATTTGTAAAAGCGCCGAATATGCTCGGTTTTTGCAGAACGAAAAATATTTTTGTTGCAAAGAGTATGTCGATATGTTAAACTGTAAATGGTTTATTATAATAATATGTCAGAATATATATTTTTTATTCGGCATAAACATAACGGAGGTTAAAAATGAAAGTAGTAATTCTTGCAGGCGGATACGGTACCCGCATCAGCGAAGAAAGCCAAAATAAGCCGAAGCCTATGATTGAACTCGGTGGCTATCCTATCCTTTGGCATATTATGAAAACTTATTCCCATTACGGATATAACGAATTTGTAATTTGCGCAGGCTATAAGCAATATGCAATTAAAGAATATTTTGCTAACTATTTTCTTCATTGCTCAGATGTTACATTTGATTTTACCGCATCTAATAAAATGACTGTTCACAGCGAGCATGCAGAGCCGTGGAAGGTTACTGTTGTCGATACCGGCCTTGATACAATGACAGGCGGCAGAGTAAAGCGTATTCAGCCTTATATCGGCGATGAGCCTTTTATGCTTACTTACGGCGACGGCGTTGCAGACGTTGATATTAACAAGCTTGTTGAATTTCATAAGGAGCACGGCCATATTGCAACTATGACTGCTGTTTCGGTAGGTCAGCGTTTTGGCTGCCTCGGTATTGAGGACGACCTTACCATTTCCTCGTTCAGAGAAAAGAGCGATATGGACGGCAGCCGCATCAATGCGGGCTTTATGGTGCTTGAACCTAAGATTTTCGATTTTATCGAGGGTGATTCAACAGTATTTGAAAAGGCTCCTCTTGAAACAGTTGCTTCTATGGGCGAGCTTGACGCATATATTCATAACGGTTTTTGGAAGCCTATGGATACTCTTAGAGAGAAGATGCAGCTTGAAGAAATGTGGGCAAACGGCACTGCTCCGTGGAAGGTTTGGTAAAAAATATGGATTTATCGTTTTATAAAGGCAAAAAAGTGCTTGTAACAGGTCATACGGGCTTTAAAGGCTCTTGGCTTTGCAAAATTCTTGTAAATGCCGGCGCAAATGT
>OMGL01000609.1_pt1 | contig 26832 bp, 16 predicted proteins | sample 1645831 | NCBI WGS metagenome assembly OMGL01 (sample SAMN00849301, study PRJEB25192) | human gut metagenome | reverse complement strand
ATTCGAACCCCCGACCCACGGCTTAGAAGGCCGTTGCTCTATCCAGCTGAGCTACAGACTCATATTCATTTTGCGATTCTGACCGTTTTATCCGGCACTGTAACCATTCCCGCACCTGACCTCTCAGCCAACTGCTTATCTGTCTCATCGACAGCAAAGATAGTATATAACATTTGAAAAAGAATGTCAACAGGAAATTTCATATTTTTTAAAATAATTTCAAAAATTCATTTCTTTTGACTTTCCCCCTATTTTTCCACCTCTTCCTGCTCGTATGACAGGAAGTCCGCCAGAAATCCCTTTTCCCGCAGCGCTGCCTCGATCTCGTCGAGAATCTCCTCCTGATCGGCAGCCACGTGATGGAAATGATAGCCCGATGTCACGTTTAAAAGCGGCGTGGAACGCCCAGTCCGGATATTTTCCACAAATGCCTCAACATCGCGGCGGCTGCGGATATTTAACGGCGCCGATACCTTTCCATAGATGCGGTGGTTGACCATGACATCCAGCACCTCGCCGCCCAGATCAACAATCGTATTCAGCTCTTCGCGCGTCTGCTCGGTCGTATGGCACATTTTAAAGAGGCGTTCCGTCTGGTGCGGCATCTCCAGCACATAACCGCGGGCAGTCGCAAGGACAGGGTGTCCCTCGGTACGCAGAAGCGCGATATCCTGCACCACCACCTGACGGCTCACGCCGACTGCCCGCCCCAGCGCCCCGCCGGAAAGCGGTGTGGATGACTGTCCCAGCATTTCCAGTATTTTCTTTCTCCGCTGTACTCCTGTCATCGTTGTTTCCATCCTGTTTTCCCTGTCCTTTCTTAGTTTTTAAATTTTTATAATGCCCGCAGATGTTTGAGACTCAGATCCAGAATTGGTGCCGAGTGCGTCAGCGCGCCGCTGGACACATAATCTACGCCTAATTTCGTGATCGTTGCGATATTTTCCTTCGTCATATTTCCGGAACACTCCGTCTCGGCGCGTCCGTCGATGATGCGGATCGCCTCCGCCATCTCGTCCGGGGTCATATTGTCCAGCATGATAATATCAGCGCCCGCTTCCACTGCCTCGCGCACCATATCGAGATTTTCCGTCTCCACCTCGATCTTGCGGACAAATGGGGCATATTTCTTCGCCGCCTCAACCGCCGCCTTAACTCCGCCGGCTGCGTCGATATGGTTATCCTTGAGCATCACGCCGTCCGATAAGTTGTAACGGTGGTTGCTGCCGCCGCCAACCTTGACCGCATATTTTTCAAATACACGCATACACGGGGTCGTCTTGCGCGTATCTAAAAGCGTCGTCTTCGTTCCTTCTAAAAGCTTCGCCACCTGATTCGTATAGGTCGCAATGCCGCTCATCCGCTGTAAATAGTTGAGCGCCGTCCGCTCGCCGGAAAGAAGCACCCGGATGTCGCCGGTGATCACACCTAAAAACTGCCCTTTTGTGACGATATCCCCGTCTTTTACCTCAAATTTTGTCTCGGTCGCCTCGTCCAGAAGTTTAAACACGCGCTCAAACACCTGTAAACCGGCGATAATACCGTCTGCCTTGGCTAAGAGCTGTACCTCTCCCTTGCGGTATTCCGGCATGACCGCGTTCGTCGAAACGTCCTCACTGTTGATATCTTCCTTTAACGCCATGCGGATATACTCATCCGCAACAAGCTGCATCGTAATTGGATTCATACTCTTCGTCCTCCCGTCCGGCGATCTTGCCTGCCGCTCTCTCTGCAAATACAAGGCTTTCCAGCAGACTGTTGCTGGCAAGCCGGTTCTTTCCGTGTACGCCGTTGCAGCTCGTCTCACCAACCGCATACAGGTGGTCCATCGTCGTCTCGGAGAAATGATCGACATAGATACCGCCCATAAAATAATGCTGCGCCGGTACGACCGGAGCCGGTTCCTTCGTGATATCGTAGCCCTCTTTTAAGCACTCCTCATAAATGTGCGGAAAATGGTTCCGGATCGTCTCCTCCGGAACTGCCTTAAACGACAGCCATACATGATCGCTGCCCTCTTTTTCCATCTCCTTCTCGATCGCCTGCGTCACCACATCACGCGGCAGAAGCTCATCGACAAAGCGCTCGCCCTTTCCATTTAACAGAACTGCCCCCTCGCCGCGGGTCGATTCTGAAATCAGGAAGCTGCGTCCCGGCTTCTTGCTGTACAGGCTGGTCGGATGAATCTGGACATAATCGAGATGTTCCAGACGCACGCCGTGTTTCTTTGCCACATCCAGCCCATCACCTGTCAGGCTCGGGAAGTTCGTCGAATGCTTGTAAAGCCCACCGATACCGCCGGTCGCCAGAACCGTGTCTTTCGCATGAATCTTTAAAATATCGCCGTCTGCATTCTTTGCCAGAATACCGGTGCAGATGCCCTTTTCTACCAAAATATCCGTCATAACAGTATATTCCCGGATTTCTACATTCGGAAGTTCTTTTACACGCGTCTGCAGGGTCGTCGTGATCTCTTTTCCCGTGATGTCCTCATGGAAACAGATACGCGACTGCGAATGCGCGCCCTCCTTTGTATATTTTAAACTGCCATCTGGATTTTTGTCAAACCCTACGCCTAATTTCAGCAGATTATTTATCACATCCCGGCTGGAGCGGATCATGATATCCACACTCTCCTTGCGGTTCTCGTAGTGTCCCGCGCGCATCGTGTCCTCAAAATACGCATCATAATCTGTCTCATCCCGCAGCACGCAGATACCTCCCTGCGCCAGCATGGAATCACAGCTCTCTATATCTTCCTTGCAAATCATTAAGATCCGGTCTTCCGACGGCAGGTTTAAAGCGGTGTACAGACCGCCTACGCCACACCCGACGATGACCACATCATAATTTTCCTCCCGGACCATTTTGTTGCCTTCCTTTCTATACCATACGTTTGCACTTATCTTTTTATCCTGCAGATAGTTCAGCCTTCAAATCGCAGAATACTATCTGCCACTCTATGCTCCTATCGCAAACAGAGTTTTCTTTCAATTCAAAACTTCATTTGTGCATCCGCACCAGTATAGCACATATCATTTCATGTGACAAGACATATGTACTGATATTTTGGGCGATTCTGCAAAAAACATATTACTATTCACGCATACGTGCCCAGTAACCAAAAAACTCCAGTTTCATTGACAGCCCACCATAAATCCATTAAAATACCTACTATAATAAGGTATTTTGCCGAATTAAATTTAAACATATGAAGAGAAGGTATTTTCATGAAAATCAATCACGTACACGCAGTCTATTTCAGCCCGACCGGCAACGCGAAAAAGGTTATCCTTACGCTGGCGCAGGCCATCGCGGACACACTCGGCGTCCCGATGGATTCCTATGATTTCACGCTGCCGGAAAGCCGCGAAAAAGTTCATACATACGGGGCAGACGATCTGCTCGTCATCGGCACCCCGGTCTACGCGGGACGCATCCCGAACAAGATGCTCCCATTTGTACAGACCCATTTTGAGGGAAATGGCGCGCTCGCCATTCCGGTGGCTGTCTTCGGAAACCGTAACTTCGACAATGGGCTCATCGAGCTTCGCAATGAATTAGAGGCGCACGGCTTCCACACCATCGCAGGTGCCGGTATCCCGACCGAGCACGTATTCAGCGACAAGCTGGCAACCGGACGTCCAGATGCAGATGATCTCGCACAGCTCCATGCATTCGGCATCAAAGCAGCCGAAAAGATCGCTTCCCTGACCGAAATCCCGGCTCCGATTGCCGTGCGCGGCGATGATCCGGTCGGACCATATTACACCCCGCTCGGCACCGACGGAAAACCGGCTGTCTTCCTGAAAGCCAAACCAGTCACCGATCCGGAAAAATGTACTGGCTGCGGCATCTGTGCAACGGTCTGTCCGATGGGCTCTATCCCGGCAGATGCACCAGACACCTGCACCGGTATCTGCATTAAATGTCAGGCGTGCATCAAGATCTGCCCGGCTGGCGCCAAATACTTCGACAATGAGGCCTTTCTGTCCCACGTCGCGATGCTGGAGCAGAACTATACGCGCAGAAGTGAGGCGGAGTATTTTATTTAAAAAATATATTTTGACAAACGGCAGCTGCCAAACAGGAAGAGATACTTACTGTATCCACCTGTTTAACAGCTGCCGTTTGATTTATATCTGTTCGATTTATACCTGTTTACAACGTTTCTGCGTCTTTATCATCACCGTTTTCTTTTAGTTTTTACGGTTCTCTTCTTCCTCCCGTCCGCCGCTCATCCATACATAAGCAGATGCGATCAGTCCGAGTGTCAGCATCATAGCCGATGTGTTTACTCCGTCCTCTCCTGTCTTCGGAAGTCCCTGTGCAGGAATATTTTCAATCGGCACTTCCGCCGGCTGTTCCGGAAGCACCGGTTCTTCGGTGACTGTCCCCGGTCCCGCAGAGGTTGTCTTCTTTCCGCCAGAACTGGAACCGCCGCCTCCATGACCGCCGTGGCTTCCGCCACCCCCATGATCCGGGGTTGGATCTGGCTTCGGAGCTGTCTTTCCGTTGACAAAGTTTACTTTCAGGGTTTCGCCGCCTTTGATTGCGCCCATATAAACCACAGCGCTCTCCACGCCGGTGGCCGGGTTAATCACACTGCTTACCCCTTTTTCGGCTGTCATCTGCTGATACGATTCTTCATCGCAGATCACATAAATATTGGAATCCACCTTATATCCATCTGGCGCCGCCTTTTCCTGAAGGTAATAGACCACTCCCTCTAAAAGTGCATAATCAATATTCAGGGTTCCGTTGGTCGTCGAGACGGTATAATTTAACTCTTTGTTGTCCGGATCGTACTCAACCCAGCCATAATATCCATCTTTTACCAGTTTCTGGCTCTTCGTCCCATCTTCATTTTCTACCGTTTCGTAGACCGGATCCACATAAACACAGTATTTTGTCACATCCGTTGTCTTCTGATTTCCCTGTTCATCTGTCTCCGTCTTGCTGTCTATATACCAGAGATAGAACGAAGTCTGCCCCTCGCCCTCGTCGTCTCCGAGCTGGTTGCCATCCGTATCTACCTTGGTCAGGTTGAAGGTGCCATCCTGCTGTTTGAGAACCATGGAACTGTACCAGTTCCAGGCGGAATTCTGATAATTGTTATCTGCACGTTCGCCATCGATATTGGTTGCCATGGTAAATGCAACCCAGGTAGCTTCTTCCGATGAGACGCCCGATTTTAAGAGTGCATTAAAATATGCATTTGCCTTATCCCATGCACCATCCGTTTCATTTAACTTATCCGCCATATAATCGCCGATCGTCATCTCACACCCATCCGTCGCCCAATTTCCATGACTATGACCGTGACCCAGATTTTCATTTTCCAGGAATTTTTTCATATCCTCCTGGCTGCCGACATTGAAGCTGAAAATATTCTGATAAAAATTATCATACTGACTGCTGGAATGAAGCAGCATCGGATCCAGAGAAGCCAAGGAAGAATTTCCGGTCTCTCCCGCTCGTGTTAGTTCATTTGCCGCTGCTTCATTCTTGGAAAGCAGTTCCTCGATGGTCGTGTAGGAAGTTCCTCCTTTCTCGTTGTAGTATTTAAGAACTTCTTTTTCTAGTGTCGTGTTATTTTTAGAAAGATATTGATTCAAGGCATCCTGAATTTTATATTTTGATGCCCGGATTGCATCAATCTCACCGCCACGCACCCACGGAGCATAATATTTACTTCCATCTGCCTTGATCGCAGAATTGCTTTTTCCGCCGGACGGAATTGATTTTACAACATACTTTCCAGAACCTTTTGGTTGTTCTTCCACCTGTGCACTATTAAAATCGCAATAATAGCAATCATATTTTTCTGAATACAGATAATATTTTTTTCCAATCTTATAAACCGGATCTCCAACATTAATATCGTTTTTCGTTAATTTGATATAGGACGTCGTTAAATTTCCGTCCTTATCAATTCCGTACTGGCGCTGAGACTGCGTGTCTTTCAATGCCTCATCAATCAGATTTTCAATAACTCCTGTTGTGCTGGAATTCTTTATATCATACTTGGGAGAAAGAAATCCCTTCGTATAATCATCCGGCAGTTCCTGTCCGTCAAATCCAATGACTCCTGTCTGATCCTGATTGCTCATGTCCGGTGTCGATACGATAAAGCTGTTATTTTTATACACATATGTATGTTTGGAACCGTTGGTAATATAAACATCAAATACCATTGTACATCCCGGTTCCTCATACGGACAGACTGTTCCATTTTTTATATTATAGCTATATTCAACTCCATTGAAAACCTGACGGATCGTATTTTGTCCGTAATACTGTGCATTTTCCAGCTCGTCCGCACCTTCTTTAGTCTGGAACCACTGTTCAAACTGCTTCTTTCCAGCCGCATTGATCTCTTCCATCACCTTGCTCAGCTCAATCGTCTGGTCACCCTTGGCATCTTCTTTGATATTAAAGGTTACCTTAAATTTTCCAGTTTCTTTATCATAAAAATATTCATAATCCTTCTCTTCCGGTAAAACAGGTTTTACCTCTGTCTCCTGGCTGCCGCCCGTCTGGTTTCCGGAATTATCCACATTTTCCTGTCCATTCTGAGAATTAGAATCTCCGGCTGCTCCCGACGCCGAACCTGCAGAGCCTGTACCGGAATTGGCATCCGATTCGTTCTTTTTCGAGTCGGACGGCGCACCCGGAATAATTTCTACCGTGTCAGACTGAGATGGGCGTTCGATCGAATCGTATGGATTATCCGTCTGTTCACCCGACGGATTCTGACCGTTTTCTTTCCCTGTCTGGCTGTTTCCATTTTCATTCACAGAACCCACAGTTCCGGCTTCATTTCCTTCACCAGCTCCATCTGAGCCCTCATCTCCAGAAACATCCGCTACCGTAGAACCATCCTGCACTCCAACAGTATCTTTCCCAGCAATATTCTCTGCCTGTTTTCCAGTACCAAATACTTCTTTCTCCATCCACTTATCCAGATCGACTTTCTCCTGCGTTCCCGCTGTGTCCACACTTTCTTTGACAACTGCCGCATCATCCGCATAAGCAGTCGCCGTACCGAAGGAACTAAACGACAGCATCAGCGCCAGCAATACTGCTATCGGACGGCGCATCTGATTTTTATACTTCCGTCTCCGGCTCCTTCCCCTGATTTTTCTCTCTTCCATCCCTTTACCTCCCTTGATAGATCTATTTCCAGATGCAGTAGCGTATAAACATTTCTTTCCGGTCCGTTTCCATGTTATGTCTTTCTGTCTATCCAGTTACTGCATCATGGTAACGCATTTTGTTTTTCCACATCTGGGACATTCCCCATCTTATTCTGCGTTACTGTTCACGCATACGTGCCCAGTAACGGAATTTGCCGTAGCTTCGCATTTAAATACGGCAAATTCCTGCTACCACCACGTTTTCTTACGGCACTTTCGGTTCCAAAAGTGCCTACCCGTGAATCGTTACTATTCTGCCGATTCATACGCATATAAAATTGTCCGGGCATTGTTAAATTCATAGCTGCATGTCACAAATGAATACAAACGCACGATCGTCCCCTCGACCGGCGCGGACGCGCTCGCGCCCGCTGTCATCTGCTGAATATATGACGCAAATTCTTCTCCCGATGCAAACTCCGTTGTCCGGCGGATCGCATCCGGCGATGTGCAGACAGCCGCCAGGGCTTTTAAATGAATCTCCCGCTCCGGCGTATAAAGAATGATTTCTGAATGCTGATCGAAATAGCCCTGATCCTTGTATCTGGAAATGTCCTTAAACATACTTCCATTCTTCATGTGATGACCGTACAGCACGTTATGCAGGGACGAAAAATCTGCCCGATCGGCATAGTCCAGAAAAATCGTGCCCGCCGTGCTCTTCTGCCCGTTCAGGTCACGGTGCAGGTAATAATCATTGTCCTTCCCCTGAACCACCGGATAATTGATCTGTGTTCCCGGAATCTGAATCCAGGCAACGACGTCCGGATTCTGGGAATCCAGCACTGCGAAATCAATTGCTGACACATATTCTGTCTCCTTTATTGCATTCGTCTCACCTATCTCATTTTCCACTTCTGGCACTTTTTTCTCCGGCATTGTTTCTCCCGTCGTCCCTGCTTCTGACATTCCCACAACCTGGGCAGTCAACTCTTCCTGCGCCTTCTCCTGACGCATTTCATCCCATTTATGCATTACCACCCCTGCTGTACCGAACGCCAGACAGATGACAGCTATCACAGCCGCTGCTTTCCGTGTCCACTTTTGCATCGATCCCTCCATCTTTGCCCGTGAAACGTTCTGCGCCTTTATTTATTAAGCAAATTATATATTTTTATAAATGATGTATTAATTTGCATACAAAACGAAACAGATAACAGCATAGTTTTAGGACAGCGCCATTTTTTCTGGCGCCGCCCTAAAAACCTGCTCTTATAACCGGGCAATTTTTATTTTTCTATATCTTGTCTTACTCTTCCGTCTTTTTTCTGCCCGTCATTAATACATAAGCTGCTGCCATCATTCCAATTGCCAGCAGAGCCATCGGCACATCCATCCGATCCGTATCCCCGGTCTTCGGAAGTCCTTCTGCCGGTACAACCGGCTGAGGTTCTGGTACAACCGGCGTAACCGGTTCCGTCGGCTGGGCTGCCGGTCCCGACGCGGTTGTAGTCGAAGACTTTTTACTGCCAGAACTACTTCCGCCTCCGTGACCGCCGTGGCTTCCGCCTCCGTTATTGCCTGGATTCGGGGTCGGGGTAGGATCAGATCCCGGTTCCTGGCTTCCATGTTCTACCACATATGATACGGTCGGCTTCGGGAATTCTTCTGGCCGATACTCATTTCCACGGCTGTCTACCGGATACAGGACCGCCTCCTGATTGGTATAGAGCCCTTCATAGTGCTGGCTGCCGTCCCGGTCATATTTTCCATAGGTTCCATCCGCCGTCTTTGGGTTTATCAGTTTTACGGTATAGGTCAGCTGCACCGGTGCAAAGTTTGAAACTGGTTCATTTATATACCAGGTAAACATCTCTGTCTCTGCCTTATTTCCCGCGTCATATACCACTTTAAAACGATAATTCTGCGGTCCCGGTTCTCCGTCTCCAAAATACCAGGTGTTGCCCTCCTGATACATAGAAAGCGCTTTTCCCCCTACTGTCAGCTGGTCTAAGTGATCGAAATCAAAGTTATAATCCTCTTTCACATAGCCCATATAATCTTTCACAACAGAACCTTTATCAACGGCATACAAAATATCATTTTCTATACTGTCAAATGAAACCTGCTTTCCATTCGCGAGGTACCGCATGAAACTCATTCCCCACTCATAGTTACTTGCCGTTCCGGGCGGCGTAATCGGCATCGCATAGCAGTGATATCCTTCCGAAGCTGCCTGTGCGTACGCCTCGTACGAAAGATATAATGCCTTATCGATCGAATTCACATAATTTCCTGCTTCCTCCACCGGTGTAATAAGCGATGCATCCGGTTCCGTTCCATATGGATAGTCGTGTGTATCCTTCTGCTCTGAAAGTCTGGCTCCTATGCCGGTCAGCCATGCATTCCAGTCCGTCGGTGCCTGATTATTTCCATACTTGGATTTCCAGTTATCCGGTCCTGCAAAATGTTTCGGAGAATCTGCCATAAATCCCCAGGCAACCGCCGTCGGATTCTCATTAAACATATAGGTAATACCATCACTGACAACTACCAGTGTCTTGCGTTCATCTGCCACTCCTGTATCCTGGTCTAACATTGATTTACCCGCTAAAATACCTGCGTGAAGATTGGTTCCACTCTTAATTTCCTGACAAATGGCTGCTTCAATCGCCTCATATTGGGTCTCCAAATCCATAAATCCATCCGTATGGGCTTCCTTGTTAAAGAGCACTACTCCCACTTTGACCTTTGCTCCCTTTTCCTGCACTTCTTTCTTGAGGTTCTGAAGCATTTCCAATGCCTGCTCTTTCAGTCCCATGCTGGTTGATTTATCTAAGACAAGCACCACATCACTTACCAGCTGCTCCTCCGCTGACGGCAAGGACAAAGCCACTTGAGACTTAAAATTTTCATCCAGCTGTTCCGCTGTCTTCGATTTAGAAGTTCCTCCCTCTGGAATCGTCGGAAGTTCTCCTCCCGGAATCGTATATGATACAGTCGGTTTCGAAAATACTTCCGTTTTTCCTTTTTCCTGATCGCTTCCAACCGGATGCAGCACTGCTTTCTGGTTCGTATAAAGTCCATCATACTCTTCGCTTCCGTCTTCATCGTACCGTCCATACGATTCTCCTGGATTGTTCTTCGGATTTACCAGTTTTACCGTATAGGTCAGCTGCACCGGTTCATTATTTTTTACCGCCTCATTCATCGTCCAGATGAAATGTTCTCCGCCTTCCTTATCCGACGGATCGTATTCCACCTTAAAACGATACTGAGCTGCATTCACGTCTTCATTTCCAAAATAAACGGTATTTCCATCTTTCCATTTAGAAAGCTCCCTGCCGCCAACAGTCAGACGGTCGATGCTCTTTAAGTCAAAATTGTAGTCATCCTTGACCCAACCCATATAATCTTCCACAGTCGAGTCCCGATCGACGGCATAAAGGATGTCATTTTTGATATCTTCAAAACTTACCGTTTTTCCGTCTGCCAGATATTTCACAAAGCTCGGTCCCCATGGATAGCTTTCACCAGCAGATGAACCAATCGGCATCGCATAGCAGTGATACTGTTCCTTCGCCGCTTCCAGATATGCCTCATAGGAAAGATAGAGTGCTTTATCAACGCTATTGGCACGTTCTTTTCCTTCACCAGGTGGGGTACATGGCGTTAAATCTCCTGGCTCATATGGATGGTCAAATGCATCGCCCTGTGCATCCATCTGCGCTTTGATTGTACCCAGGCGCTCGTTCCACTCATCCTCCGATAATGCTTTATTATTCCCATATTTAAGAATCCAGTTATCCGGTCCCGCCCAGGAATGTTCTGAACCATCATTCTCAAATCCCCAGGCAACCGCCGTCGGTTTTTCCCCAAAAATATAGGTAATGCCATCGCTTAAAAGCACCAGGCTCTTTCTTCCTGCTGCCACCTGCGTATCCTCATCCAGCATTTTCTTGCCTGCAAGGATTCCAGCCGAAAGATTCGTTCCGCTGCTAATATTCTCACGGATCGCTGCCGCAATCGTATCATACTGGGTTTCCAAATCCATAAAGTCAGACTTATGCGCTTCTTTATTAAAAATAACGACTCCAACCTTTACTTTTGCGCCATTTTTCTTTGCCTGCGCCTGCAGCTCCTTAAGCATCTCTAACGCCTCATTTTCCAGCTGCACGCTGGTAGATTTATCCAGCACAAACACAATGTCATTTTCCAGTTTTTCCTCCGCTGACGGAAGGGAAAGTGTTACCTGGGATTCAAAGTTTTCGTCCAGATTGGTAGCTTTTTTAGACTTCGAAATCTGCCAGTCTGGAATTTCTTCCACTTCCACTGCCGACAAAACAGCTACGTCTGTCAGACCAAGCTCCATCGCGGAAGTTACAAATGCGGCTGCGGATGCATTCTTAATGCCTACCGTTTCATATGAATCCCCCAGAATGCGTTCGAAATTGTCTTCTTCTGCTTCGTCGCCTACAATCGCCTTATTTTTTTCGTTTTCATCGTTCTCGTTCTCTTCTTCTTTTGCATCAGACGGAGATGCCATTGCAGCTGAAGTTAAAAACATCGAAAAATGAGCCGAACGTGATACCTGAACTGAATCTTCGTCCTGGGCGCTGTCATTTTCTGAATCCGATGTATCTGCATCGGACGCATCCATGTCTGCTTTTTCATTCTCGTTCTCAGAATCCAGCTCCGATAAATCTTTCTTGTCATCCGCTGCTTCCGATTCTTCTTTTATTTGATTGTTACCTGTATCTGAAGCATTTTCCTGCTCCTTTACATCGTCCTCCAGAGCCGTATCCTCTTCTGTGATATCTTCACTTCCTGCCGGAACTGCACTTTCCGGTTCTTTTACCTCATTTTCTATCTCGGTCGGAACCGCTTCCTCTGTCTCCAGCTCAACCTGCTTTTTTACTTCACCAAATGGCGCAACCGTCATCCATGCGCTGGCTCTTCCATCCACCAGAATCCGTCCGGTGCGCTCTTTTGAAGAAGAGTTGGTCATCAGGAAAATAATTTCTTCATTTCCGCTGATCGTATACTGATCCATGTCCTCTTCATCCTCTAAGCGGGCATACATTTTCAAAGTAAGCCGGTCGTTTTTCTTCTCGAAATCTGGATGCAGTTCATATAGATTTCCTTCTTCAAACAGTCCCTCGTAGGTTTCTGCCTCATCGCCGGAAAACGTAAATACATCCTCTTTTACTGTCTTTCCTTTTTTAGCAGCATCCCGGATTGCCTGCCTGAGGACTTCTTTTTCCAATGAAAATTCCTGTCTTTCATCCCCTCCTTCGGATGTGGCAGCTGCAAATGCGGCTGTATTTGCCACGCTTGTGCTCAACATACTGCTGCACAAAAGCACTGACATGAAACGCCTTGACTGACGTTCAAACCATCCTTGACTGTAACTTTTCCCCTTTTTCTTCGCTTTTTTCATTCTTTTTGCCTCCTGTCTTATCTATCATCAACGCAGGTCCCCTTATGCAGATTTAAATACCTCCCTTCTGCACCGCTTTCACGCCATGTTCCCGCAAAAATGGCTCGTACAATTCCTCTTCTGCTTTTTTCCGCGCTGCCACCGCATCCTCAAGGTTTACGAAGGTTCCAAGGTTGTACACTTTTCCCTGAAAGCCGATCGCTGCCCGCCACCGGGAATTTTCCCGCTGGTAGACGCCTCGGTAGCCGCTTGTATTGTTTGCCGTATTTTTCTGGTTGGCGATTCGTTCCAGGCAGGTTCCGCCTACAAAATGAATCGCTTTTTTCATGTTTTTCTTTCGTGTCTCCGCCTGCAGGCACCCACAGCTCTTGGTTTTTCCCGCGCACAGGCTTTCTTTGGATGCCTCAATCAGGCGTCCGCAGCTACAGACACATTTCCAATATCCGCCTGTCCGGTTGGAATTATCCGCCTCTTCAAGCACTTTCAAACGTCCGAACTGACGGCCTGTCAGATCGATCCGCCGACTGGACGGAAGCTCCTTCCGATAGCACCCGCAGCTTTTCGTATGCCCTGTTTTCAGATGGGACTCCTCCACGGTCTTTTCTTTCCCGCAGTCGCACCGGCACAGCCAGTAATGGCGGCGGCTTTTTGCTGCCTGTTTTATTTCCCGGCAGACAGTCAGACGTCCATACCGGCGCCCCGTCAGATCTTCTCTCACATACTCCACCTCCCCGGATGACATAATGGGAATTATGTCATATCCGACTGTTTCATTTTTTCTTTTATTTGCAAAGCTTTTGTCGAATTTTCCAGATTTTGGATAGAATATCTGTGTTATTTCAAGTACTGTTTTTAACGCCTTTGTATGTTGAAATTCTTTCTCAGAAGTGATAAACTTAATAATAGAATCATATATTTAGATATGTATGCAGATTTTTTCCATTTCATGACATAATTCCCATTATGTTTTTCGTCAATTTTCCCTATCAATCAACAAACCTAATTCCAGCTGTCTGCGGCACGCTTCCCGACTGCTGATGATCGTATAACGGCGTGTCGTTTCTACGCTGCTGTGACCCAGATAGTCCGCCAGACGAACCAGATCGTGATCGCGCTCATAAAATATCTTGGCAAACAGATGGCGCAGATTGTGCGGATATACCTTGCTCGGAAGAACACCCGCTTCGGTGCAGACGGATTTCATGTCCGCCCACACATTCTGTCTGCGGACTGCCTGCCCGTTTTTTGTGACAAAGATGCTGCCTCTCACAATCCGCTGCTTCCGGCAGTACTGCGTCAGATACAGCATCAGCGACTGCGGCAGCAGGATCACCCGCTGTTTTCCCTTACAGTCGATCACTACTTCCCCCTGTGCCAGCGATTCCGCTGTAATATATGAAAGCTCGCTGATTCGTATGCCCGTGCTCGCGATTGTCTGCAAAATCGCACAGAGACGTTCATCGCCGCGTCCCCGTGCCGCCTTAACTAACTTCTGGTAATCGCTGCGCGTCATTTCCCGTCTCTCATCGCAGAAAATCCGCTTCTGCACCCGGAACGTGCGGACACAGTATTCCTGTCTTCCGATAAAATGAAAGTAGCTGTTCAGAGATGCCAGCATCGAATTGGCGCTGGATGTTTTATAATGGGCTTGCAGATATTCCTTAAACGATATAATTGTGTTTTTATCCCATTCTTCACCCACAAACATCAAAAACTTTCTCACATCCCGGCAGTATTTTTCGATCGTATGGCTGCTTTTTTCCTGTTCTCTCAAATAATCCCTAAATCGTTCCAATTCATTTTGTGTTTCCTGTTTCAATGCGTTTCCTCTCTTTCTCACGAAACTTTCTCGCGGATTTGTTTTTTTCGCAGCTGTTTCTTCTTTCACAACTGTGACCACTTTTCTATTTTCTGAAAAGTAATCTTATAGTATACGCACCGGAAACAGAAATCTCGCTAAAAAAACATTTTTGCTCTTTTAATCGGATTTTTGCAGAACCAGACATCACTGCGCCCGAAATTTTTTCACATGGACTCTCTTTGATCTTCACAATAAAAACAGGACAGCCGCTCCCATATTGCTCGGAACAGCTGCCCTGTTTTTTCATATATTTTCTTTTATATTCATTTTACTCGTCCGCCCGGATCGCCCAGCGCATCTTCGTCGAGCGGGCACGCGGGTTCTGTACGCACTCCTGCGCGGACGGGCGCACCACATCTTTGGAATATTCTTTATAGATACCGGCGCGATATCCCTCTTTGAGCGCCGCTTTCACCAGTTTATCCTCTCCGGAATGGAAGGTCAGGATCGCTGCCCGTCCGCCCGGTCGAAGCGTATTTGGAAGCTTCTCCATAAACTCATAGAGCACTTCAAATTCCTGGTTTACATCGATCCGGAGCGCCTGGAAAACACGCTGACAGGTCTTCTTGACTGTCTCCTTTTTCTCCTTTTCCGGAAGGAAATCCAATGTTTTTTCAATGATTTCACGGAGTTTCGTGGTCGTATCGATCCGGTTTCCACGGCGGATCTCATCCGTGATCGCTTTTGCCAGCTCCTCGCAGTACGGTTCGTCTGAATTTTCGTACAGCATGCCCGCCAGCTCCTCACGCTCGATCGTGTCAAGGCGCTCGGCGGCGCTGATGCCTTTTTCCTGATTCAGGCGCAGATCCAGCGGCCCATCTACCTTGAACGAAAAGCCTCGCTTCGGATTGTCAATCTGCATCGAAGACACTCCCAGATCGGCTAAAATAAAATCAAAACCACCCGCTTCTTTGGCAATCTCATCGATTGTACAGAAGTTCTGGAGACGGATTGAAAGCATGTCCTCGCCATAGCCCGCTTCTTCCAGGCGTTTCCGCGTCTTGGCGGATTCCTCCGGATCAACATCGGTCGCATACATATGTCCCTGCCCTTTCAGGCAGGCCAGCATTGCCTTCGTATGTCCGCCGTATCCTAGCGTCGCATCAAATCCGACCTGCCCCGGCTGGATCTGCAAAAAGTCCAGAATCTCCTGCACCATAATGGAAATATGCATGCCCGCTGGTGTATTTCCCTTCTGAATCACGTGCTGGATCGTGTCCTGATACTTCTCCGGCTGCAGCTCTTTATATTTTTCTTCAAATTTCTTTGGATATTTTCCTTTATATCTGACACGCCGTTTGTGTGGTGTCTGATTTTCCTGATCCATAAAAGCCTCCCATATCTGCTTAGATTTTCCATTGATTTTCCCATCTGTCAAATCGAAAATCATATTGGTTCAAGCATATATGGAAGGCGTTCAAATGTCAATTCTTTCTTGATTTTTCCAGATAAAACGCAGCATCATAGGTATACAATAAAGGCGTTTTGGTTGAAATGTTTCTCCGGGCAGATGTTTGCAGATGAGCCATCAAATCTTTCTGTATATAAAATACTCATTCTCCCCAATGTCTGACGCTCCTGCCTGCCCGGATACTCCTTTTCAACGTGCATAGTATGACGAATTGTGTGGCGTTTTGCATCGGCGGGATACTTGACACAGCATCCCGCTTTCAATAAAATGATTATACATCGTACATTGATGTGCGATACAATCCCTTTTTAGCTAATTTATATAATTTTTACTTATTTTTCATGTAATTATAAAAAACTATGAGTGTAAAAAATTGCACCAGAACCCTACATAACAAATATACATGATTGCACATCTTATGGATATCTAACAGGAGGTTTTATGACGCACGATAAAAAACGGCTGCTCTCGATCGGCGAGGCAGCCAAAGCGTTGGAAGTGACCCGGCGCATGATTTTAAATTATGAAGACAAGGGGCTTATTCTGCCGGATCAGAGAGACGGTATCAATGGAAACCGTTACTATACAGCAGACACCGTCTCGCGCATCCGGAGCATCCGCATTCTGCAGAATCTCGGTCTCTCGCTGGATGATATCTATGCCTATTATCACGGCACGACGGATCTGGAGCCGCTGATCGCGCGTCTGGAAGATCCGCGTGACGAGATCAGCCGGAATATTGAGAAATTAAAAGAACATTCAAAAGGGCACAATGACTTTGAAATCCGACAGATAGAACTTCCCGCCCAGACCGTTTACTGCCAGGATCTGCATTCGACAGAACTTGAATACAAGAAAGAGCAATTACGTGGCGTCTTCATCAAGGCGATCCGCCAATATGGTTCTGACACCACCCAGCATATGTTTTTCACCGAATACAACCTTTCGAATCCGGGCGATTTTACCTGCTGCATCGCCGTCCCGCCGGAAAGCCGGGGTGAACATCTCGTCACCCTGCCCTGCCAGAAAGCGCTCTGTATCTTTTATCACGGTGCCTATGAAGGTCTTCCGGTAATTGTGAAGCACCTTTGTGCGTATGCAAACAAATATCAGATTCCATTAAAGGGCACCGCCCGCCACCTCTATCTGGAGGGACCGCCCCAGCACAAAAATCCTGAGAATTTTCTGACGCAGGTAGCGGTTCTGATGGCGGATGATACCCTTTAACCAAAACTTATTTCTCTAATTTTATTATTTTAATTCCTCTGGGCGCAGCACGCATTGACCCACTCTATAAAGTTATCGGCCGCGGCAGCCCGCATGGACATAAACAAAGCCCTGATCCGTATAATCCGTAAAACTCCGGTACTCCGTCAGATCCTCCTGCGCCGCATATCCCGGCGTATTGACTGGAAATACGATCGGCTCCGAACGTGCCTATCTGTACCCAGAATCACTGCCTTACACTTCAATCGCCCCAAACCGGAACGAATACAGGTAGCGCTCCGCCACCCTTTTTCCTGTCATCTGTTCTAGTGCGCGGGTATAGTAGCGCACCTGTGCCTCATAGCGGCGGATCAGAATGTCTGGATTTTCCACATAATCTGTCTTATAATCCACCAGAACCAGCTTGCCGTCCTCCTCAAAAAAGGCGTCGATGATACCCTGTATTAGAATCCGCTCATCCGAATCCCACTCGCCCATTTCGCGCGCCGGAATACCGATGACGAACTGTTTTTCCCGGTACAGTTTCCCGGCTGCTGCCGCTCTCTGCATGCGTTTTCCCAATGAACTGGCTGTCAGTTTTGCCAGATCTGAGCCGCGCACCAACGCCGCCGCCTCGGCATCCATCCGCCCCTCAGCCGCCAGCTTCGCCGGAAATGCATTTAACTCCTGTCTCGACATTGCCCGCTCAAACGGCAACAACTGCAACACACGGTGGTACGCTGTACCGCGCGTCGCGCCGCCTTTTTCTTCCTGCTCCTTCTCCATAAACACTGGCAGCGTCGGCAGAAATACCATCTCCTCCTCTTCTTCCTCCATGCCCTTTTTCTTGAGTTCAGAAACGGACATCTTGGTGTTGAGACTCAGATCGTCCAGGTATGGGTACTGGAAATGGTAGTTGCTGCTGATGATCGATTCTATTTGCCTGATATTTTCGAGCCGATTTTGCGTGTTTGGATGATTCTCGTCATTCGACAAATGGCTGTCCTCCCCCGCCAGCCACCGCAGCCATTCTCTCGATAACGTCTGGCGTATCTGCGTGCCGATCTCACGGTCGATCTGGTCGGAAAGCGTTTCCATCTGATATGAAATCCACGGATTTTTTTCTGGAATACTCATCAAAATCCAATCCAGATACGAGGAAGCCAGCGTCAGAATCGTATACGGAATCGCCCCGTGTTCGGCTGCCACTGCGCTCCACTTCGCAATCCGATCCTCCAATTTCCGGGAGGACGCCGTCAGAATCAGTTTTTCCTTCGCACGCGTCAGCGCCACGTAAAGAACACGCAGTTCCTCGCCCAGCGCCTCCAGTTCCATCCGGCGTTTCATCACATTTTTCTTGAGCGTCGGTCCCTTGATGCGCTTCTCGCTGTCCAGATAGTCGGTTCCGATTCCCAGATCCGCGTCGATCAGAAGTTTCCCCCGCGTATCCTGCTTGTTAAAATTTTTTCCCATTCCAGCCACAAACACGATCGGAAATTCCAGCCCCTTGCTCTTGTGGATGCTCATGATCCGCACCACCGTTCCCTCGGAATCCGCCACCGGCGCCTCGCCAAAATCTGTGTTATATTTTTTCAATTTTTCAATATACCGGATAAAATGGAACACGCCCCGGTAGCTCGTCGCCTCATAGGCTGCCGCTTTCTCCACCAGCATATCCAGATTGCCGCGCCGTCCCGCCCCGCCCGGAAGCGCCGATACATAGCGGTAATAGCCCGTTTTGTCGTAAATCCGGTAGAGGAGCTCGTGCATCGGCAGGTAAACAGCTTCCTGGCGGAATGTATCCAGAAGAGTAAAGAGTTTTTGGAGTTTTCGGCGCAGGTTATTCTTTTGAATTAATTTATTTTTTTGAAAACGAAACACATCCGCGATCGACGACTCGTCACTTTCGTCATTCGACTTCACCGGTCCATCCTCGTTCATATACTCCACAACCGCCCGGTAAAGCCCTGCATCCCGCGACCGGTCAACGCCCGCCTTATGTTCCGCCACAATCCACGCCATCTCCTCATCAGAAACGCCGCCAAACGGCGATTTGAGCACCGACGCCAGGGGAATGTCCTGCATCGGATTGTCGATGACTGCCAAAAGATTCAGCACCGTCTCGACTTCCAGCGTATTAAAATATCCCGTCCGAGACTCTGCGACCGCCGGAATCCCCTGCGTCGCCAGCACCTCGATAAATTCTTCCGCCCATCCGCTGACGCTTCGAAGCAGAATCACAATATCCCCGTACTGCGCCCGACGGTAAGCGCCAAGCTCCTTATCCCAGATCGTGATCCCCCGTTCTTTATCCGTCATCTCACGGATCTTTCCGGCGATCATGCGCGCTTCCAGCTCTCTGGCGGTGTAATCGGCTGCCTCATCATCTAACTCGGGGGATTCCGTCTCTTTCTGCGGCTGCGCCGACAAATCCACCAGCAAAAGCTCCGTCTTTAACTCATCCAGGCCATCCCGCTCTTCAAAGGCTGCGCCCGGATGCAGTGCCGCATCTTCCGTATAGGATATATTTCCCAGCTTTTCCGTCATGATACGGTAAAAAATCGCATTGATCGATTCCAGTATGTGATCCCGGCTTCGAAAGTTCTGGTGAAGCTCGATCTTCTGGTGCGCGCTCTCCTCCGACGTGTATGTGCTGTATTTTTCCAGAAATAATTCCGGTCTCGCCAGGCGGAATTTATAGATACTCTGCTTGACATCGCCCACCATAAACACATTCGGGCGGTCAAAGCGTTCACCGCTGATGCACTGGATCAGCGTCTCCTGAACCAGGTTGCTGTCCTGGTACTCGTCCACCAGAATTTCGTCGTACTGCACGGCGAGCTCATCCGCGACTGTGCCTGGTACGCGCACTGTCCAGGCATTTTTCCCTTGCATCTGATCGGTTTCTTCTGCACTTGAAGTTTCCTCCACCTCGGAACATTCTGCTTCCGGTTCTGTCAGAATCTCCAGCGCAAAATGTTCCAGATCATGAAAATCCACCACATTTTTCTCTTTCTTCTTCGCCCTAAACCGCCGTCCAAATTCCTGCGCCAGCTCCAAAAGTTCCAAAATCCGCTCTTTTCCAGCTTCCATATCCGCAAGCATCTGCTCCGGGGATGCAAACAGATACTCTCCTTTTAACTTTTCAACTGCTTTTTTGACCCGGCTGCGGCAGTCGGAAACAAGCGCCTTTTTCTCCGGATCGACCTCCCCGTTTTTGCCGCGGATCGCCGCCAGACGCGAAAACGTAAATTGTTCCAATGCCTCCGAGATCGTTTCAAACGAACCGGCTGCCCCACAGACTGCCTCCGCATGGCGCAGATCTTCCTCGATCATCGGCAGGTACGGCATCGGTCCCCCCGTCTCCTGGCAGATCTCCCACGCCTCCCGAAGCTGTATTTTCCACTCCTGCGCCTGCAATGCAATATCTCGCAAAAGGAACTGCATCCACTCCGTCTGCTCCAGCTCTCCCTGTTCGGTCAAGAGCAGCTCCTCACGGCATTTTTCATACCACGCATCCGGCCACGGGTTACTCTGGGCGAAATTGTAGACCTGCATCACATACTCGGCAATTCCACCGTCCGCCTTGCCCGTCGCATACGCGTCCACAAACTCCTCATACCGTTTCCCGCCGTCGCGGTAATAATCTTCCAGCAGCCCATCCATCACATCAGCGCGCATCAGAAGCATTTCGCCCTCATCGCCAACCCGGAATGCCGGATCGATGTCCAGCCGGTCAAAATGTTCCCGCATGATATGCAGGCAGAAGCTGTCGATCGTCGTGATCTGGGCAAACTGAACCAGAACTGCCTGCTGCTGGAGATGTTCATTTTCCGGCTCCGATTCCAGTTTTTTCTCAATCGCCGCCTGGATCCGCTCCCGCATCTCCGCCGCTGCCGCCCGGGTAAAAGTCATGACAAGCAGGCGGTCTATGTCCTTCGGGTTCTCTCCCTCCGTGATCATCTGGATGATCCGCTCAACCAGCACCGCGGTCTTGCCGCTTCCGGCCGCTGCCGACACCAGGAGGCTTTTCTCCCGCCCCTCAATTACCTGCTTCTGTTCCCTGGTCCAATTTACTGCCATTTCTCGCCCTTTCCTTTTTCATGACTGCTTCTTCTTTCATTCCCACAGTCACAGCCAAACACAAACTTACCGTTCCGTTTCCTTATCCTTTTCTTCCATCTTCCCCCAGATCTCCTCCGGGCTCAGCTTATCAAAACGCCGGAACTGGTAGCCGTCCGTTTTCAAATCAAATCCGCACACACTGTGGTACGGGCAATAATCGCACGCCGTTTTCTGGCCGTTTTTGTACGGCGACGCCGCAATGTTTCCATCCAGAATCTCCCGCCCCATATGCTTCATTTTCCGGTTCACATACGTGCCCAGCACACGGAATTTTTCTTCCCCTGCTGCCTGCGAACGCCGCTCAACGATCGCCTCATTTTTAATCGAAACCGGCACAACATCCGAATCCACCGTCGCCTCCTCGCCCAGCCGGTTATCCAGATGTGCCAGTGCCTCCCGATCGCCGTTTACCAGCCCGTTCATCCGCAGTGCCTTCAAAATATCGGCATTCGTCTCCTCCTCCGACTCCACCGGCTTGCGCTCCACCATCGGATCCTCGATATGATAATAGAAAAGCCCCGCTGGAACCACCGTTTTATCCGGGTATTCCCGCCCGATCTTCTCCATCGCCGCATCCATGTAGACAACCAGCTGCAGCTGCAAACCATAATAAATATCCGTCAGGTCAAATTTCGTTTTTCCCGTCTTGTAATCAATGATCTTAAGGTACAGCCGGTCGCCATCCTCGCAGAGATCGATTCGGTCAATCCGCCCGCGCAGATGGATCGCCTCCTCGCTTGAAAGCGGAATCCGCATCGCTCTCAGGTGATCCATCGGTGAAAAACTGACCTCAAACCCGGCTGGCTCAAAATCACCTTTTTTTAGCTGTTCCGTCAGTGCCCAGATCGTTCGATCCGTGATCCGGTATACCTTCCGTTCCAGATACTGGTTCCGGTACGAGCTTCCCAGAATCGCATTGCCGTATTCCTCCGTGACCGACGCCACACACTCCGCCACCATTTTCTGGCGGTCTTCCTCCGAAATGCCGGAAAACCGGCGATTTTCCTCTTTCATCCGCGTGAAATACATGTCAATCGCCGCATGGAACAGATTTCCGATATCCGACGGGGCAATCTCGTACATCTGCCGTTCCGACAATTCCAGCCCATACGAAAGAAAATGTGCATATGCACACGACGCATACAGCTCCATACGCGTCACACTGCCCCGCAGAATCGGGCTATAGAGCGCCCGCGCCGCCGCCTTCCCGATGCCCGTATCCTGATAGGTATAAAATGCAGCATCCGAGAGAGCCTGCATTTCATCCCGGTACGATTCTGACTGAATAAAGTATCGGTACAGCGATATAAACTGGTCATTTTCCCCGCTTTTTTCATCCTGCAGTCCCCGAAGCACCCAGCTCATGCCAAGCTCCGGCGACCAGAGCGCTTCCTTCTCTTCCTTCGGCTGTTCCAGACGTTTCTCCGGAAATAATTTAAGCAGCTGCAGCATCAGACTCGAAGGACGCATCGCTTTTCCCTCGGCAGAGGACGCCGCACACGACAGATAGAGATAGTCCGACGGCTTTGTCAGCGCCAGATAGAGATAAAATCGCTGCAAAAAGCTTTCCTCCCGCGCGGTCGGCGCCAATTCTACCTGCATTTCCCGCAGCGCCCGGCGATCCGCCTCCGAAAGGATCCCGCCGCGTCCCGAAACAGACGGCACTATCCCGTCATTGACTCCGGCAAAAAACAACACTTTTATATTGGAAAGACGGGTTCGCGTGATATCGCCGACCACGATCCGGTCCACGACCGCGGGGATCAGTCCTACCTTGATCTCCGCAAAACCGGCGTCCAGAATCTCTGCATACTCCCGCTGTCCCATGATCTCCTCGCCAAGAAGCGCCACAATCCGGTCAAACAGATCCATCACCAGCCCATACACCTGCCCGTACTCCTTGGCAAGACTCATATCGCCCACTTCTTCAAACTGCTGCGCCATCGCCGCCAGCTTCTGCTCCATCTCAAGTGCTTCGAGAAAATGGACCAGCGCCTCCGTCCGCTCGCGCACCGTTGCTTTGCGGTTGGAAAACACCTCCCGAAGCGGCAGAAATGGTGTGACAACCGCCTCACGGAACTGATTTAACTCATCCAGATTGATAAGCTCTACCCCCCGGTACACGCGCTCCCATGTACTGTTCCACCGCTTAAACCCGCGGATTCCAAGCGCAATCACATAATTTTCCGCCTGATAGATCACTTCCGGTGAAAGCCCCGCAAGCGGCATCACCAGCCCTGTTTTCAGGAATCGAAACACCGATTCATAGGAAAAGCCCGATTGCAGCACCTCCAGCGCCGCCCGGATTAGTTCCACCATCGGGTTACTTAAAATATTTTTTTTATAATCAATAAAACACGGGATCTGATTCTTCTCAAACTGCCTCAGAATCTCCCGCGAATATGTCTCCAAGTCGCCGGTAATCACCGCGATCTCCCGGTAACGGATGCCCTCCGATGCCACCAGATGCCGGATTTCTCCGCATAAGAAAGAGATTTCCGCCTGCGGGGTTGCTGCTTCAATTAGACGCAGGCTTTCCCGGCCGTGTTCAGCCGCAGCCCCGCTTTCGTTCCCGCTCCCAGAATGATACACCTTTCCCCTATATCGGAACAATTCATTTTCAATAAATCCCAGTTCCGGGCTGTCCTTAAATCTCCACATTGGTTTTTCTTTCAACAAAATATCCTCATCCCGGCTGCATCCGGCAGCTGCAGCACGATCAATCAGACGGCAGACGGTATGACGGCTCATGTAAAAGAGCTTCTGCTGCACGCTCTCGCGGTACGGGTTGTCCTCCGGATCCATCGTGACCGTCACGATCACCTTCCGGCAGCACCGGAATAAGAGTTCCAGAAGCTCATACTGGATCGGCGTAAAGCCCGTATAGCCATCCAGCGTCACAACGCTATCGCGGATGAGCTGTGACTGCGGCAGCACCCGGCAGAGAAGGCTTAAAATTTCTTCTTTTACGATCACTTTTTCCTCGGTATACGCCTGGAATGCCCGGTATAAAACCTGCATATCCAGAAGCTTCTGGCGCAGCAGCGGGCTTTTCGTCTCCCCGATCAGCGTCTCCAGCTTTTCCTCCGTGATGCCGTACTGGAAAAACTCAGACAGCATCGATTTGATCTCGCTGATAAAGCCCGCCTTGTCCAGATGCCCTCCAAACAGGTGCAGATTTCCCCGGACGCCCGATGAGACGCGCCGCAGAACCATCGATTTTCCCATATCATCCAGCACCGCCAGATTTTCAATCGCTAGTTCCTCAAACACCCGGTATGCCAGACGCTCAAAACTGACAATATCGATATTCATCACGCCATGGTTCGGATGCAGCATCACGATCTCTTTCTGCGTCTGCATCGTAAACTGTTCCGGCACCAGAGCAAAAAAACGTCCGTCCGGCTCTTCCATCGACTGACGGATCAGATTTTCATACAATGTCCGTGTCTTTCCCGAACCGGAACCACCGATTATAAATTGCAATGACATAGTTTTCCCTCTGTCTTTCTGTCTATGTTTTCTGTCAGATACCAAAGCACTTCCGCCCGGATGCATCCCGGATTCCCATTTCTTCCCGGTATTTCGCCACAGTCCTCCGCGACAGCGTGATCCCCGCTTCCGCCAGTTTTTCTGACAGCACGCGGTCGCTGAACGGCTTTCTCGGATTTTCCGTTTTGATCAGATGGCGGATTGCCTCCCGCGGATCTTTGCCTGTTTCCATCCGATTCACCACTTCTGCCTGAACCGCCGTTTCTTCCTGATTCGCCGCCTCTTCCCGATCTGCCATTCTTCCCTTATCCGTCATCCCGAATCCCCCTGCAGCCATGTGTCTTGAAAAGAAATATGACAGCGGAAAGATCCCCCAGCGGCATTGCAGATATTTTTCACGCACTGTCCGGCTCAGCGTCGGCTCGCTGACCCCGAGCGATTTAGCCGCCTGTTTCTGCGTCCACGGAGCCAGTTTTCCACTTCCTTTTGCAAAAAACTCCCCCTGTACGCACAAAATCTCTTCTGCCAGCCGTGACAATGTCTGATTGCGCTGCCCAATGCACTGGCAGACCCATTCAGCCTGTCGGATTTTTCCCTCGATGTAGTCCTTCGCCTCCGTCTCGGTATCTTTCTGCTTCATCAATGACAGATAATACGGATTGATGGCAATCTGCGGCAGTGTCTCATCGGAAAGCTGCATTTCAAATCCGTGTTCCGTCTGTGAGATAATTATATCTGGTACAATATATTTATTATAGCTCTCATCCCCATATCCGCTTCCCGGTTTGGGATTCAGCTCCCGGATCCGCGCTGCTGCCAGAAGCACTTCCTCCAGATTGCAGGAGCATACACGGGCAAGCTGCTTCATCTGGTTTTTTCCCAGCAGATCCAGATGGTTGGAAATGATGTGTGCCGCCAGAATTTCGGTTCGCATCGTTTCATTCTGAACAATATCAATCACCACGCTGCTGTCCTCTGCCAGGTAAGACAACTGCATCAACAGGCACTCCTTCAGCGACCGCGCCCCGATCCCGCGCGGTTCCAGCCTGCCAAAATTTTTCCAGATACGCTCCCCTTCTGTCTCCTCAATTCCCAGCCCAGCGCAGAGTTCTCCAAAATTCACACTGAGATATCCGCTTGCATCCAGATTTTTGATCATATAGCGGAATATTTTTTCTTCTCTTTTCGTCAGATGCAGCATACACGCCTGTTCCAGAAGTGATTCCAAAAGCCCCTCCTGGCTTCGTCCCGGCTCTAATCGCCCCGCCTCTTCTTCCTCATCCTGATAATAGGTCTGGTTCTGGCGGTCAAGGCTGGCAAGTTCTTCAAGTCTGCGGATTTTCTCGTTCAGCTCTCCATTTTCTTCCAGCCGTCCGTTCTCCGGCTCCCGCTCTTCCAGATCCACCACTGGATTTTCCAGCGCCATCTCTTCTATGTACTCTTTCAGCTCTATCTGCCCCATCTGAAGAATATTTGCGGATTGTATCATTTTCTGGGACAAGGTCTGTTTGAGCTTTAACTCCTGTTTCAGTTCCATCGTACCACCCCTGAAAAGATGTAAAACGCCCAGATGCCTCGCCGTTTCTGCCTGCGAAGTACCTGGGCGTCCTGTCTTTTGCCTGCCTAATTACTGATCCAGCTCGTCCTCGCCGACCAGCTCATCATATTCCTGCTCGTCCAGAAGCTCGTCAAACGCATCTGCCACGATCTCATACTCATCGTCGTCCTCGATGTTTTCCAGGTTCGGCTGTCCGTTCTCATCCTCGCTGTAACGGTACAGATATACCTCTCCGTCCTCTGCCTCGATGTCATCCATCGGAAGAAGGGCAATATAATCCTTGCCGCCTGCCGGGAAAATCGTCAGAACAACACACTCAATCTCTCTGCCGTCATCCAATGTCAGAGTCACGGTCATCTCCTCGCCGTTGTCGATCTCTTCCTGCGTCATATTCTTATTATCTGCCATATTTTACCTCTTTCTTTTCTATGCCTTTTCTACGTCCCACAAGATCCGTTGGCGGAATCCTGTCTTGACTCCACTGTATCAGAGTATTCTGTAAAAATCAAGACTTGACTTCCTCATTGTCCTCTTCATCTGCCGCCTCGTTACTGTTCACGCATACGTGCCCAGTAACGGAATTTGCCGTGGCTTCGCATT